>Ga0207937_1000537_pt1 | contig 13379 bp, 6 predicted proteins | sample LakMenEpi04Sep11_FD_150668 | JGI IMG/M metagenome (GOLD analysis project Ga0207937, IMG submission 150668) | Freshwater microbial communities from Lake Mendota, WI - 04SEP2011 deep hole epilimnion (SPAdes) | ecosystem: Environmental > Aquatic > Freshwater > Lentic | place: Lake Mendota, Madison...
TTGAACGATGTTGTTCTCCAAAATTGTTGTTTTGCGCATTCCTGTCACTTTGGATATGGCGCGAAACAAAGTGATGGAAAGCACTGCAACGGGGATGGAAGCCGAAACGGTCAATCCAACCTTCAAAACGAGGTACATCGATGATGCACCAAACACGATCCCGAGCAATGCCCCCATAACAATGGGGAACCAGGTGAACTCGGGAATGTTTTCCTCTGCGGAGATATACGGCTTAAAGTCGTCTTTTGAAGTTTGTGACATATCGTTTCCTATTTCACACATGCGTCAATTTATTGACGAATGGAGACAGAACATGACTATTCGATTCCGTGCATCATTTTCTTGATCGTCGGGGTTAAGGCCCAAATGATCAATCCCGATAGGATCGGTATGACGGTGTAAATCATAAAGAAAAATGCAAGTCCATACTTTTCGGAGATCGGATCAATGAAGCTTCCCGTCCAACCTGCTAAGTAGTTCGCAATCGCGGTGGCTAAGAACCAAACACCAAACATCATCCCGACCAACTTGATCGGCGCTAGCTTACTAACATACGAAAGTCCAACTGGAGAAACACACAGTTCACCAAGCGTGTGGAGAAGGTAAGCGAAAATCAACCACCACATGCTGACCGAGGCCGATTTGGATTCGTTCGTGATTCCCATGCTTCCTAATGCCAAAACTCCAAACCCTAGTCCTAACAAAATGAGCCCAAGACCAAATTTGCCGGGTGCCGATGGGTTCCAGCGGCTTTCCCAAATTCGGCTCAGCAATGGCGCAAAGGTGATAATGAAGAAAGAGTTGAGAATTCCAAACCAAGAAGCAGGGACTTCGGTCTCGCTTTGCTTCTCCTTAACCACTGTTGCGGTGTACTCCGTATCAAACTTAGCGGCCTGTTCTTCGGAAATAATTTTGAGCTTTCCGTTGCCTCCCTTTGCTTCGCGGTCAACAACAAACACCTTTTGATCGACAGCCAGAGGCTGGTCCCACTGAATGGTTCGTTCGACTGTTTGGATACTTTTCTCGCCAGACTCCGAAGTTACCTCTGTGGCGAATGAAACAACATAGGCTTTCATGTTGAATTCTTTATTCAACATCCAAAGTGCAATGATCCAGATGATTGCAAAGCTGATGCAGATCGAAACGTTCGACGCCGGGATTCGTCCGTACGTTTTGTTGACTAGCTTAATCAAAACATAAGTTACGATTGCCAATGGGCCGACCGTCAATGCTGTGTTCGACCAAAAGAATAAGTTCGCAGATAGACCGCTTAGAATTCTAGCCGTATAGTCCTTGGCAAAAATCGTCATGGACCCGCCTGCTTGCTCAAACGCCATCCAAAAGAAGATCGTAAAGAACGACAAGATCCCGATAACGATCAACCGATCTCGCACAACATTGGCTGGTACTTCAGCAGCGGATTGTTTGTTGGCGTTCTCATTTGTTTTGATAGTACGCTTCCCGATCTCACCGAACAAAGACTTGCCAAGATAAAACATGACCATTCCCAGGCCCATGAAGATCCCTGCAAGACCAAATCCAAATCCCCATCCAACTTTTTCGCCCATGTAACCACAGAGGAGAATTCCAAGAAACGCGCCGGCATTGATACCCATGTAGAAAATGGTGTAAGCCCCGTCTTTTTTCTCGGGACTGTGTGCATAGAGCTGGCCAACCAGAGAGGAAATGTTAGGTTTGAAAAAACCGTTACCAATGATCAGCAATGAAAGCCCAATATAGAAAAAGATAGGCGTATCAAACGCCATCGATGCATGCCCTAATGTCATGAGCAATGCTCCGAGCAAAACAGCTCCTCGGGCTCCAAGGAACTTATCTGCGATGATTCCTCCAAGAATCGGAGTCAAGTAGACGAGGCCAGTATACAACGCATAAAGTTCAAGAGCACCTTTTCGGGACCATGCCCAACCACCGTCAGCGAATTCGCTGACCAAAAACAACACCAACAGTGCACGCATCCCGTAGTAACTAAATCGTTCCCACATTTCCGTAAAGAACAACAGAAACAGGCCGGGTTGATGTCCAAAAATCTCGTTCTCTTTTGATGTTTGCATTGGGAAGTAATCGAAGGAGTGATAGTAATGCGGTTAAGGCTCTTGCAAGATTCGAGAGGGCCGTCTGTTCAGGCAGCAGCTTTATTGCAACGCTAAGTATAGTAATCGATCCAGAGAGAATCGGGTGAGGAGCGACGAATCTACCAACAAAACGAATTTAGGAAACCCGATTTTCGATCCCCAGCCCCACAAAATCGAATCCGACCATCCCCATTTTGACAAAGGATCCTAGCCCCTAAGGTACGCCGGCGATGCTCACCGATTGGCCCGCTTGAAACAAAGGGAAATTGGTGCATAACAACGTGAACAAACCCATGGCCATCAGGTCATACTCGTGCTCCGCCTGCGGCGGTGCTCGCGCTCGATTCTATTCCATGTAGCGAGTACGCCTACGAGCACCATTTCATTGAGCAAGAGCACGTACCAATGACAAAGTCGTGGCGATCATCGAGAAGTGCCTAAACTTCTCCTTTCGTGTGAGCGATGTGCGGGGAAACAGGTTGCGAATCCGTAGCTTCGGTTACAATGAGGCTATGCTATTCGACTCGCAAGAAATCTTATTGAAGGCTCGCGCCGGTGACGAAAAAGCCAAAGGGGAACTTTTGGAGCGTTTTCGTCCCTACTTGAACGTCATCGCCCAAAGACACCTCGATGAAAGACTCCGAGGGAGACTCGACTTTACCGACGTCGTCCAAACGACCTTTCTCGAAGCCTCCCGAGACTTCGCGGCCTTTCGGGGCGAGTCGGTGGATTCATTGCTAGCCTGGCTAAGAAACATCCTTCGAAACAACATTCACACCGCCCACCAACAACACCTGGCGACTCAAAAACGGTCGGCCCGTTTGGAGACGCGAATCTCGATCGCATCCGAGTCCGGCGGCAGTTCGCTCGGCATGGAACATATCATCTCATCCGACACATCGACGCCCAGCCAACGCATGATGAAGAATGAGGCAGCCGCTGATCTTGCATTATACCTGGAACGTATCCCCGAAACTCAACGACAAGCGATTCGCCTTCGCTATCTCGAAGGTTGCTCCCTCCGCGAGATCTCTGAAAAGATGGGTAAATCGGAGATGGCCGTTGCTGGCTTGCTCAAACGCGGGCTACGAACCCTGCGCGAAGGAATGGACCAGAGTAGCACGTCTTAGTTCAATCAATTGAATTGTATCCACATTGGATCAACTCACGTTCGCCAACCGTCAACCATCGCACTGTCGCAGTTCATGACTCAACCAACTTTTTCGCAGCACCAACAATCGCTTCATGACGCATTCTTTACGGATCCAGACCAAGAGTTGTTGGATTTTCTTCGCAGCGAAAGAGAAGAACAACGAGATGAACAGCGAGCCCAATTAGCGTCCATCGCCGGCGTTCACGATCCGAAAGTTCTAGAGACACTTCAACGGGCGGGAATCACTCCTGCCTCCATGGCTGCTTTTACTCTCCTCCCTTTGGTTCGACTAGCTTGGGCTGATGAGTCGGTTCAAGATAACGAGGACGACTTCATCCTACGTGTCGCCACCGAAGATGGCATCCAATACGGCACTCCATCGTATCGATTGCTCAGCAAGTGGTTAGAAGAAAGACCTTCCGAAAAGATGATCAACGCTTGGTCGAGCTATGCTCAATCGTTAGCACGCGAACTTGATGACGCGACTTATTGCAGCGTAGTCGAAGCGACTTTGGGGCGAGCCAAGAGAGTCGCCGAAGCTTCGGGTGGGTTCCTGGGGCTTGGAAAAAAGGTCTCCGAGAATGAGCAACTCGTCTTGAACGACCTGACGCACGCCCTAAGTCGCCCAGGCTCGTAATCTCCTGCCACCCTGCGATTGGAATGCTATCTTTCCGCTGTCGTGGGATGCTGTGTGGTATTGACCTCGCAAGTACGATCCACGTACATTCCCCCAAATTACCCAGATTCGACTCGGCTAGAGAACCAACGAGTGTTGTTCGCTGACCGAGAAACCAAGTGCCCTCAGCTCACTTGAAGTGCTTTCACGGAGGAACGCGCAGTGTACCAAACGACTTATTTCCGCAAACAATGTTTTCGAAGCTTGCTCTTGCTATCGGTAGCGGCTTCAGCCGTTGATACTTTTACCTCAAGCACTTTCGCTCAAACGCAACCGGGTAGGCAAGGTTCGAGGCCTGTAAACGCAACTCCTGCCTCTTCCAAAACAACGGTTCCTGCCGATGGATCGCCCCTGGTGGCGGCTGTTGTCAATGGGCAACCCATCTCGATCAACGAACTCGCACAACAATGCCGCCTTCGTTTCGGCGAGGAAATCCTCGAGGATTTGGTCAACAAAACTCTGATCTACCAAGCTTGCCAAGCACAACAGATCACGATCTCAGAAAAGGATGTGGATGCTGAAATATCTCGCATTGCTTCTAAATTCAATCTCAGCACTCCGATGTACTTGAAGCTCATCGAAGACGAACGCGACATTTCGCGAGGTCAATATGCTGCGGATATCATTTGGCCTATGCTGGCTTTGCGAAGCCTCGCTCGATCGAGTATCACGGTCACGCCGCAAGAAATCGATAAAGAGTTTCAAGGCGAATTTGGTCCTAAGGTCAAGGTTCGAATGATCGCCTGCAAAGATCAAAATAAGCTTGCCCAACTCCAAAAGCGAGCGATTGCTCAGCCTGAATTGTTCAAGACACTGGCGAAAGAGCATAGCGAAGACTCTGTTAGTGCCAGCGTGGAAGGTCTTCTGCCTCCTATTCGACGTTACAGTGGCGATGACGAACTGGAAACGGTCGCGTTTAACCTCCAGCCCAATGAGGTTTCAAAAATTTTGAGTGCGGGTGAGATGTTCGTCATTCTGCAATGCGTGCATCACATGCCAGGGGCTACTCCGCCGGCCCCTCAAATGCAAGAGATTCAGAATCGAATCAAGAGTGATCTAGAAGATCGAAAGCTACGTGATTCTGCTGAATCTGTTTACGAAACACTTCGGAAAAACGGATCGACAACGATTGTCCATGGCAAGCCAGAGCTAGAACGTCAGTACCCAGGTGTTGCCGCTATCGTAAACGGTCAATCCATAGCCATGGATTACTACGATAAAGAATGTGTAAAGCGATATGGAAAGAGAATCCTCGAGGGAGAAATCAACCGAAAGCTTATCGAGAACACGCTTTCGGCTTCGAAGCTGCAAGTCTCGCAGGAAGATATCAATGCAGAGATGTCCGAGGCCGCAACCTACTTTGGATTTCTGACTAATAGCGGGGCCCCCGACGTCAATCGTTGGATCGAAAGCATCCAGCGGGACGAGGGAATGACCGCCGAGCTTTACATTCGCGATGTGATCTGGCCAACAGTCGCGTTGAAGAAACTGACTCAAGGTCAAGTGCAGGTTACGGAAGAGGATCTTCGGAAGGGCTTCGAATCGAATTATGGCCCTCGGGCCGAAGTGCTCGCGATTGTACTGAGCAACCAGCGTACCGCACAACAAGTCTGGGATCTTGCTCGCAACAACCCTACCGAAAAGTTCTTTGGAGAACTAGCAAGCCAATATTCAGTCGAGGATAGTTCGAAGAGCAACTTTGGAAAAGTACCTCCGCTTCGTAAGCATGGTGGACAGCCAAACTTAGAGAAGGCTGCCTTTGAGCTTGAACCAGGAAAAATTTCCGGCATCATCGAGGTTGGAGGTCGTTATGTCATTTTGCGATCGCAGGGCTTTACGAGCCCGGTGGTGCAAGATTTCAATGCCGTCAAGAACGAGGTCTACAAAGATCTATTGGAGAAGAAGCAACGCTTTACGATGGACCAATATCTGAGGAAGCTTCGCGACAATGCTGAGATCGCAGACTACTTAGACCCCAAGAAAAGTAGAGTAAGCGCTTCCGAAACGGAGGCTGTAATCCAGCAATTACAAAAGGATAGCGTTCGATAGTTTTCCTCGGAGGTCGTTGATCATGAAGGACAAAGGATTTCGTCGTCGATTTCCCAAAAACAGGCAAACCGTTTTGGAAATCATTCGAGCTGCCAAATCCGTTCCTGCATTTCCATTGGAAACGACGATTCCTGTCGCAAAAATCGAGGCGGCTAGAAAAACTGCTGCTGTCCGAGTCGGCTGGACAGCGATGTTTGCAAAAGCATTTGCCAAAGTTTGCGACGAAAACGAGTCCTTGCGCGAAGCCTTCATCTCGCTTCCATTCGCTCAACTTTATCGACATCCAACAAGCGTTTGTTCCGTGTCGGTACATCGCAAAGATGACGCGGGAACAGATCGTCTCATTTGGGGACGGATCGAGAATGCTTCCTCAAAATCGCTTTTGGAGATACAGAAATACCTGAACGATTGCGTTACGCTTCCTTTGTCTGAGGTCTATCGCGATGGACTGCGATTGGAGACCACATTGTGGTTTATTCGCAAGGTCGCTTGGTGGTGGATCATGCGCTGCAGTGGGCGAAAGAAATCCAAGCTCATTGGGACCTTTTCGATTTCTAGTCTTGGTGGCAGAGGATGCCTCAACATGTTTCACCCATTGATTACGACTTCCAGCATTGCTTTCGGGCCAATTAATCTCGATGGTGGCATGCAAGTGGTTTTGATCTGCGATCATCGTGTGATGGACGGAATGGTCGGCGCAGCAGCATTACAATCCTTGTCGAACGTGATGCAGACAAGCATTCTCGACGAATTGAATACCCTAGCCAGTCGGTCAAACGCCGCCTAAATCCAGGGGTAAAGCCCAGGAATTTTGTACGCATCACAGCCCGTAAGCCTAGTTCGGAGAGTCGGAATTTCTGCCATGCAAATTGTGGCATTCCGACATAGTTTGAACCAGTGAGACGAAATCTGAGAAACATGCAAACAGCTTCAATCGCAACGCAAGCAAATTCCGACAACCGAATCGAAGGAAGCGTTTCCTCCCAACAGGCATCGACTTTACTTTACGGTCGTGAAGACCCCATCGCCAAAGTCCACGCATTGTTCGATGCTGTCTGCCATGGGCCTGGCCACACCCTACTACTGCCTGGAATTTCAGGTGTCGGCAAGACATCCTTGGCACGCATGGTCAAAGCCCCCGTGATTGCGTCGAACGGTCTTTTTCTCGAGGGTAAATTTGATCAATTTGGGCGCAACGTACCTTTCATGGCCTTTCGCCAGATACTCTCGCAATTTTGCCAAACAATTCCAAAAGATGAACCCGTCGTCATCGAGCAATGGAAATCAAGCATTGTTGAAGCACTTGGTAGTGTCGCTCAACTCCTGATCGATTTAGAACCAGCATTTGAATCTATTATCGGTCCCCAAGAGCCTGTACCCAAGATAAGTCCAACGGAAGCTAAGTACCGCTTCGCAAAGGCTATTCGTGCTTTCTTTGAAACCATTTGCAAACCCGAACATCCTGTTGTCATTTTTCTTGATGATTTGCAATGGGCGGACCCTGCATCGCTTGATTTACTCTCGATGCTTCATAGCCAAGCCCCTCTCCGGTACCTACTCATCATTGCGGCTTATCGCGATGATGAGATTGACGACGACCATCTTTTCGCAACAACGCTTGCAGAATTGAACTCCGAACAGGTGCCGATCGCAAGCATAGAGCTCGCGAATCTAACAGCTACAGATCTGCAACGACTTGTTGCCGAAAAGCTTACAGGCCAAATCGAGTCGATTTCCGAGATTGTGGCGACCATTTTGGACCGAACGTCTGGCAACCCATTCTTCAGTTTGACATTCCTCGATTTTCTGTTGGAGTCTCGTCTTCTTTTTTTTGACGACTGCGATCGATGTTGGCGGCTAGACGCGAAGAGCATTAGGCCCGAGCATTGCACCGACGCTGTCGCTTGGTTTGCCAAAAGATTGGCAGGCCTCGACGAAAGCAGTCGCGAGTTATTGTCGTTATCGGCGTGTTTAGGGCATCGCTTTGATGTTGAAACACTTTCGATCATCAGCGGGCGAAGCATTGAAGATTGCATCGCAATATTAGCGTCAACCCCTGTCACGAAATTTGTTGTGGCGGATACATCGCGATCCACCATGACGGACGCCGACGCGAGTCGTGATTGGACGAAATGGCGGTTTCTCCATGATCGCATTCAGCAAGCGGCCTATAAGTCCATTAGCAATTCCATTCTTGCGGCAGTACGTTTCAAGATTGCAAAACTTTTGATTCGTCGATTAAGTAGTCTCAGTCTTTCTGAGCGATTGTTTGAGGTCGTTGAGCATCTAAATTGCGGGTCTGAGTTTATCGATTCATTTTTCGAAGCGATTGAGGCGATTGAACTAAATCTCCGTGTTGCGGAGAAAGCAAGAGGAGCCGCTGCTTACCACACGGAATTACAGTTTTTGCATTGCGCCAAGCGATTGTTGGATGATCGTCGATTTACATCCTTGATTTGGCAAAACCATTCTCAATTGGCGATTCAATTACTGAAGGAACTAGGCGAGAGTGAGTTTCTAGACGGCAATCATGCGGTTGCCCTCGACTACGTTCGTGAAGCGGTGAACCGTTCGGAATCTACCGTTGAGAAAGCAGAATTGCTGACCATTTCTATTGTTCAGCACACGCTACTCGCAAAGTACTCACAGGCCATTGCAACGGGGCGAGAAGCTCTTTCTATACTCGGGATCTATCTTCCTCTCGATGACTACACGAAGGCGCGAGATCAAGAGTTAGCTGAATTGAGTTTGACAGTCCAAGAACAGACTTTCGAAGCCTTGATTTCTTTGCCCATCATGACGGACCCAAGATGGTGTGCGGTGAGTAAGATTCTGATCGCAATGGGGCCTCCGTGCTATCGTTCGGACCAAAGTCTATGGAGCGTCATCGTTCCAAAGGTCGTGAATCTGACAATGAGGCACGGCAATATTCCCCAGGTTGGATATAGTCACACCGCGATAGCAGGATTGCTGATGTGGGTTGGGGGTGATGTCTCCACCGCATTGGGGTTTAGTGATCTCGCTGCGCGTCTTATGTCAACACGATTCACTTCCTCGTCAGACCGTACCGTGTTTCACTTGATGGCTGGCAGTTCGGCATGTCACTGGTTCGGACACTGCAAGCATAGTTCTGAAAATTACGAAAATGCGTATGAGATTGGATCGAACGCGGGTAATCTTCAATATGCTGCGTACGCCTTTGGACACAACATGTACTGCCAGTTCTTTCAGGGAGCCAATCTAGCGGCTCTCGGTCAAGAGATAAGAAAATGTCTTGCCTTCAGTCGATCTCGTCGCAACCAATGGGCAGTGGATTTGCTAGAAGCGGGCAAAAGAATTGTCGAGCAAATCTCAAAGGCAGATTTGCATGCATGCGTGAACTGCGATTCGGAATTTGATTTCATTCAACGCGTGGAGTCCAATCAGAACCAGCAGGTGCTCTGCATCTATAACGTGATGCGATCATTCAATAGCCTGGTCATGGAGGACTTTGAAAGTGCATTGAAGTATTCAGACGAAGCCGACGCGAATATTTTTATGGTTGGAACGCAAGGGCTATTGCCATGGCCAGAACATGTCGCAATCCGTAGCATCATTCGGGCGTCGATGTACGACCAAATCGACGTGGGCACAAGGCATCGATGGCGGGAAGACTTGGAAAGATCCTTAGTGCAATTGACGATTTGGTCGGAACATGCACCAGAGAACTTTGAATACAAGCGACTCTTGATCCTTGCTGAGTTATCCAGAATCGATGGAAAGTTCCTGGAAGCAGGATGTTTGTACGACGAAGCCATTGCAGCTGCTAGAGCCGGAGGTTTTCTTCATTGGGAAGCCATAGCGAATGAAAGATCGCAACGACTCTGGCAATCAATTCGAATGCCAGAACTGGCGAGCACTTACCGCCAACATGCATATCTTGCGTACAGTCGGTGGGGCGCTAAAGCCAAAGTGGAAATATTAGAAGTCCGACTTCGAGAGGAGCTTGAGCAACAGTTTCTACAACGCGAGCGTGAAACAGGTATTGAGGACGAACTGGCGAGTCCGATGTTCAACCGGATCATATCTCGACAGATCGATCGACTTCGCAAAGAAAGTCTTGAGCAACAGGGGGCAGACCAGCAATCGCAAATACGAGTCCATGCGGAGCAATTAGCGCACGCCACGGATAAACTCCGAACAGAAGTTGTGAAGCGAAAGGAAGCAGAAAAAGCGTTGCGAGTTCAGAATGATCAGCTAGAAGAAAAAATATCGGAACGAACACTGGAGTTAAAAACAAGTCGAGACAAACTCGTTGTTTTGGCAGAACGTCTGGAGCTAGCGACCCGAGCTAGCGGGATGGGTATTTGGGATTGGGACATCCGCACGAATCACCTTCTTTGTGATGAATCACTTTGCAATCTATACGGAATCGAGAAAGGCCCTGTCGGCCTCACGATCGAGGGTTGGTTAAGCTATATCCATACTTCCGATCTTAATCGCATTACACTCGCATTGGAGCGATCTAGAGAATTGGGTGTTCCATTCGTCGAAGAATTCCGAGTTCGAAAGGATAACGGCAAGATTCGAACGATTAAAGCCGAAAGGCAGGTCATCCATGATGCAAACGGTATACCGGTTCGCATGATTGGTGTTAGCTATGACATTACGGAGAAAAAGCTTCAAGCGATGCTTCAGCATTTACGTCAAGAGGTTGCAGAACGTGTCGCACGTGGTCGAACACTCTGCGAAGTGCTTGAATTTCTGACGAAAACAGTCGACGAACTCGAGCTGGGTATGAGATGCGCCATTGTCATGAACTATTCGGACAGCGATATACCTAATCGAGTCATGCTCTCGGATACCTATTCCAATGAACAAGAACCTGTTTCGCGACAACGATGGTCGGTCGAAATCTACTCGTCGACCCGTTCTGTTCTAGGCTGTTTAGAGCTCTCGAGTGAACGGAAAGAGGAACCGGAACAAGCCGACGTGGAATTCGCTACTTCGCTCGCCGAAATCGCCGCAATTGCAATCGAACATACGATTTACATCGAGACGCTAGAACGCGCTAGAGAATCTGCCCATGTTGCCAATCAGGCGAAAAGCGAGTTCTTAGCCAACATGAGCCACGAGATCCGCACTCCAATGACGGCCATTCTCGGTTACACGGATCTTCTGCTCGACGCAGGAAACTCGGAATTCGATCCAGAACAACGAATTCAATCTGTAAAGACGATCCAGCGAAATGGTGAACATCTCCTCGCGATCATTGATGATATTCTCGATCTGTCGAAAATCGAGTCAGGAAAGCTTGTGGTGGAATCGATCGTCTACTCGCCAATAACAATCGTCGAGGAGGTCTTGAATTTGATGACCGTCCGTTCTGCAGCGAAAGGAATCGTTTTGGATTCGGTCTTTGAAAACAGTCTGCCAGCGATGATCCAAACCGATCCAACACGTCTGCGTCAGATCATTCTTAATTTAGTAAGCAACGCCATCAAGTTCACGGAAACAGGAAGTGTTCGTGTCGTCGTTCGATTCGTTCCTGGCGACACTCCAGCATTGGAATTCGATGTCATCGATACTGGAGTTGGCATGACTCAGCAACAAAAGGAGCGACTGTTCCGTCCCTTCGTTCAAGCAGATACGTCAACAACCCGTGATTTTGGCGGAACAGGCCTTGGACTGACGATCAGTAAGCGATTGGCAGAAATGATGGGGGGGAACATATTGATCGTTGATTCAACGCCAGGTGTTGGTTCACGATTTCGTGCCACGGTAGCGATTGGGGACATTGCCGGAGTGGAAATGGTTTACCCATCTTGTCCAATTTCTTCACGAGAAAAAGAGAAGCAAACTCGAGAATCGTCTACGTCGGTCAAACCACTAGCCGATTACCGTATCTTGTTAGCAGAAGACGGTCCAGACAATCAACGTCTCATTGCGTTTATTCTCAAAAAAGCTGGAGCGCAGGTTACGGTTGTGGAGAACGGACAGTTGGCGGTCAATGCGTGTGTTGAGGCATTCGAACAAAAAACGCCCTTTGACGCCGTCCTGATGGATATGCAAATGCCCGTAATGGATGGCTACGATGCAACTTCCTATTTAAGAGAACAGGGCTATCGCAGTCCAATCATTGCCTTAACGGCCCATGCCATGGACGGCGATGAAGAGAAATGCCTCGAAGCGGGCTGTACGGCTTATGCAACGAAACCCATCAACCGCGAACTTCTGATAGGCAAGATTAAAGAAATCTGTCGCGACAGCCAAACGTCTTTCGCGTTGCAATAAAGTTTCCCTTTACCGTTCCTTCAACGGTGTTCCGTTCATATCTCATGAGGATATAGTCCGCTCCTGGACATTTGCCGGGATCCTAGGTGGACGGCACATGGAATTGTGCCTAGCACTTTCACTTTTGTCGGCTTTGTCGAGATTGCGCTAGGCCGCTTTGGCTTGGCGTGGAATGTTCAGGCCGAAGAGTCCGAAGATTTCTTTTTGACTCAGTCCTAAGTTCTTCGGTGTTCCGGTCTCAGCAAACAAGGAGTTGAATAGCTCCCGCTTCTCTTCGAGGACATCATGGATACGTTGTTCGATCGTATCTACGGACATCATGCGGGTTACCGTTACCGCTTGTTTGACTCCAAGCCGATGGGCCCTATTGATCGCTTGATCCTCGACCGCTGGGTTCCACCATCGGTCGAACAAGAAAACATAGTGGCAGAATTGCAAGTTCAACCCAACCGCGCCGGCGCCGTAACTCATAAGAATCACTTTTCGAGATGGGTCATTCTTGAATTGATCAATCACTCCATCCCGCTTGTTCGACGGAATGCGTCCGTGATAGTAAAGTGGATTGAATCGTTCTAGCTTGTTGCCAATCATGTCGAGGGACTCGACCCATTGGCTGAAAATGATTGCTTTTTGACCGCTCGCAGCGATCTCGTCCATATCGGCTTCGAGCCGCTCGAGCTTTGCGCTTGCGCCCGTTGCGGGATCAAAATTGCAGATCTGCTTCAATCTCAATACTAACTCGAACACATGCTGGATGGTTATCGACTCGCCCATTTCCGAGAGTTGTACAACACCTTCTTCTTCAGCCGCTTTATAACTGGCACGTTGCTCGCCAGTCAGTTCCAAATCTGCAGGCCGAAACAATTTAGGTGGCATGTCGGTGAGGACTTTGTCCTTGGTGCGTCGAAGAACGTAGTCGCGGGTCGCTTGCCCCATCGATTTGAGGTGCATATCATCGCGAAGGTAGCCGGGTGATAGGAACTCGAAGATACTAACAAGATCTTCCGTAGAGTTTTCGATCGGTGTACCGGTAAGTGCCCAGGACCTCGAACGTGGAATCGATCGTACGATCTCACTCGTCGTGCTGTTCCGATTTTTGATTCGTTGTGCCTCGTCCAAAACGACGAGATCGAAT
>Ga0207937_1000538_pt1 | contig 13370 bp, 14 predicted proteins | sample LakMenEpi04Sep11_FD_150668 | JGI IMG/M metagenome (GOLD analysis project Ga0207937, IMG submission 150668) | Freshwater microbial communities from Lake Mendota, WI - 04SEP2011 deep hole epilimnion (SPAdes) | ecosystem: Environmental > Aquatic > Freshwater > Lentic | place: Lake Mendota, Madison...
CGCACTCGGCAGCGAAATGCCGTTGCGCCGACAAAAGCAACACCAGCCTCTGCTTGTGATACCGCAACTTGCGAAGACCAGGATCGCTCTCGATAAAAAGCAGCACATCGCCCCGGCGCGCCTCCGCCAGCGCTGCGTTGTCCGGTCCCAACTGATCACCCAGAATCCAGATCGTCCGCGGCATACCCCGAGCTTAGACAAGGCCTGCAAGCAGCAAAGCCTTTACTCAATCCCAGGAAATTGAACACTGCATCCAATATCCATCCCATGCCTACTCAACTCCGCAACAAAGTCATCTTCCTCGCGTGTATTTTCGCCTTCGTCGGGCTGGGCATCGTCATTTACCGCGAGTGGGTGGTGCAAAAGCCTTTCGCCGTCATTCTCTTCGTCTCGGAAAATCTATCGCCGTCCCAAGTTTCGGCCGCGCGTCTTTTCGCCGGGGGAGCCAGTCAGCAACTCAAGATGGAATCTTTTCCCCACATGGCCTTGGCTTCGGCGCGGGCCGACGACTATGCCGTCGCCGATGCACCCGCCGCCGCCACGGCTCTTGCAACCGGTCGCACCGTCAACCGTGGCGCCCTGCGTCTTACTCCTGAAGGACAAACCCTCGAAAGCGTCTTCGACCTGGCGCGCCGCCATGGACGCGCCACCGGTCTCGTCTCCAACACCCCGCTCACCGACCCCTCACCCGCGGCCTTCTACGCCAAAGCCAGCGACGCTCGTGATGCGAATGCCTTGGCCGTGCAATTGATGGAAGACGGCTCACCCGATGTTTTGCTGGGCGGCGGATCACGTCAGCTTCTGCCCGAGAGTCAAGGCGGCACACGTCGCGATGGACGTGACCTCTTGTTGGAGATGCGTCAACGCGGCTTCGACATCGTCCGGTCCAAGGAAGAATTGGAGAATACTCCGGGCTGGCGCAGCCCGAAAGTGTTTGGCGTTTTCGCGGAGGGCGATCTCGCCTTTGTCGAAGAGCAGTCACGCTTTGCCACCCAGCCCCGACTCGCCGATTTGGTGCGCCGCGGCATCGAGTTGTTGCAGTTCAACCGCAAGGGCTATCTGCTTGTTGTGCATGCGGGCCTCGCCGGCCGCGCCGCTGAAATCAGCCGCGGGGAGACCCTCTTGCGTGAAATCACCGAGCTCGACCAAGCCGTCGACACCGCCCGTCGATACGCTGGCGAAAATGCACTCATCGTTGTCAGCGGACTCTCCAACACCGGCGGGCTCCGCCTCAACAGTTTCTCCTTTGCTGCCGATCGCGGCATGGCCGTTCTAGGTCCCAGCTCGGCCGGGGTGGCCGCGCTCACATGGTCCTCCGGGCCCGGAGCACCTGTGACCGACCCCTCCAATGCCATTCTTGAGGCCGTTGCGGCTCCGAGCGAACGACCACTGCCCGTTGCCGAAGACTCCCTCGTCCTTGCCTCCGGCCCGGGGAGCCCATCCATCGGTGGATTCTTGGATTTGACCCGCCTTCACGCCCTGCTGGCCCGGCAACTTTGAAAGCTGCCGCGCGGGCGATCCTCGCGCCCGCTGCTTCCACTTTTTAAAGACTTTTCGAGAAAGCTTCTGCGCCCAGCCGTTGGAGGAACTGATTAATCGAGGTGAAACACCTCACGCAGAGCTTGGCTCGCCGGACTCCGGTCTGGATTGGCGGGCATGATGTCTCCCATATGTTCCCACCATTTTTGGCAGATTGGCGTGGAGGCAATCGCTGCCCAACGCTCCTCGCTTTCGATCTCCACATAACCGAAAAGTTGGCGTGTTTCAGGATGCAAAAAAATGGAGTAGTTCGACACGCCATGATCCTTGAGCACTTTCTCCAATTCGGGCCAGATGGGACTGTGGCGCGCTTGGTATTCCTCCTCGGCTCCGGCATGGACAGACATCACGAAAGCTTTGCGGATTTTCATAATTTCGACATTACCATCCCCCTACTGCTCTTCTCCAGCGTCAATACCCCGACCTCTCCACGATAAACTACCGGCGGTGGGACTCGAACCCACACGGGATTTTCATCCCAACGGATTTTAAGTCCGTTGCGTCTGCCATTTCGCCACGCCGGCGCTGAGAACACTCAAAGAATCGGACATGATTCGGTAAATCGCCATGCGAATCCGCCCGTCGTCCTACTCGGCTGCTCGGTAAGTCCCGGGAAGATAGATGCGACCGTAAAGCTCCTCCAAATTTTTTCCATCCGTGCTGTCCGGCGCAAAAATCGTATCCTGTGGCCCCGCCACGCTGAGCACGTTGCCCCCGTCTCGAATGACCTCGAATCCATAGAGGGGTGGCTCGTCCGGGTTTTGCAAAGCATCGAATTTATCTGCCGGAAAATAATATGCGGTCATGAAGATGGTGCGCTCCCCGCTGGCCGGCTGATAATAAACCGTCGTCGCCGCCAAAGCGCCATCCTCCTTCACAGCTTCGCCAAACGGGCCATCCACCGCCCCGAGCGAGAGTCGTGCCGCCACATGTGAAGGAACAAGCATGGTGAAAGGAACCGGCTCCAAGACCACTCCAGCATCGTCCACTTTCGGACTGCAACCGGTGAGCGCCATCACCACCAGTGTCGGCAAAATGAACAGAGCCGTTTTCATGCGGGTTCGCATTTCAATCGGGCATCCTCGACAGACGCGTGGAGGTAAAAGGGGCCACCTTGAAAGGCGCATCGGTTTTATCGGGAATCATGTTCAGCTGGTTTGCCTCGATACGGAAGTAGCACTTCGGCTTGCGGGTCGGCACACGGCTATCGTCAAAACCTCCAAGAAACGACGATTTGCGCAAAAAGTTCAACCCCATCAAATAAACCACTTCGCCCCGCTCCACTTGATACAGCCCCTCGATACGCAGACCGCGCGATCCGTCTGCCGCCTGCCAAGTCGCCGTGAACGTGTTCCCGGGGTGCAACTCATAGACCAATTCCGGCACCGACGGATCACGGTAGGATCCGGCCACGTTTTTCGGATCGATCGGAGGGCCTGAAGGCTCAGTCTCTGCCGGCGGCGCCACTTCCGGAGCCTCAATCACGAGTTCCGCCGATGGAGCCTCAAAATCTGCCTTCTGCTCCAATGTCTCTTTGACTTCGGCCACGGATTCTTCGGAGGGCTTTTGATCGCAGGAAACCAGCAAAACCGGCACAACACAGATCAAGGCAAATATTAAACGTCTTTTCACAGCCCGACTTAATAAACAGAACGGCGTCGTTTAGAAAAAGAAAAAGCGGGTGACGAGACTCGAACTCGCGACATCTTCCTTGGCAAGGAAGTGCTCTACCAACTGAGCTACACCCGCGGAGAAAGAGGTAAATATCCTCAACAGAGCCAGAGCTGTCAATGCCGTTCGCGGCGCAAACGAATGGCGACATGATCGGTTTGCGGGAGGATAAATTTGCGGATTTCCAGTTCAATGCCCTGCACCAGCGGGAAACCCCGCAAAAGGCCGTCTGCGAGATTTTCAGCGAGCGTTTCGATCAGTCGACACCCGCTGCGGGCGCATTCCCTTTGCACCCACTCAGCCACCACCGCGTAGTCGGTCGTCCGACTCACATCATCACCGATCCCCCGAAAATCGGTCTCCAGCAGGAGATCAATCTCCAAGCGCTGCGGCTTGGCGCGCTCCGCCGCGGGCACTCCGATGCAAGCATACACTTCGAGACTTTTGATGAGGATGCGGTCACTCATGTGGCGAGAACTTTCTCCAGCAATTTCCGCGTGGGCAGGTTGAGGTCCAAGGCAAAGGCCTCTCGCGGATCAACCCAGCAAAACTCCTCGGCTTCCTCGTTGAGCACAACGCGGTCGCTGTCGGCCTCAGCCGTATAATTCAGCAGGAGAAAATGCGCCGGACGATGGAACTCCCCTGAATCCACGCAATCTTGAACCATCACAAAATGGACGTCGCGCAAATCGAGCGCTGTTTCCTCTCTCACCTCGCGCCGCAAGGCTTCCTCGGCGCTCTCCCCACGCTCGATCTTTCCACCGGGAATACCCCATTTGTCTTTCCACTTCCGCGTGCGGATCATGAGCACACGTCCATGATGAAAGATCAAACCTCCCACGGTCGGCAACGGACGCGCATAAATGTCGTCGTCCAAAAGGCGCCTCAGTTCATGGAGCGATGACACCACGACATCAGGCTTGGCCGGGGTGAGCTTTTCGATCGAGTCGTAACCGGTGAGCACGGCGATGCTCATCACGCCGCCATGACGGGCCGTCTCGATGTCGTGGATCATGTCGCCGACAAAGGCCGTCTCCTCCCGGTCGAGTCGGTGCGCCGCCAGAATCTCTCCAATCTTGGCACGCTTGTCCCTGACGCCGGCATAGGCATGCTCGAAGTAATCCGCCACGCCGAGGCGCCCGGCCTGCGCGGTAAAATGCTCGGGCCGCACGGAGCTGAGCAGGAACAGGCGTCGTCCGCTCGCACGGCAAAACTCCAAGAACTCGAACAGGCCGGGCAGCGGAGAGACGTCATCCTGAATCCCGACAAAGTGGCGATGAAAAAGCTCCTCGAGCTCGTCCGTGGGAACGTCGGGCAAAAACTCCTGGTAAAATTCGCCGAACGGCAACCGGAAGTGATGCCGGAACTCCTCGCGACTCAAAGCGGGACGGCCGAAATGCTCGAGCACATGATTGGTGGCACCGATCACGGGCGGCATGTCGTCGGCCAAAGTTCCAGACCAATCGAGCAGCAGGTTGCGCAACATGATCAGTTGAAAAATTTCACCTCGCGGATTTTGTCCGCGCCGAATTTTTCGGTGAGCTTGCGGGCGATCTCCGCTTTCCACATGCGTTCCAACTCAAAGCGGACGCTCGATTGATGAACACGCACATACAGAACTCCGCCACGAATGCGATCAGGCACGGATTGCGAGGAGATGAAAGGGCCGACGATGTCCGACCAGGAGCGTCGGATATCGTTCTCATCCATCGCCTGCCCCAGACCCAACTTGGGCAAAAGGCCGCGAAGGGCATCGGAAAATCCTGATAAGCGCTGGCTGGTATCGCGGGGCTCGCGATATCGACGCCACTCGGCCAAGACGGTGTCGGCCCAGCGGTTCATACGGTAAACAATGAGCCGCAGCCGATCATCTGGCGCGGCTTCGAGGGGCAACGCTAAGCGCCGTTGTCGCCGATAGCCTCAACCGGGCAACCTTCCATGGCTTCTTGGCACTTGGCCTCTTCCTCAGGGGTGGTCGGCTGTTTGTAAACGTAAGAGTAACCCCCATCGTCGTGGCGGGTGAAGTTGTCCGGTGCCGTTTCGCGGCAGAGGTCGCAGTCGATACATTGGTCGTCCACGTAGAATTTACCGGGGACGTTTTCAGGATATTTATTTTCGAGTTCGGCCATGACTTGGATGATTCGTTTGTTGAAGATAAAAAGATGCCACCATCCTGCCAAGAAAAAGCCGCACCGGACTTTCCTGCGGTGGCCCGCTTTTTCGCTTGGCTGGGCTTGATAAGCTTCGGGGGTCCGGCCGGTCAGATCGCCATCCTGAGGGAGGAGTTGGTCGAAAAGCGGCAGTGGCTGAGCAACAGCGAATTTTCGGCCGGGCTGAACTACTGCCTGCTGCTGCCGGGGCCGGAGGCTCACCAACTGATAATTTATACCGGCTGGAAGCTTCACGGCCTGCGCGGTGCGGTGGCTGCTGGCACCTTGTTTGTGCTGCCGGCAGCACTGCTACTCTGGGCGCTGGCTGGGCTTTATGCCAGCTATGGCCAACTCGCGTCGGCGCAAACTTTGTTCGGCACCATCAGACCGGCCGTGCTGGCGATCATCGTAGCGGCACTATTGCGCATGGGTCAGTTGCATCTGAAGGACACGCGTTCCCGGTTGTTGGCGCTGGGAGCATTCTCCGCGATGTTTTTCTTCGGCATCGCTTTTCCTTGGATCATTGCGGCGGCCCTCGGTCTTGGCGCAGTGAAACATCTCACCTCCCCGCCCATCGCGCCTGCTGTCCCTGACGAAACTTCGCCTGCGCGGAGGAGGCCCTGGTGGTGGTTGGTGGTCGGATTACTGCTGTGGGCACTGCCGGTAGGTCTTGCTGCGGTGTTGTGCGGGCCGGCCCACATTTTGACTGTGCTGGGTCTGTTTTTTAGCAAGACAGCCGTGCTGACCTTTGGCGGAGCTTACGCCGTGCTTCCTTACGTCGCCGACCAAGCGGTCAACCACGCCGGGTGGATTTCCTCAACAATGATGAAAGACGGGCTCGCGCTGGCTGAGACAACTCCCGGACCGCTTATCATCGTGCTGCAATTTGTCGGCTTTCTTGCGGCATGGAACCAACCGACTCCGCACGGACCGCTCGCCATGGCCACTCTGGGAGCAGCGATCACCACCTGGGTGACTTTCCTGCCGGGCTTTCTCTTCATCCTCGCTGGCGCACCTTATGTGGATCGATTGTCGCGCAGCCCGCGAGCTCAGACGATTTTGGGCACGCTGACGGCAACCGTAATCGGTGTTATAGCCAAACTGGCGGCATGGTTTGCGGGGGGGATATTTGCGATCGGTCAGCCCTGGCTGCTGCACGGCGTCATTGCCGTGATCGCTCTGTGGTTGCTTGTCGGGCAGCGATGGTCTGTGCCCGCGGTCATAGCTTCGGCGCTCGCACTCGGTGTGGCCCGAATGTTTTTTTGATCAACTCCCCGTGCCGTCGAGTTCGCGGATTTGCTCGTCCGACGCCTCGACGCGGCCGCCGAGGTGCTTGGCCAAGAAGCGCTCGACAGCACGGTAAAAGTAGAGGCGGTTTTCCTCGTTGGCGAAGCCGTGACCCTCGTTGTCCTTGACGATGTAAGGCACATCGACGCCGCGTTTTTTGAGGGCTTCGACGATCTGGTCGCTCTCGGCTTTTTTGACGCGCGGATCGTTGGCCCCTTGGGCGATCAGAAGCGGCGCCTTGATTTCGTCGGCGGAAAACAGCGGAGAAGCTTCCTTGAGCAGTTCCTTTTCAGTCTCCGGGTTGCCGATCATTTCATACTGCATCTTGCGGAAAGGCTCCCAGTAGGGCGGGAAGCTGGCGAGGAGCGTGAAGAGGTTGGACGGCCCGACAAAGCTGATTCCGGCCGCGTAAACATCAGGAGTGAAAGCCATCCCGGCCAGAGCGGCGTAACCACCATAGCTGCCTCCGTAAATAGCGATGCGCTGCGGGTTGGCAATTCCCTTGTCCACCAACCACTTGGCCGCATCGGTGAGATCGTCCTGCATGGCTTTGCCCCACTGCTTGAAACCTTTTTCCCAGAATGAACGACCATAACCAGTCGAGCCGCGGTAGTTCACTTGAAGAACTGCGTAACCGCGGTTGGCCAAAAACTGCACGCTGCCGTCAAAGCCCCACTTATCCCTCGCCCATGGTCCCCCATGCACGTAAAGCACAGCCGGTAAATTCTTCGGCGCAATGCCCGGTGGAAGCGTCAAATAAGCGGGCAACTCCAGACCATCGCGCGAGGGAATTCGCACCGGCTTCATCAGCGCGAGTTGCTCCTCATTGAGCCAAGGCGAGACCTCGGCCAATTTACGCAGTTCGTCGGTTTTGGAGTCATAAAACCACGAGGCTCCGAGCGATCGGTCGCTGTAACTGCGGACAATGAATTTATCCTCGTCGCGGTTCATCGAAACCAAGGCCACTTCCATACCCGGCAGCTTCTTCTCGATCCTCTCCTGCAGCTCGCGGCGCCATTCGTCGAAGAAATGGTATTCACGCTTGTCCCTTGTGTAAGTAGCCGCCGTGAGGACCTTGCGCTTGTCCGACGAGAGCAAGCCGCCGACGTCCACCTCAGGGTGCTCGAAAAGCACCTCTTCCTCTTGGCCGGTGGCCGGATTCATCCGGACAATGGCCGATTTATCCCGCCCCAGATTTGACGAAGCATAGATCTCTTTGTTGTCGTAGCTGAAAAAGAGAGGATCGACGCTCTCACGAAAATCCGTGACGAGCACCTTGCGGAAAGGCTCGCTCTCGTCATCCCGGTAGAGCAATTCCGAGTTCACGCCATCAGTCTGCACGGCCATGCGCACCTTGCCATCGTGGTCGGTGACCCACGACGAGACTGCGCCGGGATTTTCTGCGACCAATTTCATCTCTCCGGTGCGGGAATTGAGGCGAAAGACATCGAAAACGCGGGCATCGCGTTTGTTCATGCTCACGAGCAGATGATCTTCATCGTCCCTCAGATCATCAACCACCCCGACGCGAACGCCGGGAAACGGCGTCAGATCCCGCCGGCCGGTGCCATCCACATTTACCGCATACAGATGAAAATTTTCATCTCCTCCGTCGTCTTGCAGATAAACAATCTGATCCTTCGCCGCCCAAAAATAACCCGAAATATCCCGCTTGGTGGCATCTGTCAGACGGAGCGGTTCACTTTTACCGTCCACAGGCTGGACATAAAGATTCAGACGGCTTTCCCAAGGTGCCATCCACGAAATGAAATCACCGCCGGGGCTGACCTGATAGCCGGCCGCCACCGGATTGCGGAAAAAATCGCGTAAGGGGATAACCGGTGCCGGCTCTTGAGCTGATTTGTTGATTTCCATTGCGGCAAGCGAACCGGCCAAAAGAATGTGCGTAAAAAACAGAAGACGGATCATCGGAAAGATAAGACGCGATTCGGCAGGCTCGCGTTCAAGAAAAGTGGAGCGGGTGAAGGGAATACGACAGACAGTTCTGCGGTTTGCACACATGCCTAGCCCGCGAGTCCAAATTATTACTGCTTTTGTTGGTGGCCAGAGCCGAGCGATGCACCATTGAAGCCAAGATAGTAAAGTTTTCCAAACTTAAGAAATATCCCCCGCAATGGGCGAGTAGTGTAATTGCGTTCGGTGGCATCGCTGCTGTATCTCCGATAAAAACTGTCCGCCTGCGCAAGCGGAACTAAAACATAACAAAAAGAGGTTTTAGCCCTGCCCATGGTATATACTCGGAAAAAAACGTTTTCTCCGAGTAAGTCGTCATCCGTTCCAATCGGATTTTCCCTTTCTGCAGACTGACATCCAACCGTCACCTCCTTGCCCAAATACTTTTCTGGGCGACCTTCGTATTCATCAAAAGACCGTTGTTGCGCCCAACCCGTCGCAGACAGCATTACCAATATGGCAAAGTTAAGTGACACATTCATGTTGAGAACAATGTCGCATTAGCCACTTACAAGGCAAGCCCACATCCAAGCCACGACAAGTCAGCCAACCGAAAAGAGCCATTTTTCGTGACAAACTTGACCCAATTTCACGCAACTTAACCGAACCGCCGCGAAATCACGAAAAGCCCTCAAATCCAGTATTTATGAGGGTTCGCAGATGTTTTTGCCGATAGCAAAAAAAAGCGGGTGAAGGGAATCGAACCCTCGTATGCAGCTTGGGAAGCTGCCGTTCTACCATTGAACTACACCCGCGAAGTGCGACTATTTTCCCACCGACCGTCCCAGCGGCAAGGGGAAAATGCTGATCACCAAAACACGTTGATCGGAGGAACCACGATGGCGGCTTTGGCCCCGACCAGCGTCCCCTCGGTCTGCTCGATCGACTCGACGACCCCTTCATCGAAAGTGATGGTAATAGTGCCCACAGGAACTTTCACATAGACCGTGGCCGCGTTGTAGCCGGAGGAAGATCGGACCACCACCGTTTCCAGTTTTTTACCGGGTTCCGGTTGCCACGTTGAGGTGGTGGTGGTCTGCGCGTAGCCCGGTGTGTAAGGTGTCTGCGGAATCAGGTCGTATTTGATGTATTCGTAAGTTTGGCGCGATCCATCAGGACCGACTTTGCTGGTGCGCTTTTGCGGTTTGCCGAGGCTTCGCATAACTTCATCGAGAGTCATCCCCATCGCGACCTCCTTGCGGGCGATGAGTTCATCGACTTTCCGGCGCCGCTCTTCGGCCCGGCGAAGGTTGTCCACAAAGTCCGCAGGCATTCCTTCGATAAAACTAGGGTCGATCCAAGCCGCCACCCCACCCTGCCGGGCATTGCCACGCACCCGGAGCATGCCGTCGGAAGACACCGCGTCCAATTGCACCGATTGGGGAAAACGCAGCGTGCCGGCATACCGGCGCATATCTGCATCGAAGTAACACGGAGCCGCTGCGCCCAGTTTTACCCGCGGCAACTGTTTCGTGAAGTCGGCCAAATAAATCGCGCCCGCCTCGCGGGCGATCGGGCCGGCCCAAGCTCCGCTGCAGCAGACCAGGGAAAACATCATTAGAAAGACGGGCCTCATGTAATGAGAATATCAAACCACTCAGGGCTGAAAACAAACGGCAAAAAGCACAGTTGCCAAATTGGCAGACCAGCCACAAATTGAATCCATGAACCGACTCGCGCAATTATTGACCGTTTTCCTGCTGGCCGTGACCTTGGCCTCAACCAACGCAAACTACTTCGAGCAGATCAAAGGCGACCTGATATCGGCTCCGCAGGGAACGGTCCCCGAATTCACGGCCCTCTATTTTTCCGCCCAATGGTGCCCTCCTTGCCGGATGTTCACGCCCAAACTTGTTGATTGGTACAAAAAGTTCAAAGCAGAGCACCCTAATTTCGAATTGGTTTTCGTGAGTGGCGACCGGGACGAAGCTTCTATGAGCAAATACATCAAAGACGATGGCATGCCATGGCCCGCGGTTGCTTACGACAAGCGCCAAAACGAACTCTTTCAAAAATACGCTTCCGACGGCATTCCTTACTTGGTCTTGATCAACAAAGACGGCCAAGCACTCACCGCCAAGCCGGGTAACGAATGGCAATCGCCCGCCGGCACCCTCGAGCAAATCGAAAAAATCGTCGGTGGCAAGCCCTGAGCGGCGCTCAGGCGGCCAGCAACAGCACCAGCAATTGCGCGGACATGATGCGCAGCAGCATGGTGAGCGGATAAACCGTCGCGTAGGCCTCGGAAGGAGCGTCGGATTTGCAGATGGTATTGGCAAAAGCCAGCGCCGGAGGATCAGTCATGCCACCCGCGAGGACCCCGGAGAGAGCAACAAAGTTGGTGCGCAAAACCACTCGCGCAAAGACGCCGACCGACAGCAAAGGCAGCAGCGTGATCACCGCCGCGCCACCGAGAAGAACCAAACCATCCTGACTCAAAAGCACTGGCAAAAACTGCTCGCCAGCCTTCAGTCCCACGCAGGCAAGAAAGAGCACGATGCCCATTTCACGCATGGCCGTGCTGGCCGTCGCCGGCATCGTCCAGACCAGCGGGCCCAATCTTCCCAACCGACCGAGCAAGATAGCCAAAACCAGCGGACCTCCAGCCAAGCCAAGTCGCACCGGAACGGGTAATCCCGGAAAATGCAAGGGTACCAAGCCAGCGGAAACGCCCAGCAGAATACCGAGAAAAACCGGGATAAAATTGGTTTCATTGAGAGCTTTGAGCGAGTTCCCCAACACATTGGCGGCCTTGGCGATATTGGCTTCGTCGCCTACGACGTGCAGAAAGTCTCCAAACTGCAAACGGAGGTCGGGGACGGCCGTTACCTCAACGTCTGCACGCAAAACCCTGGTGATCGCCACACCGTAGAGCGAATCCAAGCCCAGCTCAGCGATAGTTTTGCCAAGGACGTCTTTGCGCGTCACGACAACCCGGCGGAAGGCCACCTGCCCGGGAGCACGCATCAAATCAACATCACTCAATCGTCCGACAATTAAACGGAAGGCCTCAAGCTGTTTGCCCGATCCCACAGCCAAGATCGTGTCGCCCACGTGCAACACCGTATATTCTGAAGCCACCTCGACCAGATCGCTGCCGGCACGCTTGATGCGGGAGACGTTCACACTTGTCTCGCGACGCCCCGGCAAGGCGCCGAGTTCCAGACCGTCCAAGTTGGTATTTTCCACCAGCAAGTTCATACGATGGATCGGCTCGATACCGGCACGTTGGGCTGCGTTGAAGTCGGCTGTCTCACGCTCCAAATCGATACGAAAGATTTTCTGCAAGAGGAGAATCATCCCAATGATGCCGAAAACACCCACGGGATAGCCGATGCCGTAGGCCAACGCCGGCAAAGCTGCCCGCGCGCCGTCGATGCCGCTCCCCGGCTGGGTGGCCAGCACGGTAACGGTTTGCTGGGCAGCGCCCAATGCGGGCGTGTTGGTTGTTGCTCCGCTGAACAAACCAACCGCGGAGAAAACATCCAAACCCGCCACGGCCGCGACCAACAGCGTGGCCGCCACACCGAGCAAGACCAGTGCCGCAGCCAAAGCGTTCAACTTCAGCCCGTGACGGCTCAGCGAGGCGAAGAAGCTCGGCCCGAGCTGCAGACCAATGGTGAAAACAAACAAGATCAGCCCGAACTCACGGACAAAGGCGAGGATGTCTTCATTGATCGCGAAGCCCCAATGCCCGATCAAAATACCGGCAAACAAAACGCCGGCGATCCCGATACCCACCCCGCGAACTTTGATGGCCGCGAAGGCCAAGCCAAGAACGGCAACAGCCGAAAGCACCATCACCGCCCAGGCAACCGGCTGGGATTGGGCCAAATGGTCCATCAAAGGTTCCGCGTTGCCTCGTAAGCACGTGCAATGCGGAACAACCGGGCCTCCTCGAAAGCCGGCGCCATCAACTGCAAGCCGACCGGCAACTTCTTGCCGTCCACCTCGGCATCACCGCACGGGATACTGATTCCACAGATACCCGCCAAGTTCGCCGCAATGGTAAAGATGTCCGCCAGATACATTTGCAGCGGGTCGGATATGCGTTCCCCGATTTTGAAGGCTGGCACCGGCGAGGTCGGGGAAATGAGTCCATCGACCCTTTTGAAAGCTTCCTCAAAATCACGGCGGATGAGAGTGCGGACCTTTTGGGCGCGCAGATAATACGCGTCATAGTATCCGGAGCTGAGCACGTAAGTGCCGAGAATGATGCGCCGCTTCACCTCCTTGCCGAATCCTTCGCCGCGGGTTCGACCATAGTGATCCGCCAGATCTTGCGCACCGCTGGCCCGGTGACCGTAGCGCACCCCGTCGAACCGGGCCAAATTTGCCGACGCCTCGGCGGTGGCGATGATGTAATAGTCAGCCACGGCATATTTCGTGTGCGGCAAGGAAACCTCCACGATCTCAGCTCCGAGCGAGTGATACACCTCGATGGCGTCCCGCACCCGGGCCGCCACCTGCGGATCGGTGCCCTCGACAAAATACTCTTTGGGCACACCGAGCTTCATCCCTTTGACACCTGCTTCCAATTCGGCACTGTAATCGGGCACGGGGACATCGAGGGACGTCGAATCATGAGGATCATGTCCGGCGATAGCCTGCAAAACGAGAGCAGCATCCTCGACTGTATGCGTGAACGGCCCGATCTGATCCAAGGACGAGGCAAAAGCCACCAATCCATAGCGCGAAACCCGACCATAGGTCGGTTTCAGACCGACGCAGCCGCAAAGCGCGGCGGGT
>Ga0207937_1000539_pt1 | contig 13319 bp, 11 predicted proteins | sample LakMenEpi04Sep11_FD_150668 | JGI IMG/M metagenome (GOLD analysis project Ga0207937, IMG submission 150668) | Freshwater microbial communities from Lake Mendota, WI - 04SEP2011 deep hole epilimnion (SPAdes) | ecosystem: Environmental > Aquatic > Freshwater > Lentic | place: Lake Mendota, Madison...
TAGATACTAATTTTAGTAGGCTTAAATTTCAATAAAGCCTACTAAAAAAAATTAGTACTCGTCTTCATTAAACATAAAATCTTCTTGGCTTGGATAATCTGGCCAAATGTCTTCGATACTTTCATATACTTCGCCCTCGTCTTCCAACTCTTGTAAATTCTCAACTACTTCTATTGGGGCACCGCTCCTAATGGAGTAGTCTATCAATTCATCTTTTGTTGCAGGCCAGGGAGCTTCTTCTAAATAGCTGGCTAATTCTAATGTCCAAAACATAGGGTTCTTTTTTGCAAAAGTAGTCGTATAAACGATACAACCAAATCTGATTTTTCTACATCATGTAAACATTTTATTAATTTTTAACAAATTTCAACGGGTAATCGTAGGTTTGTACCATGGAGATGCAGCCAAAACTACTTTTAGCCAAAGATATATGTAAGAATTATGGGGCAGTACCTGTCCTTAAAGGTGTTTCCATGGAACTATCCAAGGGAGAGCTAGTTTCCATTGTTGGTCCATCAGGTGCTGGCAAATCAACCCTATTGTACATTTTAAGTAGCTTAGAAAAGGCAGATAAAGGACAGGTTTTTTATGAAGGGGATGCTATTGATCAATTAAATAACCAACAATTAGCACAATTTAGAAATACCCGTATTGGTTTTGTGTTTCAGTTTCACCACCTATTACCTGAATTTACTGCGATCGAAAATATTGCTATACCAGGGTGGATTGGGAAACAAGATAAAAAAACAGTGGAAAAAAAAGCACTAGCGTTATTAGACTATTTAGGACTTGCAGACAAGCATGATAAAAAACCACACCAATTATCTGGTGGGGAGCAACAAAGAATTGCTGTGGCGAGAGCGCTTATTAATCAACCAGCAATCATTTTTGCAGATGAGCCAACCGGCAATTTGGATAGCGAGAATGCACATGCCATGCATGAACTATTTTTACGTTTGAAAAAAGAATTGAATCAGAGTTTTTTAATTGTCACACACAATGAAGCATTAGCTGCATTAAGCGACAGAACCCTCACTATGAAAGACGGGCTATTTGTGTAATCATTTGTTTTATTAAATTCTAGGCTTCCAAGGCAGGTCAGCTACACCATTCAAATGCCCGATATAACGAGCTAGTGTAAATAAATAGTCACTTAAACGATTCAAATATTTGATCACTAAGGTCTCTACAAATAAATCTTCCTCTTGCATATTCACACACCAGCGTTCTGCTCTTCTGCAAACACATCTGGCGATATGTGCAGTAGAAATAGCTTGATGACCACCAGGTATAATAAATGATTTCATTGGGGCAAGTACTTCGTTCATTGCATCCATTGCCAACTCAAGACCTGCAATGTCTTCCTCTTTTAAATCTGGGATTTTTAGTGCTGACTCTTTCTCTGGATCACAAGCCAAGCTAGAACCTACTGTAAACAATCTATCTTGAATTTCTTTTAAATCTGCATTGATTTTTGCATCTACTACTAAATCGTTCAATAAACCAATGAATGAGTTCAATTCGTCCACTGTACCGTAAGTTTCAATGCGAATATGACTTTTAGGCACTCTTGTACCACCAATTAAAGATGTTTTTCCCTGATCTCCTGCCTTAGTATAAATTTTCATACCATTATAACAAAACTAAAGACACTTAGTTCAGTGTCAATTCAATTAAATATGTTTTTGATTCAAGGTATCGGTCTCTACATTACCGTCTCTTAATCGAACTACTCGGTGTGCATAGCGTGCAATATCTTCCTCGTGCGTGACAAGTATTACTGTATTGCCACCAGCATGGATTTTGCCAAATAATTCCATGACTTCTACAGATGTTTTTGAATCTAAATTACCCGTTGGCTCATCTGCTAATAAAATAGATGGGTTATTCACCAATGCGCGGGCAATTGCCACACGTTGAATCTGTCCACCACTCAACTCGTTAGACTTATGGTGGCTTCTATCTGCAAGGCCTACTTTCTCTAAGGCCACTAACGCTCTTTCAATACGATCCTTTTTTGGGATACCTGCATAAACCAATGGTAAAGCCACATTTTCTGCAGCAGTTAATCTTGGTAATAAATTGAATTGCTGAAATACGAACCCTATTTCAATGTTTCTAATCCCTGCTAGTTCATCATCTGACATGGCGCTAACATCATGTCCATTTAAATTATAAGTGCCCGCAGTTGGAGAATCCAAACAACCCAATATATTCATCAATGTACTTTTACCGCTACCCGATGGACCCATTAATGCGACATATTCGTTTCTATTGATATCCAAATTGATCCCTTTTAAAACGGGGATGGCTTGGTTGGCCATAAAATAGCTCTTCTGAATCTCCCTTAGTTCAATAACTGCTGACATGGTATATATTTTACGAATTACTTGGTTTTACAAATGTAATCTAAAGCCTTGAACCCTCCTCCCCGTTTTGTTAAAAGGTTAAAAGAGGCAACCAAAGGTTATTTTGACACTTTTTTTTGCAAAAATGAAAATATTTTTTGAAATTAGTTGCATAACTAACTAATTTTACGAAAAGCTATACTATGCAACCAACTATAAAGCAGGTCGTGATCCTTGGAAGTGGTGTAATGGGTTCAAGAATTGGATGTCATTTTGCAGGCATTGGCGTGCAAGTTTTATTGTTAGATAGGTTGCAACCTGGTGCGGAAGAAAGTACAAATAGTAAAGAAAGAAACAAACTAGTGAATGATGCATTACAGGCATCGATCAAATCCAATCCATCTCCTATTTATTCAAGTGCTTTCACTAAAAATATTCGTACGGGAAATTTCACAGACGATATGCCCAAAATTGCAAATGCAGATTGGATTATAGAAGTCGTGGTAGAAAGATTGGATATCAAGAAAACGATTTACGATCAAGTAGAACAATACCGTAAACCAGGTACATTAGTTAGTTCTAATACTTCTGGCATTCCAATTCATTTAATGGCAGAAGGTCGTTCAGAAGATTTTCAAAAACATTTCTGCGGAACACACTTTTTTAATCCACCAAGATATTTAAGATTATTAGAGATTATCCCTACGCCAAAAACAGCGCAGTGGGTGATTGATTTTCATATGCATTATGGAGATGTATTTTTAGGTAAGACAACCGTTTTATGTAAAGACACGCCTGCCTTTATAGCCAATAGAGTCGGGGTTTTTAGCATGATGAGTGTGCTGCATATTATGGAGAAAATGGGCTTAACCATTGATGAAGTTGAATCCTTAACAGGTCCGATTTTAGGTCGTCCAAAGTCTGCCACATTTAGAACTGCAGACGTGGTTGGTATTGATACTTTAGTTAAAGTGGCAACAGGTGTAGCAGAAAATTGTCCAAATGACGAAGCAAAAGCAACATTTAATCTTCCAAGTTGGCTAGAGAAAATGGTTGCACAAAATTGGTTAGGTGATAAAACTGGTCAAGGATTTTTCAAAAAAGTAAAGACCGCTACCAGCAAAGAAATATTAACTTTAAACTTATCGACGCTTGAATATGAGCCACGTAAGAAAACAAAAATGGCTTCCATTGATGCTGCAAAAGCGGTAGATAGTTTACCGGCTAGACTAAAAGTATTGTACAGTGCTAAAGATAAAGCTGGGCAATTTATTCAGGCCTTCCATCACAGTTTATTTTCTTATATCAGTCACCGTATTCCAGAAATAAGTGATGAATTGTACCGCATAGATGATGCTTTAAAAGCAGGATTTGGTTGGGAAATTGGTGCATTTGAATCATGGAATGAATTAGGTATTGAATCTGTGATAAAGGATATGAAAGCAGCGGGCATTGCAGTCGCACCATGGGTTGAAGCAATGGTAGCAAAAGGCTTATCTTTTTATACCACAAAGAATGGTAAGCGTTTTTATTATGATATTGTTTCAAATGATTATGTGTTGATTCCAGGAGCCGACTCCTTTATCATCCTATCTGATTTTAAAGAAAAAACGATTTGGAAAAATAGCGCATGCAACCTGGTAGACATTGGGGATGATGTATTTGGTTTTAACTGGAATACCAAGATGAATAGTATTGGTGGAGAAGTATTACAAGGATTGAGCAAAGCCATTCAATTATCCGAAGAGCAAAGTAAAGGATTAGTGATTGCCAATGAAGGTAATTTATTTAGCGCTGGCGCAAATGTGGGCATGATTTTTATGTTAGCAATTGAACAAGATTACGAAGAATTAGATATGGCTGTGCGTACATTTCAAAACACCATGATGCGTGTACGTTATTCTTCTATCCCTGTTGTGACAGCGCCACATGGCCTGTGCTTGGGTGGTGGATGTGAAATGAATTTACATGCAGACGCAATTTGCGCTGCTGCAGAAACTTATATAGGACTTGTTGAATTAGGTATTGGTGTGATTCCTGGTGGTGGTGGTACCAAAGAATTTGTATTACGTGCTTCAGACGAAATGCATGCAGAAGAACCTGAAACAATAACTTTAAAAAATAGATTTTTGCAAATTGCAACAGCTAAAGTGGCCACATCGGCGCATGAAGCAATGGAGATGGGTATCTTTAGAAAAGGACATGATCAAATCATCCTCAATCAATCTAGAAGAATCGCAAAAGCAAAAGAACAAGTGCTTGAACTTTTTAATGCTGGTTACACACAACCAATTCAACGCAATGATATTAAAGTCATGGGCAAGGCTGGTCTGGGCGCACTCTATGCAGGTATCAATGGCATGTGGCGCGGTGGTTATGCGACAGACCATGATGCATTAGTAGCTCGTAAATTAGCTTATGTGATGTGTGGTGGTGATCTTAGTGAAGCAACAGTTGTAAACGAACAATACTTATTGAATTTGGAACGTGAAGCTTTCTTAAGTCTTTGTGGCGAAAAGAAAACTTTAGAGCGTATCCAATCAGTGATTACTTCTGGCAGACCAATTAGAAATTAATAAGTCGTCTAACGCTTCATCCATACTAGCAAAATCAAAGCTGAATCCGGCGGCAAGTATTTTTGATGCACTTACATTGGCACTTTTCAAAACTTCCACACTCATTTCTCCTAGCATTATTTTTAAAATAAAGCTTGGTACATGGAATGGAATCGCCCATGAATGATAACGCTGTGCAATGGCTTTTGTTAAGATTGCATTGTTGACTGGATCTGGAGCGACAGCATTGTATACACCTTCAAGATTTTCCTGTTCCAAAGCAAATAACATTAGACGATTCAAGTCTTGCTGATGTATCCAGCTCACTATTTGTTTGCCATCCCCTAAAATAGCTGCTGCGCCTAGCTTTGCTGGCTTAATGAATTCGGCTAATGCACCTCCCATTTTATTAAATACAATACCAATTCGGATAGTTACAAGTCGTATTCCCATGGCTTTAGCAGGATGCATACTTTCTTCCCATTGCTTACAAGTGTCTCCTAAGAAACTATCATCAACATTATCTGTTTCTACAAAACCGGATGCGGTGCTTTTTTCATTGTCTGGACCATACCAACCAATCGCAGATGCAGCGACAATCGCTTTTACTTTATTTGGTAGTTCCTTTAATGATTTAACAAGCAATGAACTTGAATTAACTCTGCTATCTAAAATGGCTTTTTTTCTTGCAGCAGTCCATCTTTTATCCGCCACACCCTCACCTGCTAAATGGATGATATAATCTGCGGCAGCAATAGCTGCTGGATCAATCCATCCTTTATTTAGATCCCATTGTGCAAAAGAAAAGTTTGCACGACTAGCTTGCTTTTGTTGTCTAGTCAACACAATGACTTGATACCCTTTGGTCAATAATAAGTTTGTCAAGGATTGTCCAACCATACCAGTTCCACCTGTAATAAGTATTGTTTGCATACCTAAAGGTAAATAAAAAAACCCCGCCTTTTCAGGCAGGGTTCCAACTAAATCAACTGTTCTATAAAAACGATTTTTAATCTGGCTTTTTACCATCTAAGAATGAATTGATGGTAGAAATCTGAGTTTGGTTGTTTTCATCTTGATCCACTGTATACTTACTGTAATAGTTTTCTACCGAAGCCATTGTATTTCCAAACAAATCCAGGTTTCTTCTAACATAGGCAGGCACTGCGTCAAATTCTACGCCAGGATCTGAACCATTGTTAATATTGAAAGATAGATTTCTTAATTTTTGAATACGCTCAGCCACTTTACGTCTTTGCTCTTCTGAATTGTCCATTAAAATATCAAAGCTTGAATGCTGTGGTCTGTTTTGTGGAGTAAGGGATGATTCTTCACGCATTACCAATTGCATGGTTGGCTCTTCTTCCATCTCCATTTCTACATTCCTAAATGAGGTCTCTACGTTTTCTGTTTCTGCTGGTACAAGTACTTCAGCAGTTAATTCACTTGGTAATTCAGTTACTGCCTCAACTTTTTCTTCAGTTGCATTTTCTGTTTCTAATTCAGCTTCAGCATAAATATTCACAGGCTTGTTCAATACAAATTCTGTATTGTAAATTGGCGCTTCCTCCTCTTCCATATTCAATTCAAATACTTCTGCAGTTTCTTCTTCTAAAGATGCATTAAAATCTTCTAAAACTATTTCTTGAGATATGACTTCTTCTTCAAATATTGGACTTGATTCAAAACTTACCGTTGCTTCTTCCTCTTCCTCATAATCTGGTGCTGAAACGTATACATTACTCATTTCAGGCATCTCAAACTCTTGCATAGTAGGTGCTAATTCATCCATTGTAATTTCAACCTCATCCAAGGCTAACGCTGCTTCTGGCACTTCTGTCTCTATTGCAGTTGGCTCATTTATTTCGGCTGATTCAATAGGTTCAATTGGCGCAGTAGGTGCTTCTTGCAATGTTTGCTCTGATTGCTCTGATTGTAAAGTCATCACAATCTTTTCTTCTATTGGCGCTTCTACTTCCTTAACTGCTTCTTTTTTAAATGGATCTTTATGTTCAAATCCAGTAGCTATTAAGGTAATGCCTAATTTATCTCCTAAGGTTTCGTCATAGCCCATTCCCATGATCACATCGCTGTGTTCACCCGTACGAGCACGTAAGATTGTATTGATGCTTTCTAATTCATCCATACTACATTCATATTCCCCTTCGGCACTATTGATATTTAATAAAATCCATTTTGCTCCTTTGATATCATTGTCATTCAACAATGGAGAATTCAATGCTTCTTCAATGGCTCTTTCTGCTCTGTTTTCTCCAGCAACTTCTGCTTTCCCTAAAATTGCTACACCTCCGTTCTTCATAACTGTACAAACATCTGCAAAGTCAACGATGATATGACCGCGACTATTGATGACGTCTGTGATACATTTTGCTGCAGTAGCCAACACATTATCTGCCTTGGTAAATGCTTCCTTCATTTTCAAATTGCCATATTGTACACGCAATTTGTCATTTGAAATCACCAATAAAGTATCTACAAATGGTTTCAATTCATTGATACCTTCTTCGGCTTGTTTTTGACGACGTGGTCCTTCAAAACCAAATGGAGTAGTGACAATACCAACAGTCAAAATACCTAAATCTTTACAGATTTTTGCAATGATTGGTGCACCACCTGTTCCAGTTCCTCCACCCATCCCAACTGTGATGAAAGCCATTTTGGTATTGACTTCTAAAATTCTTTTGATCTCTTCTAAAGATTCTTCGGTCGCCAATTTACCCACGGAAGGATCCGCACCTGCACCTAATCCTTGGGTCAAATGCGGGCCAAGTTGAATTTTATTTGGCACTGAACTTTGTTCGATAGCTTTAGAATCTGTGTTACATATGATAAAATCTACCCCTTCAATATCTTGTTGGAACATGAAATTAACGGCATTGCTTCCACCGCCACCAACACCAAGAACTTTGATAATGGATGATTTTTGCTTAGGTAAGTCAAATTGAATCATTCGGAATTGTTTTTATAGTTAGGTTAGTCGTAATTAAGTCTAAATTACTCGATTTCAATAGATTATGTTCTATAAGTTATAAACGATATGTGGGTAATTTTTATGATAATGGCTTGTCTTCTTCTTCATTAAAAATTTCGATTAAGTTGTTCTTGAAACGATCCCAGAACTTACTTTTTCTTTTTTCAATTTGCTCCTCCGAAACCGTTGTTGCCACTGGTTGCGGATTAGTTCTTTGATAAGAATTTGATTGACTTGAAACTGGTGTATTTACAGTTAACGCTTTAGGTACTTCTACCTTCTTGTAGGTCTCTGTAAATACTTTATAGTTTTGCTCATAATCATTGTACCCTTTCAAAATCAAACCAATACATGTGGAATACATTGGCTTCTTTAATTCGTCAATATGATTAGGTGCTAAATGCTCATTTGGCAATCCAATTCTCGCATTCAAACCAGTAATATATTCAGTTAACTGAATCAAGTGTTTTAATTGAGAACCGCCACCAGTCAAAATCACACCACCATTCAACATACGGCTATCCAATCCAACTTGTTTTAAATGATAGGTAACGAAATCAAGAATTTCACTCATTCTAGCTTGTATAATTGCAGCTAAATTCTTTACACTAATTTCTTTTGCAGGCATTCCTTTTAATCCAGGGATAGTTACATAAGCATTTGCTTTTGCTTCATCAGATAATGCACTTCCGAACTGCACTTTCATTGCTTCTGCTTGACTTTTTAACACACCCAATCCCATTCTAATATCATTGGTGATATTTTCGCCACCAAATGGAATCACAGCAGTATGTTTTAAAATGCCTTCGTAGAAAACCGCTAAGTCACTTGTTCCTCCTCCGATATCTAAAATAGCAACACCCGCTTCCATATCAATATCGCTCATAACAGCACTAGCAGATGCCAATGGCTGAAGTACTAAATCTTTTGTAATTAATCCACTTCGCTCTACCGAACGATTGATATTGCGAATTGCATTTCTGTCTCCAGTGATGATGTGGAAATTAGCGCCAACTTTAACGCCATTTACACCAACTGGATCCTTAATATTTTGGTTATTGTCTACATGAAATTCTTGAGGAATCACATCAATAATTTGATCTCCAGCTGGAATGAATGTTTTCCTTTGGTTATTGATCAATTGTTCAATTTCCCAAGCTTGAATCTCGTTTTCAGCATCCTGTCTTACTTGATCTCCTCTTGTTTGTAAACTCTTAATATGATGACCTGCAATACCCACATACACTTCGTGAATTTCTAAATCGGGATTGCTTAAATGACAGTTTTGTAAAGCTTGTTGGATGGCTTTAATGGTTTGATCAATATTCAATACTTGACCATGTTGAACTCCATTGCTATTTGCACGACCAAATCCAAGGATTTCTAATTTCCCAAATTCATTCTTTCTTCCGGCAATCGCAGCAATTTTTGTAGTACCAATGTCAAGACCCACAATGATGGGAGAATCGTTCTGACTCATTTTTATAGGTTTTAGTTGTTAGTTGTTCTTAGTTGGAGACTTCGACTTCTTAGGCATTAAGGCCTTTGCAGTCTTATTCTTTTTAATTAACGAATTATTTTTAGGTTTATTGTTCATTTTAGGCTTGGACTTAACCCCTTTTACTTGAACTTTTTTCTTTGCGATTGCCTTTGGTGAATTAGGCTTAGCCAATTTTACAGGAACAGCTTTTTTCACTTTGCTTGATGATGGACTTATTGAGTTGCTGGCTGAGTCCATCAAAACAGGTGCAGCTTTCACTGCGCTATCTGTAATTATAACAGGAGCTTGCATCATTAATGTTGAGTCTCCCACAAGCAACTTGAAATCCCCTGTAAACTGAATTGGTTGTAAGCCCTTTTTTAAGGCCACTACTTGATGATTGAATCTACAATCGATATACTGATAGGCATTGACGCCTGAACCCAGCCAAACTTTTTTATAAAAAGTAAATAAGCGATTCAATTTATCCTCTAGCTGATCTACTGTTCCCAATAAAACAAGATGGTCTCCAAGGGTGGGTACCATTTGAAAAGTCCCATTCGGTTCTATATTCACTTGCGCCACTTGGGCCATAAAAAAACTGTCTTTTTGAATGGTCTTTGCAAAAAATAAGACATCTTTTAATAATATACTATCCGGCTTTGATAATTTTGGCTGCTCCGTTGGAAAACCTGTAAATACTGGAAGATTCAACACTGTTAATTGTTTTAAAGGCAATCTTAAACCCTCATTGTCAATATAAAATGAAGCCCCACTTGCCGTGAATATTCTTGCAATTGGAATTCTTTGTTCTATTTTAACTTCTAGTACCAATTTATTATTGATAAAAAATTCTGCATTTTTAACCCATTCAGTTTTTTCAATAAACTTTTCTAATTGTGTTAGATTAATTTTTTCAATAGGCATACCAACTTGCACGCCTTGTTCATTCAAAATAACTCGAATAGAAATTTCATCCATAAACAGCGCTTGCGCACTCTCTCCAACTAATTCAACTTGTATATCTGTTAATTGCTTTTCACTCTTTGCCTTCCATGAAATCACAAAAAGCACAATAAGCCCAGCAGCAGCGATGCTCCAAATAATCCTAATTGCTATTTTTTGCCATTGTTTCATGTGCTACTTTGTAAGGATCTCTTGAATTTGATTGATACATACATCTATATCTCCCGCTCCAGCCATTACGATTAATTTATCATCTGTTTTAGCAGCCCATGCCATGAGTTGTTCTTTTGACATAACTTGCTTTTTCTCAATCGTCATTGCTGACAATAACATATCACTTGTTACACCTGGGATTGGCAATTCTCTTGCAGGATAAATTGGCAACAAAATAACTTCATCTGCCTGATCTAATGTCGCAGAAAATCCTGCTGCTTGGTCCTGTGTTCTACTGTATAAATGAGGTTGAAAAACCAAAACCATTTTTTGATTTGGAAAAATACTTTTGACACCACTAATCAAAGCGCTTAATTCTTCGGGATGATGGGCGTAGTCATCAATCAAGACCTTGCTCGCAGTTTTGACTTTATATTCAAAGCGACGTTTTACACCTTTAAAGTTTGCTACTGAAGCAATAATTTTTTCATCTTCAATCCCAAGACTTAATGCAATAGCAATTGCAGCTATCGCATTTTCAACATTATGAAGTCCACCCATATTCAAGACTACATTTTTTAGTACCCCATTTGGATGAACTAAATCAAACATATAAGAACCATCTACCACTTTTAATGCAGTAGCATGATAACTGGCTTCTAAATGATTATACCCATAAGTAAAAATGTTTTTATTACTTGCACTCGTGTCTACTGTGGTACCTAGTTTCTGAATCAAGATACCTCCAGGTTTAATCTTATCAGCATATTGTCCAAAAGCTTTTAATACTTCTTCTGCTGTGCCATAAATGTCTAAGTGGTCTGGGTCCACTGCGGTGATGACAGCAATATTTGGTGATAATTTTAAAAAGCTTCTATCGTATTCATCTGCTTCTACCACCACTACATTTTTTTCGTGACTCCAGAAATTAGTATCATAATTAGAAGCGATGCCTCCTAAAAATGCATTACAACCATACCCTGTATGTCTTAATATATGTGCTGTCATCGAAGTGGTAGTTGTTTTACCATGTGTGCCTGCAATACCTATTGTAAAAGCGTTTTCAGTCACCCATTGCAATACATCACTTCTCTTTACCACTAAATAACCATTGTCTTTATAAAAATTAAACTCAGTATGTTCTGATGGTATGGCTGGCGTATACACAATGACTGTTGCGGCTTTATCAATTTGATTCAAATCATCTTCGAAATGGATTGAGATACCTTCTTCAATTAAACTATCTGTCAATGCAGTTGGTGTTTTGTCATAACCAGATACGAAAACTCCCTGCGTATTAAAATATCTTGCCAAGGCGCTCATACCAATACCGCCAATGCCAATAAAATAAATACGTTTTAAATTAGTTAGAGGATTCATATCTTATGCGCTATTTTGAGTCAATTTCATGAATAATTTCTGCTGCAATCACCTGATCTGCATTTTTCCAAGCGAATGATTTTATTTTTGTCTGTATTTCGCTTAACACCGTTTTATTTTCCATCAATTTTTCAATCATTGGAAATAAATCAGCAATCACATTTTTATCTGCAATCATTTGAGCTGCATTTTCCTTTACCAATACTTCTGCGTTATAAGTTTGATGATCTTCGGCCGCATGTGGATAGGGTACAAAAATGCATGCTTTGCCAGTCATCGCTATTTCTGCAACAGCCATAGCACCTGAACGACTCACCACCATATCTGCTGCGGCATAAGCTGCACTCATATCATTGATAAAACTGTCAACAAATACATTCGCAAATTGATTCGCTGCGGCTTGATACATTGTAGCATTAGGCTTGCCTGTCTGCCAAATTAATTGGACACCCATTTTTTCAAATGCAGATAAATTGTTTTGAACTGCTTGATTAATAGATGCAGCCCCCAAACTTCCTCCAATGATCAATATAGTAAAGTGATTGGGTTGTAAACCAAATTGCAATAATGCAGCTTCCTTTTCTATTGCACCCTCTGCAATATTTTGTCTTACAGGATTTCCTGTGATCTGAATTTTTTGAAAAGGGAAAAATTGTTCCATCCCCTTTGTGCCAGTAAATATTTTTGTTGCACGTTCGCCCAGCCATTGATTTGCTTTTCCAGCAAATGCATTTGCTTCATGAATAAAATTTGGTATACCCTTTGTTTGCGCATATTTTAAAACTGGAAAACTCGAATAGCCTCCTACTCCAAAAACCGCATTGGGTTTAAATTGATTAAAGATGGTTCTAACTTGAATAAAACTTTTAACCAACTTAAATGGCAAAGTCAAATTTTTGAAAATATTTTGTCTATTAAAACCTGCAATGGTTAAACCGACAATCTGATACCCTGCTTGTGGCACTTTCTCCATTTCCATTTTTCCCTCAGCACCAACAAACAAGATAGTAGCATCAGGCTGTAACCTTTGTATAGCTTGTGCTACAGCAATTGCAGGAAAGATATGTCCACCTGTCCCACCGCCAGCGATGATGATACGCAAAGGAGTATGTGCTTGATTAGGCATTTACTGGTTCAATATTTTCATTAGGAATTTCTATCTCTGTTTCAACTGGTGCTTTACCCTCCATTTGCTCCACATTTCTTGCGACGCTTAATATCAATCCTATAGAGCAACAGGTAAATATAAATGAGCTTCCGCCCATACTCAACAATGGCAAAGTCACCCCTGTTACAGGAACAATCGCCACATTCACGGCCATATTTGCCACAGCTTGAATGATTAATGTAAAGCTTAATCCTAGTGCTAAAAATGCACCAAATGCATAAGGACACTTTCTAAATATTCGGATACACCTAAATAAAAAGACTAAATAAATAAAAAT
>Ga0207937_1000540_pt1 | contig 13307 bp, 11 predicted proteins | sample LakMenEpi04Sep11_FD_150668 | JGI IMG/M metagenome (GOLD analysis project Ga0207937, IMG submission 150668) | Freshwater microbial communities from Lake Mendota, WI - 04SEP2011 deep hole epilimnion (SPAdes) | ecosystem: Environmental > Aquatic > Freshwater > Lentic | place: Lake Mendota, Madison...
CCCCCGCAGGAATCTTGACTTCTAGCTTTACTTCAGTCGGCTTGAGACCTTGCCCATCGCATGTCTTGCACGGTTGACTGATCGTCTTGCCACTGCCTCGACAAATCGGACATGTAGTCTGAACCCGCAAAATACCTGTCGCTTGAACCACTTGTCCTCGTCCCTGGCACTTCCGACAAGTCTCTGGCTGAGAACCTGGCGCTGCACCCGAGCCCGTGCACGTTTCACAAGCGACATGCCGCGTCAATGAAACAGTCTTGGTAACTCCCTTCGCCGCTTCCTCTAACTCGAGAACAACATCACAACGCAGATCCGCTCCTTTGCGAACTCGGTTTCGACCTCTTCCACCTCCGCCACCAAAAAAATCCTCGAAAATCGTGCCGCCGAAAACATCGCCAAAAGCTTCGAAAATGTCGCCGACATCGCGGAAGCCACCCGAGGCCTGATCGACGCCAGCGTGGCCATATTGATCATAGCGTGCGCGTTTCTGTTCATCGCTCAAGACTTCGTACGCTTCGGCCGCTTCCTTAAACTTATGAATCGCATCTTCATTCCCTTGATTGGAATCCGGATGGTACTTCAGAGCAAGTTTGCGATAGGCCTTCGCAACTTCGTCCTGGGTTGCACCTTTGGCGACCACGAGGACTTCATAATAATCCCGTTTTCCTGACACTATGAATCCCGATAGGCGAATGTTGGAAGAGCTGACAGATAACGAATTGACGAACTTTTATCAAAACAATCATTCGAAACGAATACTCTAATTCACGGTTCAAAAGCAATGCTACTGAACCCCCGTTCATAAAAAACGGCCATTCGCATACCAAACCAACGGCAAACGAATGACCTTATTAATCTTTGCTAATCTCTTGGAGAATGCGTCTAACTTCCAAGTTGCTGTTGTCTATCGGACGCATTCGTTCGCGCCTTCGAGAGACGCGAACGAGTGTTAGGAAAGGACCTTAGCTAACCGAACCTTCGATCTTGCGCTTCTTCTTGTCATCCTTGTCGTAGGTTGTTACCAACGAATCGGTTGTTAAAAGAAGGCCTGCGATACTGGCAGCATTCACTAATGCGGTTCGCACTACCTTCACAGGATCGATGATGCCCGACTTGAGCATGTCGACGTACACACCCTTGTTGGCATCGTAACCATGCGTCAAAGGCTTCTGGCTGACTTCATCGGCAACGACGCTACCATCGATTCCCGCATTGTCAGCGATCTGACGAAGAGGAGCCTCTAGAGCACGCAAAATGATGTCCGCACCAGTCTTTTCATCGTCCTTGAGACTGCTAACGATACCGCTTACGACTTCTCGGCAACGAAGCAACGCAACGCCACCGCCAGGAAGAATGCCTTCTTCGACTGCAGCGCGAGTCGCATGCAAAGCATCTTCAACGCGAGCTTTCTTTTGCTTCATGTCAGCTTCGGTTTCTGCACCAACGCTGATAACTGCAACACCACCAGCTAGCTTCGCGAGACGCTCTTGGAACTTCTCCTTGTCGTATTCGCTATCGGTTTGCTCGATTTGAGCGCGGATTTGCGAGACGCGTTGATCGATAGCTGTTCTATCTCCACCACCTTCGACGATCGTCGTGTTGTTCTTGTCAACAACGACCTTCTTGGCACGCCCAAGATGCTCCAAAGAGATCTTCTCCAGTTGAACACCTAGATCATCACTGATGAAAGTACCGCCGGTCAAAGTAGCGATGTCACCCAGCATCGCCTTGCGACGATCACCGAATCCAGGAGCCTTGACTGCACAAACATTAAGAGTTCCTCGTAGCTTGTTGACCACCAAAAGCGTCAACGCTTCGGCGTCCACATCTTCGGAGATGATCAACAATGGCTGGCCGGATGCACTAGCCTTCTCAAGAACTGGCACCAAGTCCCGAATGTTGCTGATCTTCTTTTCATAAAGAAGAATCAACGCGTTCTCAAACGTGCAGCTCATGTCGGTAGGAGTATTGATGAAGTATGGGGAAACATATCCCTTATCAAACTGCATCCCATCCACATACTCGACGCTTGTGTTGGCCGTCTTGCCCTCTTCGACAGTGATGACACCATCTTTGCCTACTCGCTCGAGAGCTTCAGCTAGAAGATTACCGATCGACATGTCGTTGTTCGCCGAGATCGCGCCGACATTAGCGACTTCATCTCGATGGCTGACTGGCTTAGCCATTTCATGTAGCTTGTTCGATGCAGCCTCAACAGCCTTATCGATCCCGCGACGGATCGCCGACGGATTGCTACCGGCTGCGACATTTCGCAAACCTTCCTTGAAAATGGCTCGGGCTAGAACGGTCGCCGTCGTTGTTCCGTCACCAGCAAGATCGCTTGTCTTTTGAGCGACTTCGACCACAAGCTTCGCGCCCATGTTCTCAAATCGGTCTTCAAGTTCGATTTCCTTCGCAACGGTAACACCGTCTTTTGTCACTGTCGGACCGCCGAAACTCTTGTCGATGATCACATTGCGACCGGTGGGTCCCATCGTGACAGCGACAGCGTTCGCCAACTTCTCGACCCCTTGAAGCATTCTTGCTCGGGCCTGATCATCAAATAGTAATTGCTTTGCCACGCTTAGCTTTTCCTTTTCGTTGTATTGATTATTTGGTTAACGAGAAACAATCGCTTACGCGAGCTTTGCAAGAACATCGCTCTCGCGAAGAATCTTGTACTCAACGCCATCCACTTCAACTTCGCTTCCGCCGTACTTGCCGAAAATGACTTCATCGCCAACAGCAACGCTCAACGCAGCGCGAACGCCATTGTCAAGCAACTTGCCAGGACCGACCGCAACAACCTTTCCTCGTTGTGGCTTCTCTTTGGCCGAATCCGGCAGAACGATACCACCAGCAGTGGTCGATTCTGCTTCGAGAGGCTGAACTACGACGCGATCATCGAGAGGACGGAGATTTACTTTTGCCATGTTCTGATTCCTTGGTTTGAACTGTTAAATGAGTTTGATTGATTATTTGAATGAAATTTGATTTAGAGAAACACAGTGTGCAATCGACGGCTACATCATGCCGCCCATACCACCCATACCTCCCATACCTCCCATGCCACCCATACCTCCCATGCCGTGGTCGTGGTCATGATGTCCGCCGCCAGCAGCATCTTCCTCCTTGGGAATCTCGGTGATCAAGGATTCTGTGGTTAGCAGCAACGAAGCAACCGACGCTGCATTGCTCAACGCTGTCTTCACAACCTTGGCTGGATCGATGATTCCGGCCTTGATCATGTCAACATACTTGTTCGCATTCGCATCGTATCCCTCGGTTCGTTCCTTCTGTTGTCGAACGCGATTCACAACCACCGCACCGTCCAATCCCGCGTTGTTGGCGATCGAACGCAATGGATAGTCCAAGATGTTCGCAATGATCTGCGCTCCGAATTGCTCGTCCCCTTCCAACTTCAGCTTTCGCACTGCTGCTTCGCACCGAAGCAAAGCAACACCACCGCCAGGAACAATGCCTTCGTTCAATGCAGCTTGCGTTGCAGCCTTAGCGTCATCCAATAGTGCCTTGCGTTCTTTCATCTCGGTTTCAGTCGCAGCACCGACGTTGATCTGAGCAACACCACCTGCGAGCTTTGCAAGACGCTCTTGGAGCTTCTCGCGATCGTAATCGCTGTCCGTATTTTCTATCTCGCGGCGGATCTGAGCAACGCGACCTTCGATCGCATCTTTCTTCCCTGCACCACCAATCATGACTGTGTTCTCACTGGTGATGGTAACCTTCTTGACGCGGCCCAAATCGCTCAATTTGACAGCTTCCAGGTCGATTCCAAGATCCTTGAAAATCGCCTTGCCATTGGTCAGCGTTGCGATGTCACCAAGGATCGCTTTGCGACGATCACCGTAGCCAGGAGCCTTGACAGCAGCCACGCTCAAAATGCCACGCATCTTGTTGATCACCAAAGTCGCCAACGCATCTCCTTCGATGTCTTCAGCGATAACCAACAACGGCTTCTTCGCCTTGCTGATTGCTTCGAGCAGAGGGATCATCTTCTTGTTGTTGGTGATCTTCTCTTCATGAATCAAAACGTAGCAGTCTTCCAATTCGACCGACACTTGATCTTGATTGGTTACAAAGTGCGGCGAGAGGAACCCTCGATCGAACTGCATACCTTCAACAACTTCAACAGTCGTTTCATTTCCACGACCTTCTTCGACAGCGATCACGCCGTCCTTGCCAACCTTCAAAAATGCATCAGCTAAAACATCGCCGATCGCTGGATCATTGTTGCCCGCAATCGTCGCGACTTGCTTGATTTCCTTTTTGTTCTTTGCATCGATCGGAATCGCAATCTTGTCGATCTCAACCTTCACGACTTCGACGGCCTTCGCAATCCCACGAGCAAGAGACATCGGGTCTGCGCCCGAGGCGATCATCTTCAGGCCTTCCCGGAAAATCGCTTCTGCAAGAACCGTAGCTGTAGTCGTTCCATCACCAGCAACATCGTTCGTCTTGCTAGCCGCTTCCTTGACCAACTGAGCCCCAAGATTTTCATAGGGGTCATCAAGCTCGATCTCTTCGGCAACAGTCACGCCGTCTTTTGTAATTTTTGGTGAGCCCCAGCCCTTGTCCAAAACCGCGTTGCGGCCTCGGGGTCCCAAAGTGCTGCGAACTGCCCTTGCTAACTTCGAAACACCGGCCAATAGCGGCTGCCGTGCTTCGTCATCAAAAACCATCTGCTTTGCCACGTTGAACTCCTTGCGATGAGTCGGTAACTACCAACGAATTTGAACTATCGGAAACGCCAACCCGACCGGTCGGCGGGAGGGAGAGCCATCGTGCCCTCTAAATTGCGGGTAAGGCACGGCCCAACCCAGGCTTTCGTCGTTTGCAAAAACGAAATAAGCCCGAATTGGCAGTCTGCCGTGAGAGACACCACTTAGAGCAATCCCCGTGCCAAGAGGTTTTTTTGTTCGCAAACAGTCATTGACACTAGACTTACGTCTCAAGACCGCATTCGCCGTGGCTACCGTCTGTCAAAAACGGCACGCTTCCACCAACATCCGTAAATCCTCTTCCGTGTGCGACAAATTTAAACTGACTCGAAGCAAACAGCTATCGACCGGAACCGTCGGAGGCCGTATGGCCGGAACGTAAAATCCTCGCTCCCGCAATCGCAAACTCCAGCCCACCACAGCTTCCACACCAGAGGCGTAGATCGACACAATGGGACTGTCACCGCCGCCGACTCGATGCCCATGCTCGCGCAATGTGGCACGCAATTGAACGGAACTCTCTCGAAGCTGCACTCGCTGCCTCTCCATCTCCCTCAATAGCCGAATCGATCGTCTGGCGAACTGTACCACAGGTATCGGGAGTGACGTGCTGTAGATATAAGGTCTTGCGAAGTTGACAAGCCAACGAATCAACACCCTGGGCCCAGCCACAAATCCACCAATCGCCCCTATCGACTTGCTCAGCGTTCCGATCTTTACCAGACGATCCGAACCGATACCTAGGTGCTGCACTAGCCCCCCTCCTTGCGGTCCATAGATCCCGGTTGCATGCGCCTCGTCAACGATCGCTGTAAGGTCAAACTGCTCACAAAGCTCTACGACGCGTCGTAAATCCGCAAGATCCCCATCCATACTAAAGACCGAGTCGGTCACAACAAACCCGCGTTTCCCTTGGTTTCGATAGGTTCGAATCAATTTTTCAAGCTCAACAAGATCGCCATGAGGGTAGACGACAATCCTCGCTTTGCTGAGCCTGCAGCCATCGATCAAGCTGGCGTGATTCAGCCGATCGCTAAAAATTACGTCTGACTCTCCAGCTAACGCTGAAACCACCCCGACATTTGCCGAATAGCCACTGGGAAACAAGACTGCATCCTCAGCACCAAAAAGCAGGGCTAATTCGCTCACCAAGGCTGCATGATCCGGCGTATGCCCTGAAATGCTCGGGCTAGCTCCGGCACCATACCGCCCGCTGTTGCAATACCCCGAAACCTCAGGGGCTACCGAACTTTCTTGCTCCCTGTTCCAGCCGAGACAAAGATAATCGTTGGAACCAAAATGAAGCAATGAACATCCATCGTCTGACACGATCAACCTTGGAGAGCGAGGAACCCAACACTTGCGATGGCGGTCCAGTCCTTCCGCCTGTCGACGTTCCAACAAGCTGTCTAACTCACCCCAAATCGGATTTGTTGCTGGCATATTCGTTATTCATGGAAAAAATTAGTCTGCAACGTGCAATTGGAAGCAGATCGGGTTTGATTCTGCAATAAGCATAAACCATAATTCAGCAACTCCAGAATTCGTTATGATTTCAGCACTTAGAAGGATTTAGAGTTCATTATCTTGCTAGGATAGCAGCAACACCATGCAACTGATTCAACCTCACCTCCTGATTACAGACGATGACCGCGACTTTCGGCAATCGCTAGGAGTTGCATTGTCTCGTCGAGGCTACACCACAACATTAGCTGCTGACGGACTTGAAGCATTGGATGTTATCAAACATGGCAACGTCCACCTGGCATTACTGGACGTGCACATGCCGCGACTAGATGGCTTGCAAGCTTTAGAGTCAGTTCGCGACAGTTTCCCCCATATGCCATGTATCTTGATGAGCGCGGAAATGGATGATGCGATCGTATCGAGAGCACGGGAACTGAATACAACTGACTTCTTGGCGAAACCATTTTCCTTGTCAGTGCTTGCGGAAACGATCCGCCGCTTGATCGATTCTTATTATCGATCGTAACACTGCCTGGCGGATTCAGGCTATCAGGCTTCAGGCTATCCAGGCTACAAGCGGCCCATCGCTCGCGTTGAAGTAGTCACTGCGGATATTGCAGTCCGCGATTATCTGCCTTCTCGAAGTCTTTCGCCGAGAAAGTTATCCAGTTCGGGAATCGCAAATATCTTTTCGACTGTCTTGTTGATGTCATACTCAACTCGTCGAAACTCGACCGATGTATCATCGAGAATCAAGTAGCAGCTTCGCCAGTCACCATCCCGCGGTTGACCAACGCTACCGACGTTTATCATGGCTTTATCGGCGGGTAGCTTTGTCTTGTAACCAAACTCATCGGGGCGTTGAAACTGCATATTGACGGAGAAAATCCCGGGCGCGTGGGTATGGCCTTGAAAGGAGTAACCCTGGACCATCGAAAAAAGTTTCTCCATTTTTCGGCGGTTGAAAACATCCTCAGGAAAGACGTATTCATTCAGTGGATTTCGCACAGACCCGTGAACGAACAGCAAGTTGCCCTCAGTTATTGTCCTGGGTAGGCGCGCCAAAAACTCGAGTCTTCGTTTCGAATCTTCAGGTGTGGCAGGGTTTTCCAATTGTCGGCGAGTCCAGAAAATCGCTTGCTCAGCCGCTGCGCTAAAGCCCTCAGGATCAATGAGCGCACCATAGTCGTGATTGCCTAACACACAAAGATCGACTTCTGCAACAATATCCAAGCATTCGCAGGGATTCGGGCCGTACCCAATAATGTCACCCAAGCAAACGATTCGATCGCAACGTTGAAGTTGAATGTCAGCCAAGACCGATTGCAGCGCTTCGAGGTTGCCATGGATATCGCTAACGATTGCAGTGCGCACAAAAATCAAACCTTAGCGAACGGGTGATGCGAATGAGGTAAGGAAAATACACGGAATGAAAATACAATCGATGAGTCAGATCCAATTCGAGTGTCGCCCAAAGATTATCGACCAGTGCGCAACCGATCGCCTAACATGCGATCCAATTCGCTGAAGGAGTAGATTTTCTTGATCGTTGCCTCAAAATCATACTCCACACGACGGAAGAAAATTTTCTTGGCATCATGGTCGAGAATGACGTAACAAGCCCGATTGTCTTCGTCTCGCGGCTGACCGACACTTCCTACGTTTACCATCAGCTTCTCTTTGCCCAGTGGAAACACATTGTCACATTGCGATGGCTTAATGAATTCCAAATCGGGCGTGAAGACGCCAGGCATGTGGGTATGCCCTTGAAAGCAATATTGAGTGACTCTAGAAAAAATGTTGTCCATCTTCGACTTGTCGTAAATGAATTCTGGGAAAACATATTCGTTCGTCGGATCGCGTGGGGAGCCATGCACAAACATCACTTTGTCTTGTGTGTGCATCTTCGGAAGCTCGCTCAAGAAATCCCAACGTCGATTCACGACACTGGCTGATCCAGCGTCCAAACGATCGCGTGTCCAGTAAATTGCCCGTAGTGCAACAGGATTAAAGCCGTCTGGATCGAACAAAGCTGCTTGATCATGGTTTCCCATAATCGTGAGTTCAGCCCGCCGCATAACGGTCTCAAGGCATTCGCAGGGATTTGGACCGTAGCCGACGACGTCACCGAGACAAATGAGTTTGTCAACGTTTTGGCTCGAGATATCTGCAAGAACGGCTTGGAGAGCCTCGAAGTTGCTGTGGATATCACTAATCAACGCTTGCCGCACTCGTGTTACCTCAACCGCTGCATGAAAAAATGGTGTTGTTTCGCGACGGAGATCTACACAAAAGCCATGTCTCAGACCATCGAACGTCCAAACTCCGGAAAGATAGTCTAGACAATTCCCCAGTGGTTGGGAGCCCATCGTCAAGGTTTTCGGGCAATCGCGAAGTTTTTCAATCGATCGCAACTCATGAGGGACTCGTTGCTGCATCGCTTGGTGATTTACATGATCAGCACATAGCGGTTTCAACGATGGAATCGATGGAATGCCGTGAAAAGAAATGAACTGCATTGAATGCGGGGGTTACAACGGCTTACGGAGGAGGCGATCCAACAAAATAAGGCAATTGGGGTAGACGTCAGAAAATGGATCTCTATTATTTCCCTCGCGGGATGGAGCAGCCCGGTAGCTCGCGAGGCTCATAACCTCGAGGTCGTCGGTTCAAATCCGGCTCCCGCAATTTTTTCAATTCCCAACGGTTTTCAAACCAGCGGGTAAAGAGACCAAGGTCGGTAATGATTGTCACAATCGTTGCCGGCCTTTTTTCGTATTTTCCCCAGTGTTTTCAAGGGTGAAACGAGTTTTTCCAACTTGGTGGGAACTCTCCTTCGAGAGTCTCTTTCTCATAACCCACCAGCGGTCGAAAGACCCTCTTGGCGACAAAATCTCTGACTCTCTTGTCTCTCTGACCTCCGGGTTAAGTGATTTTTTTGCTCCGAGAGACTCTCTAAATTCGCTCCCTCAAAGCCGCTTTTGCCAACTGAAAATGAAGTGGTTGCCCAAAGTCGAAGACGATTTCGTGGATACGCCAGAGATTCGGTTTGGTCCGGTTCGGTAGGGTTGAATATGCTTTGAGGGCATTGGCCGGGTTATGTTCGCGTAAAAGTCTCTATTCTAAGTTTCCGAGATTGGTTTGCCATCCTCCGTCTGAGGCTCAAACTCGGCAACTGCTTCTGGGTTGATCTCGATCGTCACTTGGCCGGTGCTGTGAGTGTAGATGATACATTTGATCGTTTCAGACAATCGCTTTTGCCGCTGTCGCTCATCTAGTTTGACCCATTGCTCCCGCATCTCGATCGGTAACTGGGACCCCGGGTCCTCGACATCGGCCAGCGCACTCGCGACAAACTGCTCGAGCCTATACGCCCCAACGTTGACTCCGGTACAGCGAGGTGCACCACCGCTATTGGAACGACAACGATAGTAGATGTAACGAACCGGACCTCGGTGCGAGGTACTGGTACTCATCGGTCGATTGCACTGGCCACAGATGAGCTTGCCAGACAGGAATGCGTAAACACGGGAACTCGGATCTGTCTTCTTGCAGGGTTTGGTGTCGCTAGTCCTTCTACTCGCCAGCAAGTTTTGGACTTCATTGAACACCGTGACGCTTATGATCGCTTGATGTGCTCCAGGCAAAGTCGAGTCGCCATTAAGAATCTCGCCGATGTAGACTCGATTGTTCAGCAGTTTAAGGATTCGCCTAGCAGTCCATTTACCTGTCGCGTCTTGCTGATCCGGCCAGAGTTGCAAATTAGCCAATCCTGCCAAATCGCTCGGTCGACTGCCGCCTGCGGCCAACTCGAAGAAATCATGGACCCTGCGTGCTTGCTCTTCGTTAACAACTAACTGTTTGGTCGCAGGATCTGTTTGGTAGCCAAACGGAACGCGGCCCGCAACACGTTTCCCATCACGTTTGTAAGCCGCTCGCATGTCCGCCATTCGCTCTTTCGTCAGGTCAAGCTGAAACTCATTGGCAGCCGCAATGATGTTAGCCATTAACCGACCTGTTGCATTGTCGCTGAAGCTTGGATCGTTCACGACAGCCAGCGTCACACTATGTCTTTCGAACAGTTTCAATAGTTCTTGGAAGTGAAGCATGCGTCTAGTGAGTCGATCGAGGCTGTAGACAACCAAGCGTCGGACGTCGCCCATTTCGATGGCAGCTATCAATTGCCACATCTGCGGTCGATCGAGTGTTTCACTGGAGTACCCTTCGTCGGAGTAAACCTGAGTAATGCTCCAGTCTTTGCTAGCAGCGAGTTCCCGACACATATCGATCTGGCTTTGGCAAGAACTATAGGCGACATCTCGAACGCGTGACTGACGTGCATAGATCGCCGCCACTAGCTTCTGATCTAAGCCTTCTGGCTCAGACATACCGCTGTTATCGTTGGAGTCTCGCTCTGCCACAAGTGCTTACCAATCGGATCAATTCTCGAAAAAATCGAACAAAGCAACCATCATAGTCTGTCAGCAGGTTTTGATCTGACAATGTTGTAGGTGATCGAGTAATCAAGAATTAAGGGAGGACCATGGTCCACCCGAAGCCCATCTTGAAGAGAAGTTTTGCTTCAAAGAAACAGCTTGGACTAACGGCAACAAAAAAGCTTGAATCTCACGTACCACATCAGCAAATGAATCGGGGGCTTCGGCCAGCTTCGACTTGCGAACAAATGCAGTCCACTGCGTTTGCTTAATCGAGTCTTCAAGGAACGGAGGCGAGAAAACGAATGGCTCGGAGTCGATCATCGTGCCTCGATTCGCAAATGTCCTCTCAATTGCAAGACCGAGAATCTCACCATCAAACTCAAACTGACGCAATAGAACGTGAATGTCGTAGAAGTCCTTCATGCGACTGTTGAGTTGCCCAAGCTTGACCATCGCTTCAAACTTTTCGGCGATGACCGTCTCTTTGGGATAGCCTTTCAGGCGTGGCGTTTCAAAATCGAGCATGGTTGGGTAATCAATCATCGTCGCGGTCGGGTAGATTACATCGCCAAAACCGATATCGATTTGCATGGGCAATCGCGCATTCTGAATCATGGCCACAAAAGTCACTCGGACTCCCGAGTACTCGGCATTCTCTTTGATGATCGCTGCGTGAACCGAGTCGCTGAGAAACTCTACGCCATCGGATTCGACAGGTTGTCGGCATACTTCTTTAATCATGCCCGACATCGCATCCACGGAATTTTCGGCGCGAGCCAGCAGATCGATGTCGCGAGTCGCTCTCGACTGAGGCGATCCCCAGACCGTGAACATCAACGCGCCCTTGAGCACAAATCGATCCGCATATTCGGACTGCGAAAGGCGAAACAGAAATCGCTCCATGACGAAATACTGCATCAACTCTTGTAGTGGTCGACCAGACTTTTTCGCGAGATTCTCTAGTTGCCCACGCACCGAAGCCGGAATGTCGCGAGTCATAGAAGCGCCTCTAGGTAAGGACGCATCGTATTGGCAACTCTTAGCTTTGTGGCATACTCCATGATCAGATCGACTTTCACGTTGCCCTGTGCCATGTAGAACTTGAGAGCTTCGATCGCGACATCGAGCCCCACTTCCTTGCGCCGGCTAAAGCAATCTGCGAGAGTCTTCTCGCGAGAGTACACGGATACCGTTTTGCCATCGACCGCGTGTTTCTCAATCCCCGTTTTAAATGCCACATCGGTCAGACGCGATATGCGAATGGGCGGGTAATCCAGTCTTGGCGGTTCACTGTTTCGAGGGATCGCGATCCAAACTTCATGTGGAATCTGGGTGGTCAGTTCATGGAAGGAAAGTGCCGACACAAGATAGATCACCGCTTGTGGAGCTTTCGCCGCCACCGTCACCAGATCGGCTTGGCTTAGCGGAGCCATTTCAGCTAGCCGATAGAGACCTCGGGCCATTTGGACGACAAGCCCAGAATCTCGCATCGCGTAGAGAGTGTTTCTAGTAATTCCGCCTCGCAGGATATCAGCCATTCGCAAAATCCCGCCATGCAGTCGAAATAGATCGGCAGCTCGCGCAGAAGCAGTAATTGGAGCAGGGTGAAGCATGGTACAAAAAACCTCCCGAAACGAAACTCTGGAGGTAATTTGTACCACGCCACTGAAGGAAGTCAAGTTTTTGCCGACTAGGGGCGATGGCTTCCATAACCCATTAAAGCCACGCAAGGGAGTGTTCGCCACCTTTAGCCATAACCTCGCGGTCAAGAATGAGTCCGCCCGAATTTCAACTCTACCAACCCCGTCAAACTTTGTTTGACCGCTGGGTTAAGTATTTAAGCCGGCGATGGTGTAATGCACTGTCGCCGGCTTTTTTCGTTTTTCCGCGAGGTTTTTACAAGGTCAAACGCTCTTTGCCCCTATCTCACGCGGATCTCCGGGTCTCCAAGTAGAGACTCTCTATCGGACGACTCCGCCCACCGCGGCGAGAGCTCGTACCCCCAAATCTCAAGACTCTCTTGTCTCTCTGACCTTCGGCTTATGTGATTTTCCCGCGCCGAGAGACTCTCCAGAAAGCGCCCCCAAAATGCCGTTTTGGCCTGCAAAAAATCATTCTGTGGGACGTCGTCGGGACAAATTGCATAGTTATTCCTGAGAAGCGGTTTGGTTCGGTTCGGTAGGTTGAATGTGCTTAAGCATGCATCAGGAGGTTATATGTCTGAGATGGTCTCGCCGGCGGAGCAAGTAACGCGGGTGGCAACACTGTTGGGACGAGCGGTGCTGCGGTGGAAACGCGAGAAAGAACAATCGTCAGAAATCTCGGAAATTGTCTCGGACTCTCTACCCGAGCGGCTTGAGTTTAGTCCGGTTTCCTCGCTCTCTGTGACTGGTCAAAACGACGAGGCGACGGGCCTCGAAGAGACTAGTTCAGAGTCCAAGACGAATTCAAACAACCATGTGCGAGGAGCAACAAACAAAGATCGCAGCCTTGATCGTCGAAGCGATCTGGCGACACGCGAACAAGATGGTCGAGCAGCAGGCTGTCGCATCGAAAGAGCCGACCACGCCACCAAGCGACGCAATGATGTTCAGCGACAAGGAGGCCGACGATGAGTCCTGATACGAAAGTAAAATTGGCAGAGTTGTCGGAGCTATCCATC
>Ga0207937_1000541_pt1:0-7500 | contig 13295 bp, 13 predicted proteins | sample LakMenEpi04Sep11_FD_150668 | JGI IMG/M metagenome (GOLD analysis project Ga0207937, IMG submission 150668) | Freshwater microbial communities from Lake Mendota, WI - 04SEP2011 deep hole epilimnion (SPAdes) | ecosystem: Environmental > Aquatic > Freshwater > Lentic | place: Lake Mendota...
AAAAAAGTTGGAAAAAATTTCTAAGTCCTAAAATTTCCAAGACCGGTTTTTGGTGGTGACCGGTCGGCGGGTGTGATGGTAAGCCCCGCCTGAGCTCTGGTGAAAGCCCGGCAAAATTTCGGAAATCAACTTTTTCGTACAGTTACTGCCCGGAACATCCACTACTTTCCTATATAGGGAAGAGGTTGTCGAGAAAGAAAAAGTTGAAAAATTTTCTAAGTCCTAAAATTTCCAAGACCGGTTTTTGGTGGTGACCGGGCGGCAGTTGAGCGGGCGGCCCGGCCTGAGCTCAGGTGAATGTCCGGCAAAAATTCGGAAATCGACTTTTTCGTACAGTTACTGCCCGGAACATCCACTACTTTCCTATATAGGGAAGAGGTTGTCGAAAAAAAGAAAGTTGAAAAATTTTCTAAGTCCGAAAAATTGAAAAATTTTTCTAAGTCCCGACGACGTGGTAGTGACGTGGTTGGCGGGACTTGGACGTATAAAGGCCGATGAAAAAAAATGGAAATGGAAATGAAAATTTCTCGATTTCCGACGACGGTGTTTGGCAACGACTCTCTCGCCCGGCCACTGGTCGGCGCGAGAGAGGAGTGAGCGAGACCCGTCGATTCGAAAAGAGAAGCCGTCACACCGTCGAGGCGTGGCGGCTCTCAAGTGGGTTGGTCGGGCGTGTCGTGATGACTCGCGACCGTAAAAAATTCCCACTCAAATTCTCCCATTTCCGACGACGGTGTTTGGCAACGACTCTCTCGCCCGGCCTCTGGTCGGCGCGAGAGAGGAGTGAGCGAGACCCGTCGATTCGAAAAAAAGCCGTCACACCGTCGAGGCGTGGCGGCTCTCAAATGGGTTGGTCGGGCGTGTCGTGATGACTTGCGACCGTAAAAAATTCCCACTCGTCGAAAATTTTCTAAGTCCCAACTTTGAAAACGACGGTTCCTGAAAGTCGGCTGGCGGTTGGATGGGGCAATGTCCCCGTCCAATCGCTAAAAATGAGCCGGAAAACGGAGACATTATGCGGCGGAACATTAGTGGTTTTCCTTAGTATAGAAGAGGTCTCGATTCCTAAACTCGGAAAAATTTTCAGAGTCCCAAAAATTTTCGAAGTGTCGAATAGTTTGGTTTCTCGAATTGAAAATTTTTTTCAAATTTGCGACATTACGACAAGCAGCGATTGTAAAGCCCGGTCCAAATTTTTCAAACGAGTCTTACTTCTTGTTAGTCCGCCTGGCCGATACCAAAGAATGGCCGACCGTCGACTATCGGGCGAATAGACGGGTGAAAGAAATAAAGTCGAAGCCGGTGGTTGGATAGATATCGAAGGGAAGGCGAAAGAGGCGAAAAGGAAAGCGCGAAATTTCTTTAGTAGCTTCGACGCAAAAACTTTGGTATCGACGGGGAGCTTTGGGAAATGAAACGAAGACGCAGAATGGGAAGTTGTCCGGTTCGGCGTTAGTTGTAGTTTCATTTCCACCGTAGCTGAGCTCCTTTCCGCCCGCCACTTCACATGATTTTAGTTTCGATTCCGTTCGATCGCGCTTGCACTGTCTTTGTTTTTTTTCACTGCTTGGATCGCGGCTTTGCTCTAACCAGTTTAGCCCCATGCGATCAAAAAGTCTTAAAAAAAAAAACCGTTGAACGGAGACGAACTCGATGAGCTGTCGGTGTGTGAAATATCATTCCTTCGGTAAAACCGTTTTCGAAATTTCCGATGGTCGGTATATGTAAAAATATATCCGAACCGCGATGTGGACGGGAATTCAAACGCCCGCTTCACCGATTGGTGCGACAGCTGAGAAGCTCGTCACTCGATCCAACGACTCTTGGTCGAAAAGTTCAGAAGAGGTGCGCGCGTCAAACATTTTTTTGGTTTCGGACGTTTCGTTTCTTCGGCACGTGTGGTTTGTCTGTGGCCGTCTGTGAGAGAAATCGGACGCTTGTTCTTTGTTATTTTACCGTAACAAGACAAGACGGGAAAGATTCTTTCTTCCAAACTTACGGCATCATAACCATCAGCGTTTACCGTCAGCGACGATACGGAAGAGAAAAGAAAATGGTGCGCGTCTTTTCACTTTTTGACACCGTATCAAAAAAAATTACCGTTCAGGCGGAAATGTGTGTGTGTGTGTGTGAGCCGAGAGATAAAAATAAAAAAGCCACCAAACAGAACGCTTTCAAATTATTTCGTGCGGCGTGCGCATATTTCACATTTTGCCGTTTGACGGAAGCTCGTTGTGTGGAACACAGAAGTGGAGATGGACGGAGTTGAAGGGGGGCGAAGACGGCCCGGTCGGACAAAGTCAAGAGATTGAAATATACGAGAGAATTGGGTGGAAGTGATGGCAAATCTATAAAATTCAAAAATCGGATGAGATGCGAGGACCGCAAAATGTGGCGTCGACTCTGACTCTCTTTTACTACGAACTTCCCTTCGACGGAAGATATCGAGAGCTGAGCTGAGCGCCCGCTGAGTATGGCCGGCGTAATTACAAACGAGTTACGGTTGGAGCTATATCGATTGTACGTATCCCGAACGTTCATCGAACAAGCCAGATCAACTCGGCGCCCGGTAAGATGTACGCTCAGTTATGGCCATGACACACGAAGGGAGAATTCAAACGGCTGTGAGTGTACGGCCCGCCCGGAGTTGTGTGTAGGCAGTGACCTCTCAAGAAAAAACGTAAAAAATTTTTTTTTGACAGTCACCGGTCTGCGACAAGTAATCAGTACGAAACTTGGGTGCAATGCAAAAAACATTTTGAGAATCCTTGCTTGACAACAACGAATCTAACACGATAAAAAAACGATCCCCATCGGTGTACCGCTTGCTTTTCTCGCGCTTCGGCGCAGAATCGCTTATTCAGCTGCCCTTGGAATATGTTCGTTTCGTGCATACTTGATCTCGGTCATTCTTCGGTGAACTCTTAAAGAATTGCGCACTTTTATAGGGGTAGTCTGGTTGCTTGTCTCGACTTGAAATGATTTGTTTTTTTCCGCCCATGACTTTCTATACGATGCCTCTATGCTGGCCTCTGACCGCGGTTGTTCCGAGTTTTCTCTTTCTCTTCGAAAGTCTTTGCGGAAAATTCTGCCTCGTGTGACCGTTGAGCGGTGAGGTGTGTGTGTGTGTGTGTGTCGTGCGGGGTGATGCGAGAGTGTGCCTCGGCGGTGGAAAAATAAAAATAAAACTCTGAGCCCACAAAAATTTAAAAGATGTATGCTTGTCAGCTTAGTAAAGCAGGCTTGACTTATGAGCATACAGCACGCCACATATGACCGTCGAAAACCGTAATACGGGAAAAAAAGTTGATGAATATATCAAGACCGGTCGAATGAATCCGATTCACTTTGGGCTCATAGACCGTTGAATGGTCTTTGACTTTGGAAATTGAAATGAAAAAAATCCAACAAACGGATCGGATCGGTGTTTCTCTTCACTGGGACTCGCTGTGACACGCCAGGCGTTGCGATCAAAAATTTTAGTTTCCGAAGAAAAAGAAAAAAACGAAAAACGTGTTGATTTGGTGTGTGTTTGGTGATGCGTGGGCGAAATAAAAACCCGCAACTCGCCGGATGCATATCAAACAAACATACACGAAATACCTGGTTGATCCTGCCAGTAGCATATGCTTGTCTCAAAGATTAAGCCATGCATGTCTAAGTACAAGCCGCTAGACGGCGAAACCGCGAATGGCTCAATAAATCAGTTATGGTTCCTTAGATCCACTCCATCCTACTTGGATAACTGTGGTAATTCTAGAGCTAATACATGCACTCGAGCCTCGACTGCGGGCTTTCGGGCTCGCAGAAGAGGTGCTTTTATTAGATCAAAACCAGTCGGGGCCGGGCTTTCGGGCTCGCGCACCGTACCAATTTTGGTGACTCTGGATAACTTCACGCCGATCGCACGGCCTTCGCGCCGGCGACGTATCTTTCAAATGTCTGCCTTATCAACTGTCGATGGTAGGTTACGCGCCTACCATGGTTGCAACGGGTAACGGGGAATCGGGGTTCGATTCCGGAGAGGGAGCCTGAGAAACGGCTACCACATCCAAGGAAGGCAGCAGGCGCGCAAATTACCCACTCCCGGCACGGGGAGGTAGTGACGAAAAATAACGATACGGGACTCTTCCGAGGCCCCGTGATTGGAATGAGTACACTTTAAATCCTTTAACGAGGAACCATTGGAGGGCAAGTCTGGTGCCAGCAGCCGCGGTAACTCCAGCTCCAATAGCGTATATTAAAGTTGTTGCGGTTAAAAAGCTCGTAGTCGGATGTCTGTCTTCGGCCGGGCGGCGCCGCTCTGAATCAAGGGTGTTGCGTTTCACGCTCTGGGAGCCCGGGTGTCAAAGCCCGACTCTCTTCACGGTCGGACAACATCGCCGGAGTGGTGGTCGGTGCGTCGTTGTTGTATCTGCGGCCAGAGTTGGAAAGTTCTTTCGGGTTCTTTTTTAATTTTGGTCGTAGTTGACTCGATTCGCTCCACCCAGTCAATCGTTCGGGGTGCCCTTCACCGGGTGTCTCGGGCGGCCGGCAACGTTTACTTTGAACAAATTAGAGTGCTCAAAGCAGGTGTATCCCAACGCCTGAATATCGCAGCATGGAATGATGGAATAGGACCTCGGTCCGATTTTGCTGGTCTTTTACTTTTGGACCCGAGGTAATGGTCAATAGAGACGGACGGGGGCATTCGTACTGCGGCGACAGAGGTGAAATTCTTGGACCGCCGCAAGACGAACAACAGCGAAGGCATTTGCCAAGAATGTTTTCCTTGATCAAGAACGAAAGTTAGAGGTTCGAAGGCGATCAGATACCGCCCTAGTTCTAACCATAAACGATGCCAACCAGCAATCCGTCGGAGTTACTCCAATGACTCGACGGGCAGCTTCCGGGAAACCAAAGTCTTTGGGTTCCGGGGGAAGTATGGTTGCAAAGCTGAAACTTAAAGGAATTGACGGAAGGGCACCACCAGGAGTGGAGCCTGCGGCTTAATTTGACTCAACACGGGAAACCTCACCAGGCCCGGACACTGGAAGGATTGACAGATTGAGAGCTCTTTCTTGATTCGGTGGGTGGTGGTGCATGGCCGTTCTTAGTTGGTGGAGCGATTTGTCTGGTTAATTCCGATAACGAACGAGACTCTAGCCTGCTAAATAGGTGACGGGTTTTATCAATTGAAACCGAAGGGAGTACGGAGGCGTCGGGATCAGGTGGCGGCGATTCGGGTCTCGGTGGGACTGGTTCCTTTAGTGAGGCAATCTCTCGGCTTGGTTTCGTTGTGCTTTGTTCGTCGGGTGTACGGCCTTCACGGGTTGGTTGCCTGGCGGATGAGGTATGGCGGGGCTTTGTCGGGAATGTCTCGCGGGGGCTGGCTCTATTGTTATTCGGTCGTCGTCATCCCCGGCGATACCTTCTGCTCTCGCGTCCGTCACGCAGTCTTCTTAGAGGGACAAGCGGCGTCCAGCCGCGTGACAGTGAGCAATAACAGGTCTGTGATGCCCTTAGATGTCCTGGGCCGCACGCGCGCTACACTGAAGGAATCAGCGTGTTTCACTCTCCCTGTCCGAAAGGACCGGGTAACCGCTGAACCTCCTTCGTGGTTGGGATTGGGGACTGCAATGATCCCCATGAACCAGGAATCCCTAGTAGGCGCGGGTCACTAGCCCGCGTCGATTACGTCCCTGCCCTTTGTACACACCGCCCGTCGCTACTACCGATTGAATGATTTAGTGAGGCCTTCGGACGGGCTTGTCGGGGTGCCGTCGAGTGGGGAGCAATCTCTGCCCGTGCGGTGCCTACCAACGGCGAGACTGAAAGATGGTCGAACTTGATCCTTTAGAGGAAGTAAAAGTCGTAACAAGGTTTCCGTAGGTGAACCTGCGGAAGGATCATAAACGAACAAGACAAATGTTTTGCGCATATGGCTTTGGTTGAGCACGAAACAACTAAAAGTTGCAAAACAAAAAAACCCCATCAAAAGTCTTTCGGCGTAAGACATCGTATGAACTATGTGTGGGTTGACGGAAGAAAATCATTTATTTTGAACGGGTATCAGGCGCTCTGATGCGCGGTGGTTTAAAGCGGATTCGCCTTTTCAAATTGATTTTTCTTTCCTCTCGGCTCAAAAAAAAACACAAAGTCTTTCGATTTGGTCTATGGCCGTGAGCAAATTCTTCCTGCTTCGATGGTGAATGTCTCTATAGATTCATTCGACCTTTAGCGGCGCTCACAGTGTTGACGTTAGTAGAGTGAAGAATACGATAGCCCGCCTGGGCCGCGAGTACCGAAGGAACAATAAAGGAGATTTTATAAAGTCTTAGTCCCTAAATCAAACACTTTGAAAAATAAAAACTCGGTGGATGGAGAGTCGGAAAAAAAAAAACATCAAGATTTTGAACGGGTATCAGGCGCTCTGATGCGCGGTGGTTTAAAGCGGATACGCCCAATCGAAATTGTTTTTTTTTGTTTCTCTCTTCGTCTTCGGGATTTTTTGATTCTCGGTGGGGGACGAAAGTGTGAGACTTTACTCTGGACGTTCTTTTCGGGCGTAGATACTCGTGGTTGCGTGCGTGTGCGTCGTATAGACTAACACTCCAAAGCCCGACACTATGCCGTTGAAAACCGAATGTTTTTTAAGCTTGCCCTTCGCCCTCTCGATGAAGTAGGAAGAATTCAAAATCACAATAACACACTAAACCCAAATTCTAGTACGAGTGTTTATCGGAACATTTTCTTTCTGGCTTTCTTTCTCCGCCCTCGCATTCATTTGCTTGGGCGGGTTGGAGAAAAAGAGAGAAGAAAACGAATATGTCGTTTTATATACGACCCTGAACGGTGGATCACTAGGCTCGTGGATCGATGAAGAGCGCAGCAAAGTGCGCTAATCCATGCGAACTGCAGAACACATGGAGCATCGAAATCTTGAACGTAAATGGCGGCCCAGCTTCTCGCTCGGGCCACATCTGACTGAGGGTCGGTCGAATGATGAACGAACAGAGATTTTTTCAGTCTTGGTTTTGCATGTTGGGTCGCGGCGAGATTTATTTTTCACCCGGCCTGACCGCATAAAAGCTCCCGAATCTCTAACGTCTGGGTGCCGCGCGACTTAAGTGTCCGCGATGCCTCAAATACAAAAAAGGGGGAAAAATAAAAGAAGGTTCGCCCTGTTTTGTTTTTTTCCTCTCTATTCAAAAGAAACCTTTTTCGATGGCAAAACAGATGGGAAATTTTTGAGCCAACTCAAAAAAAATTTAGAAATAAACACATCTTCTCGAACAAGGTGTCGGCTGCGTGTGCGCGATATACCGCTTCAACGCGAGTTTAGTTGTGTGTGTGCGCCGGGCGTGTCGAAGTGTCGACCACCGCGAATTATCACTCACTCTAACCGCTCGTTATGCAAGCTTGGTTCGCGCACGACGCGTTGTTTCAATACAAAAAGCCGCAGGACGCCCTGTCACTTTTCGTAAATTAATTTTTGCGAATAACGAGAGACTCGCTTTA
>Ga0207937_1000542_pt1 | contig 13260 bp, 10 predicted proteins | sample LakMenEpi04Sep11_FD_150668 | JGI IMG/M metagenome (GOLD analysis project Ga0207937, IMG submission 150668) | Freshwater microbial communities from Lake Mendota, WI - 04SEP2011 deep hole epilimnion (SPAdes) | ecosystem: Environmental > Aquatic > Freshwater > Lentic | place: Lake Mendota, Madison...
GATCCCCGCCACTGGCTCGACCTGGGGGGCAGTCTGCATCTGGCCCGCCGGCTCCATCGCCAGCTTGAGGCGGCCGTGGCTGTTGGGCAGGAGGAGGGCCAGGTGGCCTGCTGGATCGCCCACAGCCTGCTGCCGTTCCAGCTGATCGGGCTGGCACAGCTGCTGCAGAACCAGCCCCAGGCGCGGTTGGAGATGGGCATCCTCTACGCGCCGGCGGAACGGCTGGCGGACGGGGCGCAGCCCGACCCGGGCGTGCTGGTGCAGGATCGGCAACGCCAGCTGGCGATCGGCAATGCCCGGGTGGCCTGGAGTGGCCTGGCCCAGGCAGTGAGAAGCGTCGGCCATCGGCTGCGGGTGGGCTGTTCCTCGGAGGTGCAGGCTGCCCTGCATCAGCCCCTGCTGGCGGCGGCCGGGTTGCCGCCGGCAGTGCTGCAGCCGGCGGTGGTGGGGGCGGGTTGGCAGCCTGAGCCGGACGGGTGGTCTCCTGAGGCGGAGGCCGCGCCGCTGGTGCTGCTGCACTGGGGCGACCTCAAGCCGGGGAAGGGGCGCCAGCAGGCCTTGGCCCTGCTTGAGGTGCTGCTGGCGGCGCCGCCGGAGAACCGGCCTGCCCGCCGTTGGCTCTTCCATCACTGCAGCAGCCAGTCGCTCAGCCCCGGGGAGCAGGAGCTGCTGCAGCGGGCCGCCGAGCGGCTGCCGGGTCTGCAGCTGCTGCAGGGTCGGGTGAGCGCTGAGCGGATGCAGCGCGTGCTGGCCGAGGTGGATGTGGCCCTGTTGCCCTACAGCCCCAGCGCCTACGCCGAGCGCTCCTCCGGGGTGCTCTGGTGCTACGGGGCAGCCCGGCTGGCGATGGGCCGGCAGGCGCGGGCGGTGGGGCATCAGCAGGGCTGGCTGGCCCGCGAGGCCAGGGCGCTGGGCTTCCAGTGGGAGGGGCTGGAGGCCGGCCAACTCGAGGGCACGGACTGGCTGGCAGCCGTGGAGCGGGTGCTGGAGGAGCCGCAGGCGGCCATGTTCACCGCCTATGGCCTGCAGGTGCTGGGCCGGAGCTACCCGCGCTGGGTGCTGGCGGATCTGTAAAAATCGAAGGGTTTTGATCCTGGGCAGGCCTTGGTTGCAGCCATCAGTGGAAGTGCGGCCAGCCCGAGCCTCGACGGCATGCTGAGCCAGCTGTGCGCCGTGCAGGAACAGCTGGAGGCGGAGCACCTCCGGGCTGAGCAGCTCGCCGAATCCCTGGCTTTGTGCGAGGCGGAACTGGCCGAGCTGCGCAGCCGCAGCGCTGAGGCCAACCAGAGCCAGGACAGGGGCGATTCTCCCCCCGTGAACCCGGATCCAACCGCTGTGCAGCTCAGGCAGGAGCTGCTGCTGGCCGAGCAGCGCAGCCAGGCGGCCCAGCTGTTGGCCCGGGAAACCCAGTCGCTGCTGAACACGGCCCAGAAGATGCTGGAGGGCCAGGCCAACCACCTGCAGGATCTCAGCCGGCGGGAGGAGGAAGCCCAGCTGGCGCTGGAGCGCGAACGCCTGTTCGCCGCCGAGTTTCTCTACTTCTTTCAGAACTGCACCACCACCTCAGGCTTGGATCCGGAACGGATCCCCAGGCTGCGCAACCTGCTCCAGAGCCACAGCAGCGACCTGCAGGGCGCCAGCTGAGGCGCTGGCGATCAGAGCCGGTCGGCGGCCTCGTCAAGGCCGCAGAGCACCATCGCTTCGCGCAGGCTGATCAGCAATGACTCGCGCTGAGCGGCGCGTATGGCCTCATCACCGGCTCCGTGGTTGCGCGCCTGCAGAAAGGCCAGGGCCGCCTGCTGCTGCTGCCTGGCCTGGTCGGCACCGGGGGTGAGGGTCTGGAGCAGGGCGGTGCCGTAGCGGAGCCACTCCTCGGCATTGGCGCTCTCCAGTGGGTGGGCATCCGCCACCGCCTGCCAGTTCTGGCGGGCCTTGCCAGTGGCCTCCAGCTTGCGTTCCAGGCTGGCGATCTGCTGCTGCAATTGCCTGATCCTGGTTTCCTGACTGCTGCGGGCGCTGGTTTCCTGCTGCAGGGCCGCCGTCTGGCGGGAGAGCTCATCCTGGAGCGCCTCGTTCTGCTTGCGCACGGATTCGAGCCGCTGCAGCAGCGATGCCTTGTTGCGCTTGAGGTCGTTGAGAAAGGCATCCACCTTGGCAATTGCCTCGGTGGCAGACTCCTGGCTGGAGATGATCTCCTGGAGTGGAGGGGCGGAGGGGGTTTGGTCTGAGGAACTTTGTTCGGAGGGGTTGGTCACCAGAACGCACCATCGCCAATCTAGGCTCATGCTATCAACACCCGTCTGCTGAAACCGCTGCAGCTGCAGGCAGCCTTTTGGTCTCACCTACAGCCTTGGCCAGATCCGTCGGCACCGGTACGAATCATGAGATGATTGCTTGCAGCAGACATGGTTCCGCTCGTGACGAATATTGATTCAGGGTTGAGTCCTGATCGAAGACTCTATAAAAGCCAACTCGGGGAGGATGCCAGGCTGGAGGAACTCTTTGCCCCATGGCTCCATACGCTCAAGGGACGCGGAACCTTCGTGGAGCTTGGCGCCATGGATGGCGTGCGCTATTCCAATACTTATCTTTTCGCAAAGAAATATGGTTGGAGAGGTTGGCTGTTTGAGCCCGTTCCGGAAATGTACGCGTCGCTGAAGAAAAACCGCCCTGAATCCGAGTGTTTTAACTGTTGCCTGGGATCCACCGAGGGTTTGATTGACTTGATTGGCACCAATGAGGTGGCAGGAATCAATTCGCTGATCTCTGAAGGGTTCCGGGAGAAATGGCATCAGAACTCACCGGTGCGAACCGTGCCGATGCGCCGCATGGACTCCATCATCAAATCCAGTGACGTCCAAGGAATTGATTTGCTGTCTCTGGATGTGGAAGGCGCGGAACTTGAGGTGTTGCAGGGTATGGATCCCGCAGTGAAGTTCCATTTCATCATCATTGAGGCCGTTGAACGCTGGAATCGGCAGGCCAATGAGCATTGCCGAAGCCTTCTCAGAGAGCGTGGATACACTTTTGTTGAGAGATACAAGATCAACGAGATCTGGATGTTGGATTCTTATGGCGAGGAATTTGGGTGACATTTTTTAAAAGAGCTCTTGTGCATGGGTCTTTCTTGTTTTTATTTGTATGCTTTAATCAAGGAGGCCGCGACTCCCCGAGGTCGCGTGATTTTTTGCTTCAATGCGATTGACTAACCTATATCCCCCTTTTTAGGGAGACTCTGGAAAACCCAGGCCATCCACGCGACAATGGTGCAGTTAACGCAGGCCAGGACCTGGGGTGATGGGCGGCAAGCAGCTCGGCTTTTCGGACTACGAGCTGACCACGGCCAAGAAACGCACCAAGCGTGAGAAGTTCCTGGCCGAGATGGAGACGGTGGTGCCCTGGCAGGCCCTGCTCGATCTGATCGAGCCCCATTACCCCAAAACCAGCAAGAAGGGCGGCCGGCCTCAGGGCCGACTGAAAGTCTGTCACGGGTCGGCTGGTGCGGCCATGCTGGTGCCGGTTTTGTCGGGACTGCTCTCGTCCTTTGGCCGACCCCGCTGCCACTGCTGATCTGATCGCCTTCTTGCAGGCGTTGCCGGAAGGCCGCAAGCGCCGAGGCGTCCGCTACCCGCAGTGGTTGCTGCTGCTGATGGCGATCCTGGGCATCCTGTCTGGCTGCCGCAGCGCCCGGGATCTGGAGCGTTTTGCCAAGCGTCATCACCGGGCCTTCGCCGCCGCCCTGGATCTGGAGCTACCCAAGGCACCCTGCGACTCCACCTTCCTCTATCTGTTTGAGCGGGTGGAGCTCGAGGCGCTCTTCGGGTTGCTCAGGGAGTGGATGATCGCCCAGATCGCTGATCAGGACAAGGATTTTGATCAGTTGATCTGTGATGGCAAAACCTTGCGCGGCTCTGCCGCGCAGCCCGATGGCGCCGATGGCGCAACGCGGTTTGTCACCCAGGTCACGCTCTACGCCCGCGAGCTGGGGGTGGCGATTGCCCAGACCTCGTTCGACACCGGTGAATCCCACGAGCGCGCGGCCCTGAAAGCTTTGTTGAGCACCCTGGAGCTTGAGGGTGTGCTGATCCAGGCGGATGCGCTGCACACCTCGCCAGCGTTTTTCAGCTCGCCGCCGAGCAGGGCGCCGACCTGTTCCTGACGGTGAAAAACAACCAGCGCAGGTTGTATCGGCAGATCGCCTCCCAGTTCCGTGGCCACCGGCACTTCCCTGTTGAGATCAGCGATTTCGAGGCCAGCCATGGGCGCCAGGTGCGCTGGACGCTGCGTGCCCGCAATGCCACAGGCGCCATCCGTGAGCGCTGGGCTGGCGCCAGCTGGATCATTGAGCTTGTGAGCACTGGCCGGCGTGATGGCAAGCCGTTTCACCACGTGCACTTCTTTATCACCACCCTGCGCACCAGCCCAAAAGCGCTGCTGCGGCTTGTTCGACAGCGCTGGGCAATTGAAAACCAGTGGCACTGGCCCCGCGACACTCAGCTCGGTGAGGACGCTCACCATTACGCCCAACGCAACGGCGTGCAGGTGTTGGCACTCCTGCGGACGTTGGCACTGAACCTGCTGCGCTGCAACGGTTTCCGGTCGATCCGTGCTGGCCTAATGGCGGTGGCGCATGACATCAGCCGAATGCTCGGCTGGGTCGGAATCAGAGCCGCAGAGACGGGATAATGAGACTTTCAGTCAGCCCTGCGGCCGGCCTCCCTACCCGCTGGCCACGTAGCCCTTGGCTTCCGCGAAGCGGTTGCTGCGGATTCACCTTTAACAGCAGTGGTATTCGCTCAGCGACCCAGCCATGGAGGAGGTCCTGATTGAGGTTCCGACCATGCGCCGCTTTGCCGGCATCGAGCTGATCAGTGATCGGATCCCGGATGAGACCACGATCCTGACCTTCCGCCATCTACTGGAGAAGCACGAGCTGGGCGCAAGGATCTTTGAGACGGTCAAAGCCCACCTCAACGCACGGGGGATGACGATGCGGCAGGGCACGATCGTGGATGCCACTTTTGATCGCGGCGCCCAGCTCCACCAAAAACAAGGCCGGCAAGCGGGATCCGGAGATGCACCAGACCAAGAAAGGCAACCAGTGGTATCACCGCTTCGCGGAAGGCTTCGCCTACGGCATGAAGGTCCACGCAGGCGTGGACAAGGATTCAGGCTTGATCCATTCGGTGGTGGTCACGGCTGCCAACGTGCACGACCTGACACCGGCTGCCGAGTTGCTGCATGGCGATGAGGAGGTTGTTTACGGCGATGCCGGCTATCAAGGCATTGCCAAAAGGCCTGCGATGGCAGGGAAGGCAGCGGAGTTTCGGGTAGCAATGCGACCGGGCAAACGCCGAGCTCTCCATGATACCCCCGATGGCAGGCTGCAAGATCTGATCGAGACGGCCAAGGCCCATATACGTGCCAAGGTCGAACACCCATTCCGGGTGATCAAGCAGCAGTTTGGCTTTAAGAAAACCCGGCTGCGCGGCCTGGCCAAGAACCGCTGCAAGATCAATGTGCTGGCAGCGTTGACGAATCTGTTCCTGGCCCGGCGGCAGCTAATCGCGAAAGCTTGAGCATGGGGATGGTGTGCCTAAACGCCCTGATTCAGGCTCAAATAGCGGCGAAATAAGGCTGAAATGAGCTCATACCGCTACAAGGAAGCGAGCTCAGCGTTCAAATCCGGCCAACGGTCGCTTTGTTGCTCTCAAAGGGCGCTCATACCACTGTTAACCAGAGCTTCCCTAGTCCTTACTTTTGATTTCATGCAAGATAAAACGGCTAAAATAGTTTCAAGAGCATTTGCTTGATTTTGGCCTTTGCCAGATGAAGAAGTTGTGAAATCGCGAGTATAAGTGCTACTTGGATAACTGGTCTGCGAGGCGCATTGCAGATTCAATTGCTGCGTCCATATTAAAGTATTCCCACTCGGAAAAGCGACCCAAACAGTAGAAATTCTTGCTTGAAAGCTTATTGGCAATAGTATTTAATAGCTGTTTGCTGGACATTGCATGCACAATGTACGAATTAGGGCAATAATTATATGCTATTGGTCGCATATTAAAAGGAAGCTTTGCAGACTCTGATGCCATTTGATCACGTGAAAGATAACCTGAGTGTTCAATAGTGCAAGTAGTTCGGCCAGATTGGATGGTGGGAGAGGTATTATTCTCGGAAAAATTACCTGTCATGATTATTCGATGAATCGAGGTCGAGTTGCTTGGAATGTAAACCCAAGAGTAAGGATTCGAATCACATTCGCATAGCATTGTTGATGTCGAGTTAGACTGCAAGGAGGCGAGTTGTTGAATCTCGTCATCACAAATGTCAAAGTAATCAAGAACTTCACTCGGCAAGATTGTTACCAGTTCACGGATGTCTCCAGTATAAACAAGTTTATTATGTCTAGTATTCGGTGAATTATTCAGCACGAAAGCGCCATCAACAACTGAGATGGAACTAATCTCACTTTGGACTATATGTATATCATCACTAAGTCTGTCTATGATGAACTGAGACCCGCCTCTCAGTGGATAGAAAAAGGATGAATGAACCATTGAGTCACCCTTCGTTTCCTTGTCCATGCTATTCAGGATTTGCTTGGGTGATGTCATTGGAAGTTTCCCATCAAGCCACCCGAGAGGAATTGTTGAAAGATCTGTCTTCCAAATCTTAGTGTTGTAAGGAAAGAAATATAAGCTACATAGCGTCTTGCCAAAACTTAGGAGAAGAAAGTCGTGGAAATTCGCAGACCGTTCTAGTGGAAGTTGATCATCCAGAGATAGAATATATAGTTCTTCCCTTATCTCGGATACTGTAAGTAGATCTAGAGTGTTGAGGTTGAATTCAATAGGGTAGCCAATGAATTCACCATTAAGGAAGATGACTGCATTGCGCTTTGCAGGAATGAACTCTTTCTCTTTATCAAAATATCCCCAGAACCAATCTAAAACCTGACTATTCTTGGAGTTAAACACATGGCCTCCTACTCTGTGAAATAGATTCCCATCTTCTAGGCTACAGTGAATTAATCCACCAGGCTGAGAGTTTCTTTCATAAACAATTGAATGCAGTCCCTGATCTTTTAGAAGTCTTGCTAGTGAGACTCCGGATATTCCAGCTCCGATAATACCGATTGAATTCCAAGAAGATGAAATGACTGACATGAGAAATTGATGAAGGTAGTGAGATTTAGTTTAAGAGCATACCAGCGCAAGTGCTAGATAGCAATACAGGCATGTCAACACACATAGAAGATAGATAAAGAATTAGAATAGACACAATGTCTATAAATTGGGATTAGTCATGTTTGCTATTATGGCTACGGCTACCGCTCATCTGGATTACGAGATATGACAACTGATTTCATGACAGCTTCCGCATAAGCAATTGGGTTAATTCGGTAATCAGAATAAAAGCTGTCACTTTCGTCGGTAATCTCATATGCAGGTATAGAGATGAGATTTGATTTGCTGCCGCCCACGCTGGTCCACCACCTAAGTTGGTTAATATGCCGCTTGTCGGCATGAAGAACAGTAGGCTTATCAAAGATCCAAGTTGGTGCAATCGCTCCGCTTCCAATAGGAGCTATGCATATATTCGACTGAGCCACGAGTTGAAAAAGTTGAAGTATTCCATATTTAACATGGTGATTACATAATATATTATATGATTTGCATAAGTGAGCTATGGACTCAATCGTGCTGTCATCTTTGGAAAAATACTCTAGTTCTAAGGATAGGGTCTTTAAGTCAATCATTTGGGAGCTACGAAGAGACTTAAGCGTAGCATCAATGCATTCAACTATGTTTAAATGACGCTTGTTGTGCGTGCGAATATTTATGAATACTCGGAGAAGGTCGGTGTCGTGAATTGTAAAATCTTCGAGGATTGCTTCTACAAGACTCTTGGAAAGACAAGGATATCTAAGTGATACAAGTGTAAATCTATCTAGCAAGTCTTGGGCTGGGGTGTATCCCGATATCTGAATCGCTGTTGATATCGGAGTATCCAAGAAAGATTCACAATCATGCTTAAGACGTATTGCTTTATCAAGGAAAGGATATAAGTACGCTCGAGGCCCTGTATCAGCAAACTTGTGGGAAATAGCAGGTGGAAAACTTACCGAAAAAGGTGAAGGCAAAAAGCCAACCTCATTAGATATGCGATTGAACTCTATGTAACCCGATAGCTCATTCCATAGTAGATGACCTAGATTTCTTCCACCCAAATCTATGTACAGATGAATTGGCTTTACTTTGTCATTACAATCATGATTATGGCAAAGAAAGTTCATGATGAATCTTAATTCATCTTCCTTGACGCCTCCCCATTGCTGCCGACTGTGGACAGTGATGTACAAGCCATTTGAGAAGAATGATTGCGTTGTTACATCCAGCCATGCAGGGCCTCTGCGCTCAACGAAAAATTGACCTGTAGGTGATTTGTATCTAATAATCCTTGAGATTGTTCCCTTATCTGTCTTCCAAGCAGCGCTTGAGCAGGACGTAACGTACTGATTTGATAATGGATCGACTGTTACATACATTCCTGTTATAAGTGTGTAAAACTCGCGAAGTGCGCAGAATCGTGCAACTTGATAAAAGTGAGGACGGAATGACTCTGCAAATGATTTGCTGTAGCTATCAAAGTATGCAATGATGAGAGCTTTGTGTGTGGCGCTGCATGTCTTATCGATGAATTCCAGTAATGTGTCTGTACTGCAGTTGACCATGGCAGCGTAGCCTGCGAATGCAGCACTTGTTAAGCCTTTAGAAATTCCGGTATGGCATAAGATTGGATCAACTTTTTTGCGTTCGCGAAGTAACTTGATTAAGTCTAAAGCTCTCTCGGATGCCCATGGAGGAGCATGTTTAGAGCTATTCTCTATACCTAATAGGCTTAATGTATTGCTTTCAGGGGTCAACGATAGCATCAGTGCGATTTCGTGATCACGAGTACGATGCCTTTTTAAGTACTTTAGCTTGCCTTCCTCAATGACTTCCCACACGATGATAAAATTATTTTTCCGGCTGAAGAAAAATAAAAGACTCTGATCTGATCTGGATGAACTTCTTGCGAGTAAAAATGGATAGAACTGATTCTCTCTGAATAGTCTGCTGCCAAGATTAGTAGAGTCTTTGCTAAAGGGATCTTCTATTCGAAGAGCATGCTCTCCGACTAGAAACTCTTGTTTCTTTTCATCAAACTGTACTGATTCAAAATCATTTAACATAGTGATTGCAGAGCGTGAACATTCTGAATTTGATCAAACGACTCTAGGTCATTTCCTCCATTTTCAACATGAGGCGGTTGCCTCATGTTCGCAAGGGTTGAGGGGTTGTTGAGCGAACTCGTAGAAACCCAGCAGCTCCAGGGCAGCTCCAGGAGCACTGTGGTCCGGCTTTCTTCGGCTTGTAGCGCGCAGAGGGTGGTATCGAGTCGATTCAGAGCTTGACTTTCCAGTTTACGGATCTGCCGAAGCGGATGCCAGGTTGGGATCCGCTCCTCGATCGAGACGTAGGAGAAGATTGACCAAGGGCGCACCTCGTGTTCTTGAATTACGGAACACCATTTGTCACAGTTTCGCGGAGCTAGCCTGGTTTTCTAGCAAACTTATTGCTGCTGTTTCCACTCAGCATCCTCGGTGATGCAAACATGAACTCTTACTTATTGCAGCATTAATCCTGTGTTTACGCGTGGATTCAATGAATAATCTGTTACTTCGGAGATCCCGCAGTCTTCCTGCTTATATGTTTGCCTTTCTTTCGCAATGTATGAGTACTAAGTGCCTGTCTATCGCCCCTGTTGGACAGCTTTTGGTTTGGCGTTCACCGCTGTAAATCCATGACCACTATGTCGTATTGGGGGCCTTACACAAGAAGAGCGATCAAGCTTATCTTGCACTTGTTTTTGATGATGGCCTTCGATCAATGTCAAGTCTGAGAGTGCTCAGAGTAATCTGCTAGACTATTTGCCTTGCATCCATCAGCACAGTAAGCATACAAATCTCATGAATGTAATTCTGCATATTGGTGAAGGGAAAACTGGAACAACATCCATTCAGAGCTATCTATCGTCAGCACGTAGCCTTCTTCGTGAGGAGGGCATCCTTTATCTCACGCCTTCTTCTGCGCTCAATCATGTTTGTCTCGCTGCTCGACTTGGCGCCGGCGTGAGAGTATCTCCTGATAATCTAAGTGAAATGCGGGCCACGTGTGATCAGCTCTTTGACAAGCTCAAAATTTATGCATCAGATTCATCCGTTCGGTCAATTGTTATCTCTGTGGAGAATATCTTTGGCGCAACGCCGAACTTGGTCCTTTCTTACCTGCAGAATTACTTCGATGTCGATTGTGTGCACGTAGTTGCATATATCCGTGATCCGATAAGTCAGTATATCTCAAGGATGCAGCAGATGGTCAAAGCATCTTTCTTGATTGTCCCCCCTCATCGATACATGCGGGATGTTGCTTCGCCTGTAATTCGTTGGATAGACAAGATTGGCCTCGATCGAGTGCATATAAAGCCGTTTTTTCGCAAAGGCTTAATTGGCGAGGATGTTGTATGCGACTTTCTCTCGCAAATCTGTTCTATTTCGGATATCGACGCATTCACTCAGCGTAAGTTTGCCGCCGCAGTTGACTCTACCGCATCTAATGCTGGTATTAATGTTGAGCAAATGTCTATTGCGCAGAGTTTTAGAAGAATCGTCTATCCAAGCCTCAACAATGTTTTGCAACGCCGCTCAACTCGGCTTATCCGTTTCTTTGAAGCGATGAACAGCCATGGAGCACTTGGGAGCAAGCCTCGATTGGATCCTGCGATCTCATCTGTTATCGCAACTAACAATCTTCCTTTCGTCACATCCCTTGTGAAACTATTTCCTTGCTTCTCTGTCATGCACGATATCATGTTGCAAGTAGGCGATGGGAACGAAGGTGATGTTCTTGATAGCGAGAAGAGACTCATTTCTGTCGCTGATCTATTTTCTGATTGTTCGCCATCGGCGCTTAATCTATATCGCTTTCTCTGTCTTCCGATCGCCGCCAAAAACAAGGCTCCCTCGGATTATCTTGAGACCCTTGGATCCCATCTTAAGCGCTGTAACTCCCCTGAAGGCGTGTCGGCTCATATCTATGCACATGCGAGGAAGGCTGTAGCGCTAGCTGTTGATAAAGGCTTGCCGCAAGTTCAATCTTTTTAGTGGCCTGCCTCGTTGATCTTCCTGGACTGCCTAGGAAAGCTGCTGGCCTGCGCAGAGATATTGATCCAGGTATTGTTTCGCAACTTCTGCAATGAAGCTGGCGCGATGGGCAAAAGTGTGGTTGCCCATGGCGATGCGATGGGCCTTCGCCGCCTTGGCCTGGCGTTGCTCCTCATTCTCGAGGTAGGTGCGCACCTGTTGGGCCAGCTCTTTCTGGTTGCGGGCCACCACCACCGTATCACCGAACACGTCCTCCAGGCCAGAAACCGGATCGGTGATCACCAGCGTTCCAGCGGCACAGGCATCAAAGATCCGGTTGGAGATGAAGCCGTTGGAGCGCATTTCTGGCCAGTGGTCGTTCAGCACAATCCGGGATGAGCGATAGAACTCAGCCAGCCCTTCGTTGCTCACATAGTCACCCTTCAGCAGGGCCTGGGCCTTGGGGTCATGATCCCAGCCGGTGCCGTAGAGATGCAGAGGCAGGTTCTGCTCATAGCACCACTCCACCATGTCCCGTTTCTGGTTGCGTGAGCTGCCCACAAACACCAGATCCCGTGCCCAGGTTCGATCTGAGCTATCGCTCGCATCGATCGCATTGCCAGCCTGAAACAGGGTGGTTACGGGCGTGCCCGTGACCTTCTGCACTTTCCTGGCGAAAACCGACGACGCCACCAGGATGTGGTCGTAGTCGTCGAACTCGTTGCCCTTCACCCGATCCGGGTGGCTGATGATCCATTGCAGATTCACCGTGTTGGGCATCTTCTCCGGCTGAAACCGGTGCCGACCCCGCAACACCAGGGCCACATCGCAGGCGTCGGCATACCAGCGATCCTGGCAGTCCACCTGGTAGCTCCAGCCCAGGGCCTCCAGGCATTTCCCCAGGGAATGGGCGTAGTGATAGTCGCCCCACTGCACACCTTCCTCGAGATTTGGTGCTGAGATCTTGATGCTCAGGCGGCGTTTGGCGCCGGCGGCCCAGGTGGGCCACTTCTGCTGATTTGCCGGCTTGAAGCGCTCCACGATCTTCTTGTTCTTGTTCATCACTTTGGAGCGGGTATCCACCTTCTGCATCGTGTGCGTCACTTGCCCCCACTCTTCATTGCGGAAGTAGCACACCAAGGGCTGATTCAAGCCTTTCACTTTTGTGCGGCAGCCATAGCGCACCACCAGGTCCCAGTCCTGCTGTCTGGGCAGGCTTGGGTCGAAATAGCCCAGGAGCTTCGGCACCTTTGCCCGGATGCTGAGCGTGTTCAGATCGATGTAGTTCCGGTAAGCCAGGCTGGCGAAATCAAACTCGCGGTAATGGATGCGGGTGTCGGTCACGGCCTCACCGTTCAGGGTGATGTCCAACAGCGCCGTGTAGAGCATGTCCACCTCTGGATCTTCGACCATGGCCGCCACCACGGTGCTGAGATAATCCGGCGACCAGATGTTGTCGGAATCCAGGAACGCAATCAATTCTCCTGTGGCATTGCGCAGGCCGTGGTTGCGGGCCACCGCCCCATTCGCCTTGGGCAGCTTTGTGTAGCGGATCCGTGCATCGCCGAAGGCCGCCACCACGGCTTCGGTGTTGTCGGTGCTGCCGTCGTCACCGATCAGCAGTTCCCAGTTCTGATGGGTCTGGGACAGCACACTGCGGATGGCGTGGCCAATTGTGTGTTCCCGGTTCCAGGTGGGCATCACCACACTCACCAGGGTGGTGACCCCGGTTTTGGTCTGCTTCCTGCCATCCTCCGGCAGGGCGTGGCTAAGGCGCGGATCGCGGCTGGCCTGCATGGCCCGCAGCACCCAGCTGCGGTATTCCCCGCCCGCGGCCGCCGCCGGATCCTTCCCGATCTGCTCCAGCAGTTTCTGGCAGCAGAGGTCGATGTTCCAGCCGATGGCGGGCAGCAGCTTCGGCGAGCGCTGGGCCAGTTCCTCGTACACCCCCAAGGCACCCCGGTAGTCACCTTGTTGCAGGTGCTCGGTGGCGGCGGGCAGAAGTGGGGTGCGTTGCTGTTGCGTCACGAGGAATGGTGGTTGGGCGGTGCTGGGGAGCGGTTGCCCTCTCA
>Ga0207937_1000545_pt1 | contig 13222 bp, 8 predicted proteins | sample LakMenEpi04Sep11_FD_150668 | JGI IMG/M metagenome (GOLD analysis project Ga0207937, IMG submission 150668) | Freshwater microbial communities from Lake Mendota, WI - 04SEP2011 deep hole epilimnion (SPAdes) | ecosystem: Environmental > Aquatic > Freshwater > Lentic | place: Lake Mendota, Madison...
CGCCTGCTCCTGCACCTCGCCGGCCAGGTCGTACTGGGGGGTGGCCATGTCGTGGCGGCGGGCCATCGAGGCCACCGCCAGGGCCAGGCCGCCACTGGCCTGATTGCCGTGGTGATGCTCGCCGGCGCGCTGCAGCTCGGGCAGCTCAACCTGGCTCACCTGCAGGCAGCTGAGCTCGGCATGCAGGCTCACTACGGCGCTGCAGGGCAGGAGGATCCAGAGGTTGTCGTCGGTGAGGCACTTGAGCAGCGGGAACTGGCCCGGGCCCTTCACCTTCTCCACCAGCACCGCCGGGGTGATCCGTCCCTTCAGCGGGGGCGCCTTGAGGCTCAGCAACGAACCCTCACTGGCGAACTGCAGGGCCAGGGTGAGCTCGTGGGCCACGGTTTCCTCGGCCTGATGCTGGAGGGTGCGCAGCAGGCGCCGCTCCTCGCGCAGACGGCCCCGCCGCTTTTCGTAGTCCTCGAAGTCGTCCCAGGGCACCTCACCGCCATCGGCGCCCGCCTCCAGGGATGCAAGCTGCTGCTGGAGCTGGGCGATCGACTCCTGATCGCCCTTGAGGTCGAGGGTGGCCAGGTAGCGGCCGAAGCTCCGCTCCACCAGCTCGCGGGCCTTGGCCAGGTTGTAGCGCTGCAGCAGGTTGAGCACCATGCCGTAGCTGGGCGTGAACTGACTCACCAGGGGATCGGCCGGCGCCGTGGCCAGCTGGCCCGCCTCGCGCACCCCCTCAAAACGGCTCTGCACGGTCACCACATAACCCTGGGAATCCAGGCCGCGCCGGCCGGCCCGACCGGCCATCTGCAGGAACTCACTGCCCATCAAGGGCCGGTGGCCCCGCTCGGTGCGCTTGGAGAGGGCCGAGATCACCGTGGTGCGGGCGGGCATGTTGATGCCGGCGGCCAGGGTTTCGGTGGCGAACACCACCTTGATCAGCCCCTGCTGGAACAGCTCCTCGATCAGCTCCTTCCAGGCGGGCAGCACTCCGGCGTGGTGGGAGGCAATGCCGCGCAGCAGGGGCTCGTCGTGTCCTTCGCGCACCGCCTCCGGGCTTGCGGCCACAAAGGCATCAAGCCGGGCCCTGATCCGGGCCTGCTCGTCTGGCGTCACCAGGCACAGCTTGCCCAGATCGCGCACGCCCTTGTCGCAGCCGCGGCGACTGAAGATGAAATAGATCGCCGGCAGCATGTCGCGCTCGGCCATCTGGGCCACCACGAATCCCAGGGGCGGGGCCTCGGGCTGGGGCGGCTTGGGCACCTTCGGGCCCTTGCGCCGGGTGCCCTTGGGGGCGCGCCACACCTTGGCGTTGGGGTGCAGGTCGGTGCCGGCCTCGTTGAGCAGCGGATGGAGCCCCTTGGCGCTGCAGAAGCTGAAGGCCAGCGGCACCGGCCGGTGGTCGCTGTGCACCAGCCGGGTGGGGCCGTGCACGGCCTCAATCCAGTCGGTGAGCTGGCCGGCATTGGCCACCGTGGCCGAGAGGGCCACCAGCTGAATCGACGACGGGCAGTGAATGATCGACTCCTCCCACACGGTGCCGCGCTGAGAGTCGTTCATGTAGTGGCACTCATCGAGCACCACCGCCTCCACACCTTCGAGCGGGTCGTTGTCGGGGTGGTCGATCTCCGCGTAGAGCATGTTGCGAAAGATCTCGGTGGTCATCACCACCACCTGGGCCTCGCGGTTGAGGCTGAGATCACCGGTGAGCAGGCCCACCCGCTCAGCGCCGAACTGCTCGCGAAAATCACGCAGCTTCTGATTGGAGAGCGCCTTGAGCGGCGTGGTGTAGAACACCTTGCGGCCATGGGCCAGGGCGCGGTGGATGGCGTACTCACCCACCAGGGTCTTGCCGCTGCCCGTGGGCGCACTCACCACCACCGAGTGGCCCTGGTTCAGCGCGTCAATCGCCTCGAGCTGGAAGGGGTCGAGGGGGAAGGGGAAAAAAGCAGCCGGATCAGACAAGTGATTTTTTGTTAATGAATGAGCCAGAGCATCTGGGCAGGCCACCCTAGGCCAAGCAAATATTCCCATACAGAATCCACTCTAGCAAAACACGACTGACAATCCAAATGGTGGCCCCATAGCAGCTCTACAGCGCGGATAAATCCTTAACCACAAGAGATCTATCAAGAGAAATCGAATAGCGCATGATTACCCGAAAGAACCAAGAGGGCTAGATCACAAGCTAAGCTGGGATGAAACAATCCTCGACCCCTCGAATGCGACTATCAATAATCACTGCTTTCCGCAACATGCAAAGGGAAGCACCCAGGACACTCCACACTCTGAGCCCCGAATATCAACGGAACGTTGCAGCTGATGATTACGAAGTTATTGCCGTTGATATTGGCTCAACACCACCTCTGTGCGACACTTGCTCAATCGAGCAATTCGGGAGAAATTTCCGATCATTCCGCGCCAAAGACAACCCGTCGCCAGCAACAGCCATCAACGAAGCCGCGAGGCAAGCTGGGGGGGAAGCGATAGCAGTCTGCATCGATGGCGCACGCATGCTCTCTCCAGGGGTCGTCCGGCACACCATCGACGCTCTACAGATACGCGAAAATCCTCTTGTGGCGACGCTTGCCTGGCATCTAGGCCCAGCCATTCAGAATATATCAATGGAGAATGGATACGACCAGGCCGAGGAAGATCGTTTGCTAAGCACCGTCAACTGGAAGAGTAATGGATATGAACTCTTCAGCATATCAAGCCCTGCAGGCAGTAGTGGACGAGGCTTTTTTCTACCAATCAGTGAAAGCAATTTTGCAACTATTACCAGGACTAGCTGGGAGAGACTGGGAGGATTAGAGGAACGATTTCAGGCACCAGGAGGTGGCCTTGTGAATCTTGACTTTTACCGGGAGGCCTGTGAAATCTGCTCTGATCTGATCATCCTACTGGGAGAGGGGACGTTTCATCAGTTTCACGGCGGTGTAGCAACCAATGTCCCCAGGAGCAAGCATCCTTGGAAGACTTTTGAACAAGAGTATGTTCAGATTCGGGGCAAAGGATTTCAGCCTCCCACTAAGCAGGCGATATACTTGGGTGGATTAACCCACCAGATACTACCTTTTCTAGCCCACTCCGTAACAAACGCGTCTGATCAGCTCTAATGCAAGCAGCCAAAAGCGCCCCAAGGAAAGCGCTAATTGTATTGGGAATGCATCGCAGTGGGACATCCGTCTTGTCAGCTCTGCTAGTACGTGCTGGCTTTGATGCACCCAGAGATCTCATGCCGGCGACCCTAGATAATCCTCAGGGATACTGGGAGTCACGTAGAATAGCCAAAATCAATAACAGGCTATTAGCCGCCGCCCATACCCACTGGAACGACGACTCACAGATATCCGAGCAGTGGCTAACGAGCCAAGAGAGAGACAGTGATGTCAGAGCAATACAAGATGTAGTGGACAAAGAGTTTGGGCCATCGGAACGCTTGCTAATAAAGGATCCTCGCCTATGCAGGCTGCTACCTCTATGGGTTAAGGCATTATCTGCAGACGACATTGCGATACAGTGCATCCTGATTCTTCGACATCCAAATGCCGTGGCCAGTTCACTAGCCGCGAGAGCCTCAAATAAGGAGTTTGCACCTGCGGCAATATGCTCATACAGCAGAGCCATTCTCCTTTGGCTAAGATATACTCTGGACGCGGAGATGCGCTCCCGAGATAGCGAGAGAACTATAATCGTCTATGACCACCTTCTAAGCGACTGGAAATCGTGCTTAGAGCCACTTTTTGAAGGCCACTGGCTAGAGAGTTTCAACGAAGATACCGAGTCCGAAATGAGCAATATAATCCAACCAGGCTATCGACATCACGCCTACAACTCAAGCCAGGGCATACACCCAAAAGAGGTCGACCAACTTCTTGATGACGTAATGCAGTGGCTAGCCAAACCAGGACATGACAATTATCACAGACTCGACTTCTTGAGGAGCAGGCTAGATTACTTCACCGAACACTATAAAGACCTCCGTGTCAATTACGACAACCTATGCAGCGATGACTGCTGGTCAGATCAGATTCTCAAAGAGCTTGCCAGGGACTCCATCTATTACCATTCTCCAAAGGCTACAAAGCACACAGCTGTGTTTATCTCGGCGTCTCCAAGAAGCAAAGGCCATATCTATCGAGTTGAAAATATTGCCCTAGCTCTTAGATATTCAGGATGGGCTACCATTATTCATAGGATCGACGATGAAGACATTGAGACCAGCCTAGCCAAAGCCAGCATTGCCGTAGTTTTTCGTGCAACGGCAAATGATCAATTTAACGCCATACGCTCGAGCTGCGACACACTCGAAATACCTCTTATCTACGATATTGATGATTTACTTTTTGATCCGGAAGTCACAAGCTCTGGACAAATTGCCTATCTTGACAATCTGCCAGAAGCAGAGCGCCAGAAATGGATTCTTGATTCGCTTAAATACAAGGATGCACTGAAGAGATGTGACGCATCCATCTTAACAACAGAGCCACTTAGGCAAAGAGCAAGCTTAGTTTCAAAAATCTGTTACATGATTCCCAATATATCCAGTCCACGCGTTGAACAAATATCATCAACAACACTGCTGTCACCCAGGCTATCAGATTCGGATGGGATTCAACGCCTTGTTTTTGCCAGTGGCACTGAGAGTCATCATCGAGACTTTAAGATAGTAGCGGAAGGAATTGCTCTAACATTTCAGCAGAACCCAAGTTGCAGTCTTGTGGTCATTGGTCATTTAGACATCTCATTGTACCCTTCATTAGCTCCCTTTGCTAACCGCATCATTAGAGTACCAGTCATTCCCTTCTATGACTTGCCGATTGAGTTATCCAAGTATGACATTAATCTTTGTCCACTTGAGCCGGCGAATGATTTCTGTGCGTGCAAGAGTGCTGTTCGCTGCTTAGTTCCTTCACTTGTTAATACGCCTAGCATAGCATCTACGACGCCATCATTGCGCGACATAATTATTCATGGCAAGACTGGATTGCTCGTAGAAGAGGATTCCCCTGAAGCCTGGGCTTCTGCGATTTCAAGTCTATTAGCCGATCGACAGAAGCGCTTAGCGATGGCAAAAGCATGCTGCATAGATGTGCGCGCGCGCTATGGCCATAGTTCATGGATAGAGAGAATATCGATGGTTTTCCAGAACCTCTCCTGCTTGTCACGCCGATCATCAAATGCCTACCAATCTAGCCCGACAGCAAGCATCCTGTACTAGATGGTAATAGATCACAACCCAAGCCAAAGACCATCACGGCGACGTAGTACATCAATAACAGCCATATCTTACGACTGCGAGATCATCAAATAGAGCGCAGAATAGCATATGGAGTATATCTTTATTCTTTGCAGCTGAAGCAAGGAAGGTGCCTCGCCTACCTTAGAGAAGTCATTCTATAATAGGAGAATCTCCCGTAGAACTGCTTGAAGGACCAGATGAGTGAATGGAGTGTGAGCCCAGCGTGCAGGTTAACTGCATGGGAGCGCAGTGATATGCCTTAGAGGATGCCTCCACTATGCATTTATGTGCTCACTCATTATAGGGCACCTCGAAAAAAGCCGCCTCCAACGCTCGCGACTGATCAAAACCCCTTGCGGCCACTGACTCGGCAGTCCGATCATTGGGCGCCATGGGCAATTTTTCGAAGTGCCCTATAGCAATCGGCATTCTATTTCAAGATTTGTCGCAAAATGATTCCACCTGAGTGACTCGGTACGTGCAAGACAGATTAATTACTCCTGCATTTACCATACAAGTTGTGGCGTCTTGCCAGAAGACCGAGTGTGGCGAAGCCATTAGGATTCCCAGTTATAGATTTTTCTATCCTGCCAAAGAACTCGGTAGTCGCTGCTCGTTAGCCCCAGCTCATGTACTCCAGTCTTAAGTTTATTTCGCAAACAGATTATCCGTCCACTGGCGTCTAGAACTGCCATGTTCAAATGAGGGAGATCACGAGTTAGGGCTCTAACTGTATAGAGCTTGTAGTGTTCATGTGGCATACGACTAAGCGCGTCACCCAGGAGCCTCGGTCCCGTTATGCTTACCGGATTGGGACCATAGTAGTCATTGGAGATTCTGTCAATAATCATATCAAGGGCGCTTGCTAGCAACGGATCTCCGGGCCTTGAGTAGATAAAACCATTAGATATATTTGCTTTCGCAATCCCTTGGCAAAAGCAAGCTCGTTCATGCGGCTGCAATGGCTCTACAGGATTGACAAAGATCATAGCAAGATCCGCATATATACCTCCATAGGCATACAGAACGGAATACCGGCCAATATCGGCTTTGTATGCGTGAGGAGAAATTTTATCGTATGCGGTGAGAAGTGACGTATCAAAGTGATTTTTTATAATCTCACGGATTTCATCATTGCCGATAATGAAGTGATTTCGCCCAATGTGAGAACAGTGCTGCTTGAAGGTTGAAACATGCTGCTGAATCGCAGCAGGCAGCAGGTCCGGCAGTTTATCTTTCTGAATATAAATACTGAACAGGCTATTAACTTCCACGTGTTCGTCCAAGGGATGAGCGCTCCACTATTTTACCCTCCTGATCCAGCCTGTAGTGCTCATAGTCCTGGGCGGGACTGGACATAGATGGACAGTCTGAGCAGTCTGAGGGGCATGGCTTGGCTCCTATCGCCCTGTCCACGAAACCAAGACAACCCCAGATGTCCCGAAGCGCTTTCCGGAAATCGGATGGCAGCGAAGCGCCTTCTTAAGCTCGACCATGCGAGCCCCGCCCCATGGCCCCTGTGGTAAAGGGATGCGGCCAGGATTCGCACCTCAGTCTCAGAAGAATCAGCCGCCCGATGCAGCCTGGAAGATGGCCAATTCGTCAAGGAGTTCGAAACCGGCGCCAAACTCCTCCATCAACCGGGCCGCTTCCGAATCGCTTGTCACGTAACGGATCGCCGCTGGGCCAAGCCTCTGGCGCCAGCGGTCGTCGTGGAACGTCCTTCCGAGGTTCGACAGGTAATAGTCTCGATCCCATGTGTTCCCCTTGCCGCTTCCCGGCACCACGCTGATCGAAGCCCCGTTCCCGGCCATCGCGTGGTGCTCACAATCCCAATACCGGAGGTGATCGGGTCCGTAGCGAAGCCCTACGAATTCCGACACTAGTTCCAGCATCTTGCCGGAATCGAGGCAGACCCGGTCGTAAGTCAGTTGCAGTGTAGGCAGGCCGAGTATGGCCAGCCGTGACTTGTGATCAATGACACGCTGCTTCCAGTCCTCCAGCAACGGCGCTACTTGAAGTGTCGGTTGCCGACCGAGCGCCGAGGTGATCCAGCCTCGCGGATCCCGGACAAGATGAATCACCCGCACCGAAGCAGGATCGCAGGCACCGACCGCCAGCACTTGGTCTAACCAGTCCAGAAACTTGCTGTTGTCAATCAGCGTCTCCACGCCCTGGGAGGCGAGCCTTGCTAACGGCAGAGAATAGGCTTCTTCTATTGGCGCAGATGTGATTCCGTGGAGAACTTCGCAGTGCAGCAGGCCCTTGTGCTGGCAGGTGCGACACTCGCAAAGTCGATCCCCTCTGAAGCGCCGCCAGTGCTCGCCGAGGTTAGCTGCCCGCTGATGTGTGCCCAGCACAAAAGATAACCATGTTGACCCGCTCCAATGGTTGGCTATAATAAAGACTATTTCAGCAGGCTCACTGATATTGGGCTTTGTCAAGCTGCTTCGGAAGAAACCAACAACTATTATACAATACTCTTCTCATTTTCGGCTTTTCGCAGACTAGAGAGAAAAGCTGAATGCCAGAAGCCGTGTCGCTGCGGCGGCTGCCAAAGCGCTGAGCAGATTGAGGGGTATGATTATGCTGAGAGCCGCCAGTGAATCCAACCGACTCTTAGATTACAAGCTTAATATCCAAGCCAGTGCGAACGAAACAAGGCTTTTACAATAAGACCATGCCGGGTTTTCTTGGTTGGAATGAGCATCTGGCTGAATCGGCTTCAAGAAGCGACACACTCCATGGAGTAGACATCATTTGTTTTTAAATCAAGAAGTAACTAGCTCAGAAATTGCGTTTTCCCTGTCCATCTGAGATATGCTCTCGCGATTCACTGACCTCATCAAGAGTCAGACCGCTTCCCTAGTGCAGCGTCACAAGGGAGTTGAATGGTCGCCAATTAGCCAGTTAAACCCCCTGGCAAAGGAGTCAGATCGAGTCAACATCTCTACTGATAGAAGGGGGACCAATACCCAACATTATGCAAAGGCAAGTTAGCAGCATATTTGGCAAGAACTACGGACACCTATAGCCATACCCCTCTGCAAAATCTTGACATAAGCTCCATATTTCCTCTGATCTTGGATCATTTGGATCCCAAGCAACTCGGCGAGCTTGATCCACCTCAAAATCTATTTTCGGTGAGGATATACCAAGAAAGGCAGCAAGTTGATCTACGCATGATTGCGGGTCAAGACAGATATCTTCATATTTAAGTTCTAATAGATTAACCTTCCGGCCAAGTGCTTCCTTGATCTGATTGACTTGCTTAAGCTGATACCACCAGCTAATGGCGTTATTGAAATAGTCTTTGCCTGAGACAGCAAAGTCTTTGCCGTATTTAGATGTATACGCAGCATTCAAGGTTTTGCGACCTATCAAGCTTTTAGTAGTCGATGTCATATGCGGTCTTCTTAGACATGTTTCTACTGGATGCCTCACTATATGTACAAGTCTTGCTTCGGGCCATGCTGTCAGGATCTCAGGCATAACCAGCATAATTTCAGGAAGCTTTAAACCCCATAAGACGCCTTGCTTATAATCTAGCACAAAGTTCCTTCGATGGTATAGTTTCGCATTCCAGTCTATCGGATGAATGTGCTCTCGGCCGCTAAGCCGATATAGTGCCATCTCGTAAATCAGATCTGCCCATGAAACTGAATCCCCCGTATGGCTGGTTGACCCACCCATATAGATCCCAAGTTGCATGAACAAGGTGGTTAACAGTCGAGTCCCACTACCGCCTCTTCCAGTCCCTACCACTGGAGGCATAATCAGCGGATAATCATTGGCAGTGTTACTATCATCTGAAATAGAATAAGCACCAGGGTAACAGCTGGATCCATCAATATTGCGCGAACGAAAAGAAATAGATGAGGTAATTCCTTTAAGAGAATGCAGCTTCCTAAGACCTACACCACTAAGGCCTAGCATGTTCCACGCATAGCTCGCACCATGGATTAACATCTTTTGAAAGTCTAGAATCTCAATGCTCCATCCTTGCAATCGGAGCCCCTCTATTAGATTGAGTGACTGATAAAAAAGCGCTCGTACACTCTCCTCAAACTGGACCTTGTGACTTATTGGGCTTGGCAAATAATTATATAATGAGGGGAATCTAGACAAAGACTCAGATACATGCGATTCATCTCGCGACATCTCAATCAACATTATTGTCGAGAGATCCACTTTATTAAAACACATTTTAAGCATATCAACGAATCCATGCTTTTCATGCTGTAGTATAATCGGAGTCACGAGAGCCTCAATGTCACTAATGTCCGCATAGGATTGACCACTATGCATATCATGAACACGATTAAGATCATGAAAAATCAAATTAGCCAGATCTGAATCAACCTGTACATTATTACTATCTTTGTGATTTGTTTGGAGTAAGCGCTTTGCCAGGTGAAGGTTATCAAGCAAATAGCAGCCTGGATGACTAGCGATTAGGTTTGAAGCTAGGTTAACACCACTACGTGGACAACCTAGAACGAATACCTGTCTAACCATTCGTGTTTAAAACTTGTACCGAGTTCGACTCTGATCGAGGAGGAGTTAGCAGAAAGCAATTATTGATGATCTTACTTGGGGATAAGGTGTACATTTTCAGTAGTGATGTTAATAAATAGAACGATTTTTATCAAGGGCGTGCAAATATGGTTCATTAAAGAACTTACTTATGGGTTTTATTGGAAGAGACCCTAGAATGGATTCAAGCTTTAGCGGAAAACCTGCAAAGACGTGTCGATTAGTTAGGGATGTGAACTTATGGTCAGAGAATCGATCAATATTTTCTGGGTTAATCCATTTTTCCAGACTAAAATGTCTTATAAAGGATGACCTAGAGGCAAATATATTCCATATCCAGTAATGATAGGAATTGACATTTAGAGACTTGGATATTTCTCTCCAGTTTGATATATAATGAATGATGCTTGAGGTGATCAGGGAATTAGCCTCACATTTATTACGTGGCATCGAAGTTGCCATTGCTTGAGAGAGGCAAGTAAACTGACTTGCTTGACCTTTTCTAATATCAGGATTAGTTACACTCTTTGAGTGCAAAAATAAACAGTTGTAATCGCTTTTATTGGTAAGTTTAGCAAACTCACACATTCTCAAAATTGTTTCAGACTCTCCTAGTTCAATCGAGCAATGTTCAATTGATGGTATTCTGAAGCAAGATGGTATTGTAGATCCTACAACTGCTCGGATATGTCGGCTGAAGATAATTTCTATTTTAATTAAGGGTGCAACTAAATCGATAAGATCTTGAAACTCATCTTGATCGCTGTAGTTTACTCCTAAATATACCTTAGTGCAACAATCGTATAAGCCTGAACTTATGATTGATTTTAAATGAGCCAAAAATATTTTTTTCCAACTCCCTATAACATAAATATGATAAAAAATATAATCCAACTTCTCTATAAACCAAGATGTTAATAAACTCTTTTTGCAGAAGTGCCAGATTTATTTTTGAGTTTCCTGCTCCACCCATATGCAGCTCCTACTGCAAGAATGGGTAGCGGACCAGGAACGTCTTCAACTGTAAACGCAGTAATTCTAAATGCTCCAGAGTTTGAATCTGGAATAACGCCAGTAGTTGTTATTAATATCGGAGTATTTGCATCAACCTTAAATCCAGTTGAAAAAGTTTTAGTTGAAATTCCTGTTAGATTAAACAACTGGCTGCTAGAGCCTGCCTCGAAATTGATAGTACCACTTGTAAGATTCTGCCATTGAGTAATTTCAAAACTTTTTAAAAATACTGATTTATCAAAAGATGCAGTAAGGCCTGTTAAGGTGGAATTATCAGTCCCACCATTTCCATTTGTTGAACCACACCTTCTTGTGCTTGATCCGTTATTATTATAAAATACGCACAAACCAAATTCGCTGGTATTAAACAATGAGCTAGCCGGCTGATTTGTGCCAACAGGAGTATTTGCAAACCCTGTAATGCCATCAACTGTGCTTGTCAGCGGCAATGCACTAGAATCATAATTTACAACTGTAGGGGTAGAAAAATTAAAGATTGTGGCTGATTGTGCAGGAGTTGAGACGGTTGCTAGCACAAAACTACCAATGCTTCCAAGCAACAAGGATGCGAAATTTTGGGTTGTGGTTTTCATAGCCAGTAGAGCTGAGACAAAACTTTTGCACTACCTTAGGCATCTAAGGCATCCTTGTCAAGCGAGTTGCTGTGGGAATGAGGACTGCCCCTCCACCAACTCGCCAGCACACTCCCAAGCACCGCATGCACCACCGCCGAGATCGCCCCTGGCAGGGCGGTGAGGGGCGAGGCGGCAAAGCCGGAGCGGGCCAGCACCACGGCCAGGCCTGAGTTCTGCATGCCCACCTCGATGCTGATGGTGCGGCGCACCGGCTGGGGTTGGCCCAGCAGGGCGGGGATCAGCCAGCCCAGGAAGAAGCCGCCGCCATGGAGCAGCAGGGCCGCCAGCAGCAGCAGCGGGCCCTGCTCCAGCAGCGCCTGGCGCTGGCTGCCCACGATGCTGGCCACAATCAGCACGATGGCCAGCACCGCCAAGGGCGGCATCACCGGCCCCAGGCGGCGGGCCACAGCTGGCACCCCGCGCTTGAGGCCCAGCCCCAGGGCCACCGGCAGCAGCACCACCTGCAGCACGTCCAGCAGCAGCTTCAAGCCATCCACCGGCACATAGCGGCCGGCAAGCAGTCCGGTGAGCAGCGGGGTGAGCAGCACCGCCGCCAGGGTGCTGGAGGTGGTCATCACCACCGAGAGGGCCACGTCGGCCCGGGCGATCAGCGTCACCACATTGCTGGCCGTGCCCCCCGGGCAGCAGCCCACCAGGATCAGACCCACCGCCAGGGGCGGCGGCAGGCGCAGCAGTGCCGCCACCAGCGCCGCCAGGGCCGGCATCACCAGGAACTGGGCGGCCACGCCCAGCGCCGGCGGGCCCGGACGGCGCAGCACCCGCTGGAAGTCGGCCAGCTCCAGCTCCAGGCCCATGCCCAGCATCACCAGCGCCAGCGCCAGCACGATCAGCGGTCCCTGCAGCCAGGTGAACAGCCACGGACAGGGCAGGGCCAGGGCCACTGCCAGCAGGGTCCAGAGCGGAAACAGCAGCGTGAAACGCTCCAGCACGGCGGCGCGGGTCACACCTGCCAGATCGCCGTGAGATCGAGTTGCAGCCCGGGCAGAAGGGCTCCGCCATCCAACCGGGTGGCCCCTTCCAGCCGCTGGGCTGCCCCCTGGGCTGGCCAGACCTCCACGGCCTGCTCGGCGGGGATCAGCAACCAGCCCAGCTGGGCGCCATTGGCCTGGTAGCTGGCCAGCTTGGCGCGCAGGGCAGTGAGGCCGCGGAGGCCTTGATCACTCGGGCTGGCCAGCTCCACCACCAGGTCCGGACAGAGGGGAGGAAAGCTCCGCTGTTGCTCGGGGCTGAGGGCCCGCCAGCGCTCCAGACGCACCAGGGAGGCATCCGGGCTCAGCACCGAACCATCCGGCAAGCGGAAGCCGGTGGAACTGTCGAACACCTGCCAACCACCGATCCCGCCCACAAACGCTTTCAACTGAAACAGGAGCTCGCCATTGCGCGCCCCCGTGTCACCACCGGTGGGGGTCATCTGAATGATCTGGCCTGTGGCATCGAGTTCCAGCACCGCCTCCCTGTTGGCCTCACACACGGCGGCGAATTGCTCGGCCGTGAGCCGCAGCCCCAGGGGCAGCCGCAGCGGTGCAAGGGCATCGAGGGGTGGTGCGGACGGAGCAGCTGTCATCTCCCCCCCCAGGAGCCAGAACAGCAGTTTATGCCGGCTGTCAGCCTGTGGGCTGAGGGCCATCCCGCCTACCCTCAGCCCCATGGGCGCTGCCGCATCCCACTCCCAGCCCCGCGCCCCGGACGAACCGACCCCCTGGCAGCGGCCCCTGGCCAAGGCGCTGGCCGGCCAGCCCGCCAGCGCCCGGCGGCAGCTGCGGGGCCTGGGGCCCGGGTT
>Ga0207937_1000549_pt1 | contig 13094 bp, 8 predicted proteins | sample LakMenEpi04Sep11_FD_150668 | JGI IMG/M metagenome (GOLD analysis project Ga0207937, IMG submission 150668) | Freshwater microbial communities from Lake Mendota, WI - 04SEP2011 deep hole epilimnion (SPAdes) | ecosystem: Environmental > Aquatic > Freshwater > Lentic | place: Lake Mendota, Madison...
GAGTGATTATCACCAGCGCTACGATCGATGCAGAACGATTTGCCGAACACTTCGTTGATGCCATCGGGCCTGCGCCCGTGGTCTCGGTCGAGGGGAGGAGCTATCCCGTCGAGATCCGTTATCGTGGTGCTCAAGATCGACGTATTGCGAACAGAAACGATCTTGCGTGGGCCGATGACGATAGCCAGATGAATCGCTTCTGCGATGCCGTCGATGAATTGTTCAGCGAAGGTCGCGGTGATATTTTGGCGTTCTTCCCGACCGAACGCGAAATTCGGGACGCTGCCAAGCAGCTTCGCGGGCATTTGACACAGCGCGGACGATTGCAGGAAGTGGAGGTGTTGCCACTCTATGCGAGGCTCACCGAAGCGGAACAACAACGTGTCTTCCAACGGCATTCCAAAGTCCGCATCGTTCTCGCAACGAATGTCGCCGAAAGTTCGTTGACCGTCCCTGGGATTCGTTACGTGATCGACACAGGAACCGCGCGTGTTTCGCGATTTGCCGCCAAAAGCAAAGTGCAACGATTGCCGATCGAGCCCATTTCACAAGCGTCTGCCAATCAGCGCTCGGGGCGTTGCGGACGACTTGGACCAGGTATCGCGATTCGACTCTACGATGAGCAAGACTATTTGAGTCGTGCTCCGTTTGCGACTCCTGAAATACGACGGAGCGATCTGGCGGCGACGATCGTTCATACCAAATCGCTCGGGATCGACGACTTCGAGGCCTTGCCCTGGCTCGATCCGCCGCGGCCTGAGTCGGTTCGCGAAGGAATGAACGTACTTCGCGAATTAGGTGCCATCGATCTTCAGGAACGACTCACCGAGGTGGGTCGCAAAATCGCGCGTTGGCCTGTCGATCCTCGCGTCGGTCGCATGATTATCGAAGCGGAAAAGAACGGTTGTCTCAACGACATGCTCATCATTGCAGCCGCCATCGAAACGCAAGATCCTCGCGTGCGACCTCCCGAAAAAGCGACCGCAGCGGACGCGGCTCATGTCAAGTTTCGCGATCCGACCAGTGACTTCCTTTCGTATCTTCGCATCTGGGATTTCTATCAATCGCTCCGAGAACAACTCGGCCGCTCGCGACTCGAAAGAGCATTGCAAGAAAACTTTTTGTCGATCGTCCGATTGCGTGAGTGGGCGGACGTGCATCGGCAACTTCTAGAACAATGCAAAGAGTCCAGCGTTCGACTCGGAAAACGCTCTGTTCAACTCGATCCGATCGAAGAAGTGCCACCCAATACATCATCGTCCAAGACATCGCCCTCGAATTCGACTTCGCAAGCGAAATGGAATAGCGGGTATGCAAACGGGTACGACCAACTCCATTTGTCATTGCTTGCGGGCATGCTTTCTGGCATTGGCATGATGGAGGATACGGGCAAGTATCGCGGAGCGCAGAATTTGGAGATGGCTCTTTGGCCAGGATCTGGTATTCGGCAAACCAAGCCGAAGTGGATTGTCTCTGCGGAACGTATCGAAACCACACAGAGATACGCGCGCACTGCAGCAAAGATTGAAGTCGAGTGGATCGAACGTGTCGCTACGCATCTGATCAAATACGCTTACGATGATGCGCACTTTAGTCGAAAACAAGGGAGTGCATTGGTGATGCGGAGAGGCTCGTTATTCGGCTTGCCCGTCGCGCCTCGCATTGCTGTGCCGCTGGCACCATTGAATCCTGAACTGGCACGCTCACTTTTGATTGAACATGGGCTCGCCGAAGGTGAATTGGTGTCGCGTGCCAAGTTTTGGGAACACAACATCAAGCTCATGGAGCAAGTGCGCTCGCTGGCGGACAAAACGCGTCGACGCGACCTCATTATCGACCCGCAGGTACTCGTCGCATTCTATGAAGCTCGCATCCCGAAAACAGTCGTCGATCGCGTGACGCTCGAACGCTGGGATCGAACGCTCGTTCTAAAGAAGGATACGAAGCCTGACAAGGCCTCAGACCCAACGTCCATCAGTCCAGACATGAGCCCTTATCTCACTTGGGATGATATCGTATTGCCCGTCGATCGAAACGAAATCGATCGCGAGTTCCCGGAGCAAGTGGCCATCGGGGTAACGAAACTCCCACTTCGTTACCGATTCGAACCAGGGCACGAAGAAGACGGTGTGAGTGTGACGGTACCACAAGCGGTCGTGCATCAACTGCACTCCGAGCGACTGGAGTGGTTGGTCCCTGGGCTGTTGGAAGAAAAGCTGACTCATCTGATCAAGTCTTTGCCCAAGAGACTGCGCCGTCAATTGGTGCCAGTCCCGGATACCGTTCGAGAGTTGATTCCTGCACTGATGGCGCTGAGCGAGTCGCAAGCTCCGTTTTGGAAGTCGCTGTGCGATGTACTTACGAAGTACATCGCGAGCCGGTACAACGAGAGGATTTTGATATCGCATCGTTGCCACAGCATCTGCGGATGCGCGTGGAGTTGCTGGATGAAAAGGGGAAGTTGCTGCAGTCCGCTCGCGATCTGAGCGATTTGCAACAATCGCAACGGACGATGATCAGCGAGGCGGTCCATCAACATCCTGCGTCGACGTCCACGAAGTACTATTGGGCACGGACCAAGATCGATACATGGGACATTGAGCAGCTTCCGAGTACCGTGGTCGAGATTCGAGGCGGTGTCAAGGTAGAACTCTTTCCGACATTGGTTGTGGTTGAGGATGCGATCAAGACCGCGGTCATCGATCATGCTGCGATGGCTGAGCAGATGCTTCGTGTGGGTTGGATTCGATTGTTCCACAAAATCGAGCGACGAGAGATTCGGAGCCAGATCCAACATTTGCCACAATTCGGGACCGCCAGTCTTTGGTTGTCCGATCGTTTTCCTGGAGATCGGTTGCGAGAAATGTTGGGCGACTTGATGGCGCGCATTGCATTCGTCGATACGAAATGGCACGCAGAAGCGTTGGAGCCAGGCTTCCGTTCCAAACTAGACTTTGATCTGAGTCGACTGAAACGTGTTGAACGACTCGGAATGGCTGCGGGCGAATTGGCCAAGTGGTTACCAAAACTGGGGGAAGCCAACCACCGCGTTCGATCGTTGTTAGAGAAAGCCCCGAGTACATGGGGAACCAGCGTTGAGCAGATACGGATGCAATTGCAACAACTTTGGGACGACTCTTTTGTTTGGAACGCGCCGTGGTGTGTGATCAAAGAATTCCCGCGTTACCTGCAGTCGTTGGCTATCCGCATCGAGCGATTGAAGGCAACGGGCTCGAGCAAAGATCAAGCGACCGAGAGTTCGGCAAAGAAGTTTTGGGATGACTACCAACAAAGTTTGTCCCGATCACAACCTGCTTTGGCAACGATACAATCGATTGCCCAACTTGGAAAAAATTCGGTAGGTTGTCAGTCCCTTTATCCGACCGGTAAGCTGCTAGAGTATCGATGGGGCATTGAAGAATTGCGAGTTTCATTGCACTCGCAACAGCTCGGGACACGTATTAGCATTTCCCCGAAGCGACTTGAGAAACTTCAAAGCGAATGTTGAATCGGTATCGCGAGTCAGCCATCAGGAATAATCGATTTGATAACGGACATAACAAGGAGTACCTTGACTATCCGTGAACAGGTGACTTCACCGCGGCTTACGTCACCGCGGCCTAGATCAATTGGATCGCGAGGTTAGCTGCTGCATGTCGTTTTCGATCATGAGCTTTGCCAGGTCAGCCAGTGTTGTTTTATGCTGCCAACCGAGCACTCGCTTTGCTTTCGAAGAATCTCCCAGCAGTCGCTCAGGGTCCGCAGGTCGGTTGAACCGTGGATCGAGCCTGTAGAATTTCTTCCAATCTAAATCCAATTGCTCAAACGCGAGGGCAAGAAACTCACGAACACTGTGCGTCTTGCCAGTCGCTAAAACATAGTCATCTGGTTTATCTTGCTGAAGCATCGACCACATGGCTTCAACGAACTCCTTCGCATACCCCCAGTCCCTCTCTGCGTCGATATTGCCTAGCACCAGTTCCGATTGCATACCCAATTTGATGCGTACGGCTGCCAACGTGATTTTTCGTGTAACGAAGTTCTCGGCGCGACGTGGGCTTTCGTGGTTGTAGCAAATCGCATTGCAAAAATATAAACCGTGCGCCTCACGGTACACTTTCACCATTTGCGTGGCAAAGGCTTTTGCGCAACCGTAAGGTGAATTCGGATTCATCGCCGTCTCCTCGTTCTGAGGTGTAACAATCGGTGTACCAAAAATTTCTCGACTGCTCGCGTGCAAGAATTTAGGTGGCTTGGGCTGGTCTCTCAAAATCTCCATGATTCGAAGTGTGCCGATCGCCGTCAACTCACAGGTGCTTTCAGGGATCTCAAAGCTCAAGCCGACGTGAGACTGACCTGCCAAATGATAAAACTCATCGGGCTGTATCTTCTGAATGATGCGCCGTATCGAAGTGGAGTCCGACAGATCCGAATAATGGAGGAATAGTCGTTTGCCGTATACATCCGGATCGTTGTACTGTTGCGAGAGCCGTGGCCGGTCCAGCGTACTACTTCGACGGACGATACCGTGAACCACATAACCTTTCTCAAGCAACAACTCGGTGAGATAGGATCCATCTTGACCTGTAATACCAGTGATCAGGGCTGTTTTCATTTACTACGATCTAACTCGGGTTCAGGCCAAATGCTTTTTGCATCTGTTGGCGAACGATGGACAGACGCTCCACATCGCCCCCACCGACTTCGGCTGTGGTCCAACCGGAGAAACCAATCTCCTTCAGGCCTTTCTGCACTTCGCCCCATGGTAAATCGTCCTCCGGAGAAGTGATATCCACAAACTTGTTTTTGGCTCTACTAAAGCCCTTCACATCCAATTTTACTGCCCTGCGTCCGAACGCCTTGAGCCAGTCTCTTGGCTGACCATACTTCCAGTGATTGCCGATGTCATAGTACATGCCAATCCAAGGACTATTGAAGCTATCGACGAACTCGATGAAACGATCAGGTGTTTGCTCGGCTGGCTTGTCATGATCGTAGTGAAGCTGATTCCATACGTTTTCAAAGAGAATGGATTGACCTAGTGAAGATGCTAACGGCAACAACTTGCGAATCTCAGCGCTGGCCCGTTCGTTGCACTCTTTCTCGGTTCCGTCGGCACCTTTTCCAACCACAATGAGAACGGCAGATCCGCCGATGGCATGCGAGACACGGATGCAGTGGGCAATGTTGGCCACGCCCTTTGCTCTCTTGGCAGGATCCGGATTGGTAAGTGTGTCTTGCCAGTGTGCATGGTTGATGGCATTATGGCAAAAGACGCCAGACTCTTGAACCGCCTGCTTGGCTTGTTCGACTGTTACGGTTCCCGCTTCATCGAAATCAACACCATCAAAGCCAGCGGCTTTCGCCATCTGCAAACGCTCGACCAATGTCAACGCTTTGTCTCCAGATTTCTTGGCGATCATCCCAAGCTTGCATGAAAGTAAAATCGTTTTCCCTTCGGGCGGAACGATCGTTCCCGAGCTTTGGGGCAACGCAAATACACGCGAGCCAGAAAGTCCAAACGCGAGAGAGGCAGCGGCACCGGAGGCGAGGATGGTTCGGCGGGTTGTCATGATGGAAGTTTGAAGTTGGAAGGGTGAAGTTTGAAGGGTGAAGTTGGAAAAGGCGGGGAACTAAGGTGAGGTAGGTTAGTCGTTAAACGGGCAGCCTGTGATTCTCTCATAGGCTTCTACATAGCGAGCCCTGGTTTGGGTCACGATGGAGTCGGGTAACGTCGGCGGTGGACTATTGCGGTCCCAGGTTGTGCTCATGAGGAATTCTCGCACGAACTGTTTGTCAAAGGAAGCTTGAGATCTGCCAGGAGTCCACGTGTCTGCAGGCCAAAATCGTGAACTGTCGGGTGTCAATACTTCGTCGATCAAGATAATTCTATTGTCGAACCAGCCCCACTCAAGTTTGGTATCTGCGATGATAATGCCTCGCTCTGCGGCAAGCTTTGTACCCTGTATGTAAACAGCGAGCGTTTTTTCTTTGAGCTCATTGGCCAGATCCTCGCCAACACACTGAGCCATTTTAGCAAACGAAACATTTTCGTCGTGCCCTTCTTCGGCTTTCGTTGCAGGAGTAAAGATAGGACTTGGTAATCGGCTGCATTGCATTAGCCCTTTTGGCAATTCGATGCCACAGATCCGACCTGTCTCTTGGTAGTCTTTCCATCCACTCCCTTCGATGTACCCTCGGACGACGCATTCAAAAGGGACTACCTTTGCTTTGCGTACCACCATACATCGTCCCTCGAGAGCCCCGTCCGCGTCGTAGGGTTTGACAACATCGGGAACATCTGATGACAAAAGATGGTGTTCCACGCCGAGATTCGCGAACCAGAAGAGGCTCAACTTGGTGAGCAATTTGCCTTTGTCAGGAATGCCATTGGGCATGACCCAGTCGAAAGCGCTGATACGGTCGGAACTCACGACAAGCAGTGAGTTTCCCAAATCGTAAACATCGCGAACCTTTCCTTGTCTTCTAGGAAAAGGAAGATTCGTCTCTAGCACAACTTGGCTCATTTGACCTCTTCGGCAGTCATCTTGTAGACGGCATAGTGTCCGCCTTCGTCAGGGTACTGAAACGACTCGGTGTCGATTTCCAGTTTGCCTTTAACGGTCACGATTCGGGTTGCATAATCGATCGTCTTGCCAGGTGCCATTGTTACCATAACGCAATCGTAGAGTGCCGCTCCTGGTCCGAAGCAACACTCTTGATTGTCTCGAACCAAAACGAATTCTTTGATTCCAGTTCTACTGAACAGTGTTGACGGAAGAATGAACCCTCGCAACTTCCAAACCTTTTTGTCAATGTCTTTGTTGGCTTGAGTCAGCATCTCTGGCTTGAACTCGGCTCCCTTTTCCATCTCGAACTTCAGGTCATCGAAGGTGAGTTCGCCCCGCTTCTTCGCGGCCTCTCGAGCTTTCCGATCCTCGGCCAGCTTCCGCTCGGTGACCGGTGAATCAGGAACCTTTTTCGCGTCGGATGCACCCTTGCCTTCTGTCGCCTGTGACTTGTCCGCTTTCGGTGCTGGATCGTCCAGTTGCGCAGGTAGGTCAACGTGCACATACCAAAAGCTTGCTAAGCAAGCTCCTGTTGCAATCAACATGGATCTCATACGCATTTTGATTCCCTCTCTTGATTTGCCAGGGGGGCGATTCTAATGGACAGGTTGCGTTTGGCGAGCGGCGGCGGAAGTCTTACGATACTAAACCCGAAATGTAGGTAAGGGATAATCCCTCGCTAAAGCGTCGGGTTGGGATGTTTGCAATTACCTCTCGTCTACTTGCCCATTTCGTCAGCCAAATGAGAGGCGTCGTAAATGGTACGCAGCGACTCTAAAACGCCAGCAATGTGAACGGCAACGGCTCGCGACACTTTGTCAGTATAGTAGAAGTCTGCCGTCAAGCTTTCGATGTTTCCATCAAAAATGATTCCTACCATAGCTCCGTCGCGCGATACAACGGGAGAACCGGAGTTTCCTCCGATAATGTCCGCGGTACAAACGAAATTGAAGGGAGTATTCGACTTCAATTTATCCTTGGACTTTTTCCAGCTTGCTGGCAAAACCCAGGGATCTTCCGCCAAATGTTGCTTTTCGTGTTCGAACGCTCCGCCGAGAGTGGTCCATGCTGGCACGGAGCCGTTGCTTTCGTAACCGCGAACCGCTCCGTACGATAGTCGCAGAGTAAAGGTCGCATCGGGATACATCGAATCACCGCCTACAGCAAACTTTGACTCCGTTATCTTCGAGTAAGCTTGGCGCTCCTGCTCCTCGATACTGTCCATCGCTTCATGGACTTTTCGATATTCGGATTCCAGGCTTCTGGCCAACTGGATCATCGGATCTTTGGAATCTATGATCCCAGCGAGACCACCTGCCGCCAACTTCTTGCGTGTCTCCAGGGAAAAGAGCTCCGTCTGATCGATCAATTGATTGGCTCGTTCCTTTGGATTCTTGCCCGATAGAGCCAATGCTACGACTGGATCGTTCCCACCTCGATCGTCGATCAATCTCGCCAATTCGTCTGCCAATTGCACGCGTTCGAGATCTTCGTACAACGGTGCTTCGGAGAGCAGTTCTTGCAGCAAGGATTCCCGATTGCTGTCGCGATACTCTCGAAGTCGTTCTGCGCTGGGCTTCGCATCCTCTTTCGACATCAAAACGAGTGTTTCCGCAATCGAGTAAAGTTTCGTTCGCATCGAGACGGGCTTCTTCAGCCATTCTTTGCGTTTCTCTTGTGCCAGTTTGATCTGATCCCACGCGGCAGCTAGTGGAGCGAGTTTCGGATCGGCAGCAACCTTCTTGCGAAGCGATTCTTCTTCGGCTTTCTTCGAAGCGGTGAATCCTGGATCTTGCAATCCGAGCAACATTCCCGAGATCGCTTTGCGAGAATTTTGGATCCCGAACAGATCATCTTTAGAACGTCTCTTTTGCTCGGGGCCAGCAAGCCCATATTGTTGCATCAAGATCTCTTTGCGGCGCAATGTATTCATCGTGCGCGGCATCGCGACATCGCGTTGGTATTCGATCGCGTCTTGGGTCAAAATACGTCGAGTGCGACCTGGATTTCCAGATACAAAAACAAGGTCGTTTTCTTTGGCACCGTTGGGATCCATTTTCAGGAAGTGATCGATCTTCGCAGGCTTGCCATTCTCGTAAACTCGAAAGAGTGTCACATCCAAGCAATAGCGAGGATATTCAAAGTTATCCGCATCGCCGCCAAAGAATGCCGAAGCTGCTTCCGGTGCCCACACCAATCGCACGTCGGTATATTTCTTGTATCGATAAAGATGGTAACGCCCACCGCCAAACAAGGTGACGACATCGCTTCGCAGGCCTGTCTTATCGAGAGATTCTTTTTCAATAGTTGCCATCACCGCTTGTCGAGCTTTGGCCGCTTCTTGAGGAGCTAGATCCGGTTTGACAGCAGCGTTCACACGAGCCGTCACATCTTCGATCGAAATCAATTGGTTGAGTTCCAAGTCCGGAGCTTTGATCTCTTCCGACTGAGACTTTGCTAGAAAACCATTTTCATTGTAATTGTTTTCGGCCGTCGAAAGTTTGTAGAGAGTGTCGGATGCGACGTGATGATTCGTTAACACCAAACCGTTGGACGATACGAACGAAGCGGATCCACCCGAGTTGAATCTGACGCTCGAGAGCATTACGTGATCGAGCCATTCCTTCGTCGGTTCGAATCCGTAAGTTGCCTTCATTTGCGATTGCGGAACGGCATTGAAAAGCCACATGCCTTCGTCAGCGGTCGATGTCTTTATCGCGGCGCCACTCACAGTCGCTAGCAAGGTCGCCAAACAGTAGAGGTTTCTTCGCTTCATCATTCGTTCCTAGTCTTCGATTCTTCTTAATGCCAAACAAAGTTAAGTTCTTAGAGCGAGTCCACTCGCTAGCTTGCTTGAATCCCAACCCGAAGCGTGACGGGATGTTTACTCTCCCTAGAAAGGTGCATCGTCGTCCGCGCCCGCTTGCGAGAATTCATTGTTGACATCTTCAGGATCAAAGCCATCTTTGGAGCCGGCTGCTCCTGACTTGGTGAACGCCATGGCTTCGGCGCTCAAGAAATATTTGACTTCGCTCGACGGATCCTTCTGCCATTTGCGTCCTGAAAGGCGGTAGGTCACATCGATTTCATCACCCAGCCGCAAATCATCCGCCAGGTCGCAAGCGTCGTTCGTGAACTCTAGCGGGATATAATTAGCGAAACGACCATTTTGTTGTTCTAAAACGATCATACGTTTGCGAAAGCCTTTTTGTCCGAAGGTTTTGGTATCTTCGATCAAGTGGACGATTCCGCGAACTTTAGCATTGGACATTGTTTGGGCACCTGCGAGAGAAGTCTGTCGGTTATGGGAACGGTCTGTTCCATGCCTCAAAAGTGTACCCGATTCGATGACTTCCCGAAACTCTTTTCGCAAGCTGGACGCCTCAGCCGCCAACTGTGTTGTAAATCAAAGCTTCCCTAGGCAGACTCCGCCAAAAGGGTACGATCGGCGAGCCAAGGTTTTGCTGTCGACCATGCGGTTGGTAGGTCAGCAGCGAGGATCGTCCAACACTTTCCGTCAACGTTCGAGGCATCCGCTTTTTTAGTGTGCGTTCCCTTTTTCCGCTTTTCTAGCCAAGATGTTACCAATCCGAGGGTATCTTCTGGATCCAAAAGGCCGAGACCTATCGGGGGCGAAGGTTGCGTGCAATCACGGATTCGCTTCAAGGTCTGCTTCCACTCGATTTGTGTTTTGGGGACGGCCATTGCCGTCACGATGCCACCATTGCGAAGAAGGTACCAGGTCGTTCTTCCATTTTCCGCAGGGACGCAATAGACGGTGGACTCGGTGTCGCGAGCTCGATTGAATTGAGTTAACCGTCGAACGAGCCATCGAACAATTCGAAGATCCTCTCTCAATCGAGCGGCATGTTCGAAATGCAAATTGCGTGACGCTTCGACCATCATCTCGGCCAATTTTTCTTCGAGCGAATGATCGCCTCCTTGCAAAAACCGCTCCGCCTTCAACGACAGCTCCGCATAGAGACTCTTGCTACAGGAGGAGATACATGGAGCGATACAATTCCCTAGTTCATGTCGAACGCAGCCAGCACGTTGCTCCAAGTCGAACAATGAGAGTTGCTCCGACAAGTGCATTGCCGTCTTTTGGCTGCAATCGCGCAATTTAAAATGCCGTGCAAGAATCTCGACGGCGCGATTCAGATTGGCAATACCCGACAAGGGACCATGACTGCATCTGGCGCTGTTGTCATGGTAACGACTTAGGTAAAGCGATTCGGCAGGCGGACGCCCCAGGCACAAATAGGCTTGCTGCTGCCGTTTGGGCATACCGACAACATTCATTCGCGGTTGCCATCGGCGTATCAAGCATTGCTCTCGTAGTAGCGCTGCGAATTCGCTGGGTTGTTGTTCCCAAACGATAGCACGTGCCGACTGCACGATCCTGCCAGACTTTTCTTCTTCGTTGTTGGGCAGGAAGTAGCTATACAGCCGATTTCTAAGAGCTTTCGATTTGCCAACATAGAGAAGTCGACCTGTCGCATCGATCATCCCGTAGACACCAGGAACTCGCGGTACCGTGTTTCCGACGGCTCTCTTGAAAAACTCGAGGCGATCGTCGGTGGTTGCATTCGTTGCGGAGCGAATCCAACAAAGCTTCTCCCTGGAAAACGGAAGGTACGGGTCGTCCCCAAAATCCTCAAATTGCTCTGTCCATATTGCGTCCATGCGATTGCTCCTCAATGGATTGTCGCAGTTTTCGCAGTTTGGATCAAGCTTGCTGAGAAAGAAGGCTAAACGGAATCCACTCTACATCAACACGCGAAAGAATCCTGGGAATCAATTGCCAAGTTGAGTCGGTCGGCATCCAAACTTTGTCGACCATCTCTTCTAGATTTAAATCGTTGGCTTCGCAGAGAAGCGTTGGCACCCCGTACACTTGTCGGATTTCAATAGTGCATTGAGATTCAATTCTTGCCCGAAACTCCTCTGGAATCTGCGACCAGGAAAGGCTTGAGATAACCAGGGTTTTTTTAAGCTGATGTGCGAAATCTGCGAGATGGGGAATCCCGTAGGCAATTTTCGAATCAAGATCATACGGATCGTCGCTAGGTGGCTTTCCAGCAGATTCAGAATTCTGTTTGAATGTGGCATCCGAGGTTAAAGCTTCGAGTGACGAGACAGAGGTCAAGTCAACGGACGGTGTCACACAATTCGAATCCTGACTAGCCCCTATTTGTTCGCGACGCTTTGCTTCGATTGTCGCTGCCAAAGACGCTACCAACGCGTCGAGCATCTTGTGAATGTCACGATCCCGCGAGCGGAGCTCGTTGCCCTTTGGAGCATTAAGAGAAAGTAGCGATTTCGCCCATTCTTCCATCACCAACGATCGTATCTCGGCAATTGCCTTTGTCAGTGAAGAATGGTTTTGCATCGATGGATTTGCCTCAAAGAATTTGTCAATCGATCTACCGAGAACCTGAGTCGAAAGTCGCTCGCAATAGGTAGAGAAAGTGGCAAGTAGTTTGATTGAAACCTGTTGCCAAGAAACGCGAAATGGGTTCAACTGCATCGCGATCCGTGCCAAAATTCTTCCTGCAACCACATGAAAGGTTGATTCGACACCCAGCTTCGATAGTTGCTCATTCAACTCTCGATTTTTCTCATCGGAAGCAACGACCATTTCAACCAGTTCATCGTGTTGCTCACTTAACTTTTTTGCAACCGTGAACAGCGAGTTTGCGTTCAGCTTCAACTGCATCTGGATAGATTCGAGCAATGACGGAAAGGCCTCCCAATTTGAAGGAGTGTTCAACCACTTCTCCTTGAGAGTTGATTCCAACTGACTCATGGATTTTGCAAAGAGTGATCTTACGCTCTTGGCAATATCCAGGACTGGAATTCCCAGCTGTTCCGAGATCAACGGCAAAAAATCCACGAACTCCTTTTCCAATTCATCGATTTCTTGAGTTTCGAAAGCCGGGGCAACTCGGTTCGACTCTCGCTGTGCAGGTACAATGCTTTTCATGCATTCGCAAACCCAGGCTTGTGCATTCCAATGGCACTCTCGGAAGAGATCGGCTAAGAGAAATCTATGTTTTTCAGATTGATTATTGGTGTTCGTCCCCAAACTGCTCTCGGTGTTTTCTCTCACATGGTTCATCGAAACGATCCACGGAACGATCGCCTGCAAAATCGACGTTGTAGCCGAAAGATTTGGATAGCAGAACACGTCGACGGGGAAGATGGTAGCACGAATCGTGCTGGCCCAAGGGCATCCTGAAGAATCTGAATAGTTTTCTAAATTGGCGTAGTCCAGAGTCTTCGATCCCAACGACAAAAATGTAGCGACCTCGCGGGCTGCATCGGCTTTGTCGGCATCATTCCTCAACTGCCCGCCATAGATGACTCGAACTTGATCAAACGGGGGAAGATGGATTCCGCTCTCTGGGATCGAGGGAAGTGCAGTATGTAGCCCACCCGTTCGGAAGTAGTGGTTGATTTCAAGTAAACTAGCCATCGCAGAGGCTGATGCGAGGTCTCCCAAGGCTGTCGGGCACGGTGAAG
>Ga0207937_1000551_pt1 | contig 13085 bp, 11 predicted proteins | sample LakMenEpi04Sep11_FD_150668 | JGI IMG/M metagenome (GOLD analysis project Ga0207937, IMG submission 150668) | Freshwater microbial communities from Lake Mendota, WI - 04SEP2011 deep hole epilimnion (SPAdes) | ecosystem: Environmental > Aquatic > Freshwater > Lentic | place: Lake Mendota, Madison...
TTGGAGAAAAGTGGATTTCAGCTTGTATCCGTCCGCTTTGCTCCAGCCACCGATCGCTTTCCGGCGTGCGAAGAAGCCTCATTTCGCCTCGACTGAATGGGACCGTCTCTTGACGAACTGAAGCAGCAAAGGGAATCCAGGTTCGGCCATGCCTCCATGATCGTAGCCTTGCAGTTCCAAGAGTTCCACATCGCTATGTCCGACCTCTTTGAGCATACGCCACATATACGCTGTCTCTTCGTAACGACCCACCATCTCTTTTTCGCGGTCACCGGAAATGAACAAGATCGGAGGGGCATCTTTGCGAACGTGAAACAGCGGTGCCAAGTTGTCTATGATCGGCTGCTTTTCATCGATCCCGCGTTCCTTGCGAATGGTAAAGTGAGTAATCGATTGACCACTGAATGGGATCAGTCCAGCAATGTCGTTGGCGTCCAATTGATGATGAGCCAGCCACTGCTTATCCAACCCGATCATGCTCGTTAGATAACCACCTGCCGAATGGCCACTCACAAAAATGCGTTTGCGAGATCCGCCATAGCGTTCGATGTTTTGGAAAACCCACGCAACCGCCGCCGCTGCGTCTTCGATATAAGCTGGCGAAGTTGATTGCGGGCTCAAACGATAGTTCGCAGCGATGACCGCAATCCCCTTTTCCTTTAGCCCATCGGGGATCGCTTTGGTTCCTTTGGTCAACCCACCGCCATGAAACCAGACAACCGTAGAAAAGTCCTTCTTGTCCGTTGGTACGTAAATATCGAGTTTGCACCTCTCGGCCCGGTAAACCAACTCCTTGTTTTCTACTTGATTGTTGGCACTTGGATCGTTGGCACTGCGATAGGCAATATCCTTTTCCAAACGATATGAGCCTGTCGGTTTGGTCGCTTTCTCCTGCGCAGCCGATGGAGTAAACTGAGTAAGGATGCAACTGCATGCAATCAAAAATGTCGAAGTCGATCTACGGAACATTGTTTCGCATTCCAGGGGTTGATAAATCTGGCAACTAGGCAGAACGAACGATTGTAGCAGCACACGTAGAACTCTGGTGGCGTATGATGGTCTATGCATCGGGCTCGCCGAGCAAATAGGCCGACATGGTTTTTCGATCCGATCGTATTCGATACTGTCCGTAACAGAGCTTCTGCAGAATGGAATCGGGGCGCAAGTACCAGCTTCCCCAGCTTAATGGAGTTTCGCCATTCCTATCTTTGGCATCGATGATAGCGAACTAGAGATGGCTGGTGTTGTTGAGAAACGCCGTACGGCGGGCACGTACATTTCTGCCGAAGGTTCACGATTGGCACGTCGAGAACGGACAAAAATCTTGTCGAGCCGAATTGACCAACTGTTAGCCGAATCGGACCAAATGGATTTCGCTTTAGAGGACCTTATCAAACTGATCCATCAACGGAGCGAAGCACTCCAAACTTCGAGAGCAAAGGAACAACTCTATGATTGATACCACATACTCGACATCTGCTGCGACGAGCGACCGTGTTTCGTCCGTCATTGAAATCAAGAATGTCTCGCGTCGTTTTGGGAAGAAACTAGCGTTAGATAACGTCTCCTTGACCGTCCAGCGCGGTGGTGTCTTCGGTTTGATCGGTGGAAATGGAGCTGGAAAAACTACGCTCCTGAAACATGTGCTGGGCATGTTGAAGGCTCAGTCGGGGAGTGTCAAGTTGTTTGGAATGGACCCGATTGCCCAACCCGTCGGCGTATTGAGTCGGATGGGATACCTTTCGGAAGAACGGGATCTGCCGAGCTGGATGCGAGTCTCCGAACTGATTCGTTATACCCAAGCGTTCTATCCAACATAGGACGATCGTTTCGCGGAAGAGCTGCGAGAGATGTTCGAGCTTGATCCGAATGCGAAGGTTCGCACTCTTTCTCGAGGCCAGCGAGCACGGGCAGGATTGTTGGTGGCACTGGCGCATCGCCCTGAGCTATTGGTACTCGATGAGCCTTCGTCTGGCTTGGATCCTGTGGTGCGCCGCGATGTTTTGGGGGCGATCGTTCGCACGATCGCCGAGGATGGCCGAACAGTTTTATTTTCATCACACTTGCTCGACGAAGTGGAACGGGTCGCAGACCATATTGCGATGATCCACGAGGGGCGCGTCGTTTTAGCCAACAGCATGGACGATCTCAAAGATTCGTATCGTCGCGTGACGCTGCGTTTCGAAAAGCCCGTGGACGATCCACCAAAACTATTGGGCGGTAGGAACACCCAGGGTGTAGGTTCTGAATGGACATACATCTGTACTGTTGTCGATGGTGACATGGGGCAAGTGCGTGGAGCTGCCGAGTCGATGGGTGCTCAGGTTGTTGATGAATCTACGTTGTCGTTGGATGAGATTTTCGTTGCGACGATTCGACAGTAGATTTGTCATCACCCGACGCGTGAGCGAGGGGCATTCAATCCCTCGCTCACGCTTCGGGTTGGGATTAAAGCAACAAGCGCGAGGGAACTATCATTTCCCTACTGTTTACCTTCAATTTAATGCGGATAGAACCATGAAATCCATGAGTCAGGCTTTGCTTTGGGAAATGTCGCGGCATTGGTATTGGTTGGTGATCGGATTCTTTGCTGCCGCGTTGTTTCCCTTCCTGTCTCTCTTTTCGTTGCGATCACTGGGGATACCACCGGAGTCACCGGAGATGATCCGCATTCACGCCTTCTTGATGACGTTCCACTTTCTCATTTTTTTCTTTGGAGTCATCGGAACGCAAGGACCTATCCAGCGACTGTATAGTTATCCACTTTCGAACGCTACCATCGCGTGTTGGAGTATGTTCAGCGGGATCGGCTTGATGTTTTCTGGAGTCGCAATCATGCTCCTCTGGTTCAACGTTCAGTTCCAAGCCAGTTGGCCAGTACTCGGTCCTGCACTCATCGCGATTGCGATGTCGCTGTTTACGTTTGTGGTCATTTCTATCGTCAAGATCGATTTAGTATCGGGACTGTGGCAATCTAGTTTTGCGGGTTGGTATTGGCTCGGGCTGTTCTTTATTCCCTGGGCTGCGATGGGTTGTTCAGTAACGGTTTGCTTGTTTGGACGAGTTCCACTGGTTGTCTCCGTTGTGGCGGCGTTGGTTGGTATTATTGTTTTGGTGGCAATTGCAAGCATGGTGCAGCCTTTCCGTGTCGATCGCTTCCGTCCTGGTCGTTTTAGCAGCGCTAGCGATCGGACTTCGAAATGGTCAATTGAGTGCCAGAACGGTTGCGGCTGCGGTCGCCGGCTGGATTGCGTTGCTTGTGCTGAGTTGTCTTAGTTCTCCGATGGAGTTGACGAATTGGATAGTAAGTTGGTTAGTGCTACTAGCAACTGTCGCGATTCTGCCCATAATCGTGATGCCTGTCGCTATCGCATTCAATCGCCATCGGTGAGTTTATGACTCTCGCTGCCATTGCTCGCGGATTGCGTCTGGCGCGATCGAATGGTGGCTTTGGCGATTTCTCTGGAGTACGGCAACATGAATCACGGGTCCTGGCGACGATGGGTAATCGTGTCCGGATTCGTTTTCATCGCGACCACGGCTCGGAGCGCATCGCAAGAGTCTGATTTAGACCAATCGAGTTTCAGCCCTGATCGATTCACCTTCGTTCGAATCATGTATGACAGTTCGGGCGGCCCTGGCGAAGCATTCTACCGGGGAGACTCGGGCTGGATTCCGCGTTGGGCTACAGATCATCCAGTTGCAGCCAAGAATCTGACTTGGCGATTGCAACAGTTGACAACCATCGAAACGAATCAAGGAACCTTGTTGCTGCGATTGACCGACTCGCGTCTCAAGGATTTTCCATTTGTCTTCATGAGCGATCCGGGTTGGCAAGTACTGGATTCCGAAGAGCAACGCGCGTTAAAGAGCTACTTGGACAACGGCGGCTTCCTTTGGGTAGATGATTTTTGGGGCCAAGCGGAGTGGGACAATTGGGAGGCTAACATGCAGTTAGTGGCACCTCGATGGAAGTGGTTTGATATTCCCTCGAGTCATCCCATCCTGTCCACGGTCTATCCACTTACCGAATGTCCGCAGGTGACCGCGATTCAATTCTATCGACGGGGTGGCGCGACGTACGACCCATGGCAATTCCATCGACAGCCGAACGGCGGAGCCGCCGATATGATGCAAGTTCACTTTCGTGGATTATGCGACGAGAATGGCCGGCTCGTCGCAGTCGCCACGCACAATACCGACATCGCCGATGGCTGGGAACGAGAAGGGGAGGACGAAGAATTCTTCAATCGATTCTCGGTAAAGGCTTACGCACTGGCTATCAACATTCTGACCTATGCGATGACGCACTGACTTGGCGCTACGACTCGCTAGAAATAACGAAGTTTCCGGTTTTTCTGGCAACCTTATGGCATTCCGTGACCTACATTTCCCAAATAGACTCGGCTCGGCGGTTCCGAGTCCAAGTGGAATCGGTTGGCAAGACCACAGAGGTGTTCGGTATGAAGAACAGAAAGGAAGAGTATGAGGACTTGCAGCCGAGTTCTTTCCCGTACTTCGGAATTGTGCTTCTGTTCCTGCTGGGCGCTGGCATGGGTCATTGCTGGTGGGTTGGCGATGTCATTGCGATCGGGGCTCTTTTCGTACTACTAGTCGGTTCCCTCGTCGGTTACTTCTGTGGTCTTTGGCGATCCCTAGCATCGACGGTTGGGATGTTCATCGGCTATCAATTCGCTTTGCCGATTTCTGTACGTCTGCTCCCTTTTTTGGAGGGACAAATCCATCAAAGTATCGAGCCAACGATTGGGATTGCCATTTCTGGATTGGCTGCGGGGAGCGTTGCGACGCTGGGAATCCTATGGATTGGTGTTTTTCTGCGCCGCAATACGATGTTTAGAATCGTGGATCAATACGCGGGTGGGGTCGCTGGACTTTGTTCCTCCGTGGTTGGTGTCGCACTCGTGTTTTGGGTAGTACTGGCCGCGGAGCCTACGATCCGGCAGTCTCGTGAGATTGCAGATAGAAACGAAATGCTTTCACTAGGGAAAGACACGCGGTATGTCGCTTTGATTCGGCTAACAGAATTCATCGACGCGACCAAGAAGAGTTACGTAATGGTCGGTTTACGTTCCTGGAATCCTTTTGTAGACGTTGCTTACATTCGCGACTTGAAGAAACAGATAGAAACAAGCTTGGATCCTGCGCGATGGAACTCCGAAACTAACGGTGGCATACTGGGCTCTATTCCAAAATTGATTCGGGCACCTACGACTCCTCCGGTTCAGCAGCCCCAAGCAATGGACAAGGCTCCTGCACTTCGAGGATCATTCCCATAATCCGCGAAGTTTGAAGAAAAGAACTGATCGATTGATCGCTAGGCTTATCCTGGGTGTCGTTGATTGTTAGGCCTTAGAGTTTGCTTTCGCGAGAGCCGCATTGGCGACGGCGAAGCATTCCTTGATTTCCGCGATCGGGTCTTTGGGATTTTCTTCATATTCGAGAGAGAATGCTCCGTTAGCCGGGAAGTCGACTGCGAGTAACGCATCCACGACCCCTTGGCAATCAAGATGCCCTTTCCCCAAGACGACTCCCTTTGTTTTGTCTTGCATTTCCGCAAAATCTTTGAGATGAATTCCGTAGAGCCTACCTTTGAGCAGACGGATGACTTCCGTTGGTTTCTCTCCTGAGCGGATGTAGTGACCAAGATCCGCACAAGCGCCGATGCGAGAATCATACTTCTCGACAGCGTAGAGAACGTCGAGCGCTTTGTTGTAACGATGCTTTGGGCCGTGGTTATGAATAGCAACTCGTATGTCAAACTCTTTGACAAGGTCATTCAAGTTTGCAAAGGAGTCCGGATCAGGATCTGCAGTAATTGTCGGAATGCCAACCGCCTTGGCAAACTCAAAAAGCTTTCGGTTTGCGGCGGCATCTTTGGTAAAGCGATTGACGCCGTGTGCGGAGATCGAGAGTCCACGATCGGTGACTTTCTTGCGAACATCGGCAATCTGCTCCGGCGTCGAATCGATCGGCAGCATTTTGCTGTAGAACTCCACTTGAGTGAAGCCGATTTGTTTTGCGTAATCTAATGCCGCTTCGAGCGAAAATTCTCGAAGGGAGTAGAGTTGGATACCGAGGCTAATGCGTTGTTTTCTGTTCTCAATAGAGTTGCCAAATGCAGTATTGCCAATCAATCCTGCATTGCCAATCAACGCGGTGCTTGCAGCAAAAGCGGAAGCGGTTGTGATAAAATCACGCCGAGAAATAGTTCGCATGGTAAAGTCACGTTTGGTGGGAGGATACTCCTCACGAGAGATTGCTATTGGCATCGTCAAGAGGAGATAAACTGAATCGCTGATGGCAGATTATAGCAACATCCTACTCGGAAAGATGCCTCGCTGGGCTATGGAAAAACGCGCCCGCCGGGTTGGATTCTTGGAGAACTTGCTTCTGTGCCGTGAGTTAACGACAGGCGAGACGTTTAGAAGTTTCCTGTTTTGGGCAGCAAAATGAAGGCAGGCTGTGTTAGCTTCGGCCGTGCTAGCCAGTTGTGCCGGCGATCCAGTTGCGGAGAAGTGTTGCGGCGGCATCGGGATTCTCGCGAACCATCGACGTCAAGTCTGTCTTTAGTTCACCCCCAGAAAGTTTGAAGCGGGGCGTTCCTTTGCCTTCTTCTCCCTCTTCACCTGCGGCGGCCAGTTCTTCGTCGTCCGTTAGTCCGTTAAGATCGATATCTGACGCATCGTCTAGGGGCAAATCGAAACCTCGCTCGAACGCTGAGTCATCGGACGACGGTGCCGATGCAACGAAGCCTCGCAAGGATACAACTGCGACGAGCGCGATGAGAGCGAGTGCTAACGTCTGCCAAGATTGGGCGAGCCAATTCAATGCCATGGTCGATAGCGATGGAGCAGGAAGTTCGGGGGGTGGGAAATCCATGTAATGGCTGACGGAAACGCGCGGGAATTTGTCTTCCCCTGGTGTTGCGGTTTGGATGATGGCAGTCAAGACTTTCTGGATCTGTGTTTCAACTTTGGCTTTTAGCGAGTCCAGCAGTGTTCCTGTCATCGCCGGTAGCTTGGACAAATCTTTTTCCGTCGGATTCTGCTCTCTCCATTCAGCCTCGTGAATTTTCTTGTAATAGGAATACGGAACGACAACTGAGAAAGACACGTAACGTGTTTGCAGTCCGGCCTTCTTGATGTTCGTAACGTTGCTGCCTACAACTTGCTTGACGCTTTCTGTGGATTCTTTGCCTTTGGTGGATTGATCCGGTGCGCTGACCGACGCGCTTCGATTGGAGAAGGCATTCGGATCTGCACCGGGTCTTCCCTGCGCGCTAGTCTTGGAGGAGTCCATGTCTTTCTTGCTCGTGCTCGATTGAATCATGGTCGGTTTTGGATCGTAGTTCATCTTGCTTTGCTCTTCGCTCAGCGTATTGTCCAGTTCGACGTTGACCTCCAATCGAATATCACCGTAGTCGGCCAGCAATTCTTTCGCGCGTCGCTTGAGGTCGAGTTCTTGCTGTTTCTTCACTTGGTAATATCGATCTTGTTCGATCATGAGCGGATCGTCGTTTCCGAGGGTGGTTTGTCCGCTGGCGAGATCCAGCAATGCAATGTCAGAAGCCCCGAGTCCCGCCATCGACTTTTGCACATAGTTCATGATGCTGAGCGTTTGTTCGCGAGAAAGAGGTATACCCCCTTTGGCTCTGACTGCGATACTAGCCGTTTTCTGTCGTCTGGAAGCGAATCCTTGCCGATCTTCCGCGTGTGTTACAAACGCATCTTCAATAAAGGCCATAGCCCTGAGTGCATTGGAGATGTCTTTCAGTTTGGCGTGTTGTTGTTTTGCCTCGGTCACTCGCGGCGATTCCAAGATATTGCCACTCTTCATGGCTTCGTCGACGGCCCCGTACATAGTATCGGGTTGAACTTTGGCTTCGCTGATCGCTTTGTAATAGTCTTCTTTCTTGTTGGCTGGAATTTTGACACGGTCTCCATCGCGTTCCCAATCTCGTAGCGAGGCGTTGCTGAATGCAATGGAGAAGCGATTGATTTCGTAATCGTTAAAGCTCTGACCATCGAAAAGGTAAGTCGTTTTCCCGTTGCCGGCGCTGGCACTATTGAACAAGACTGCAGCACTAATAGCGATCGCGGCGGCGAGTAGCACGGATAACAATCGTGCTTGCGGAGTCAAGCCTTTGAAGAGGGCTTGTAACTGCTGTGCGAATTGTGTGAATTGGTTCATTCGTATTTCGTGGCGTCAGGGAGTTCGCTATCGGAATTGGAAAAGGTACGAGGAACGAGGAGCCGAATGGCTGGGATCAGACTCGAATGGAATTCAGTTCCTCGTAAGCCTGCATCAATTTGTTGCGTATCTGAACAAGCAATCGAAAGGACATGTCAGCTTTTTGTACACTGGTAAACACCTCGGCTTGGTTGACATCGCCACCGGTCAGCAATTGTTCGACAAGTTGTTGCGAATCATGCTGCATGTTGTTGACGCGTCCCACGCCATCTGCGAGCAAGCTTGCGAATGGCGATACATCCTGTCCTTTGTTCTCCAAAACGTTATTGCGTTCCCCCATCCGGTCCATCATTTGAAGGACTTGTTCGTGATGGCGAGCAAATAGGTCTTGGTGCGTTATGTGGGTCATTAGGCCAAGATGCTAAGCGTTTGCCGGGACATGCCTTTGGTGACTTCGATGACACCGACGTTCGCTTCATAGGCACGAGATGCTTCTAGCGCATCAACGAACTCCTTGTTCATGTCGATGTTTGGATAAGCCACATAGCCTTTCCATTTGCCTTCGGTAACTGCCAGTGGGTGGTCGGGCTGGTAGCGATACTTTGGTTCGGATTGATCGATCTCGACTTTATCTACCTTGACCCCTGCGGCACCACCTTCCGCTTTCGCTTCGTCGGTTTGGAAGACGACGAATCGAGGCTGGTACGGTTTGTTTTCGCCGTCTTCGTTCTTTATGGTGGACATGTTGGCGATGTTGCCAGAGATGGTGTTGAGCCGCACTCGCTGGGCGACCAATGCGCTCGTGCTAATATCGAGTGATGAAATCATTTTGGGCCTCCTGCCGCAATCTGGTTCTCGGAAAGATCGGGGATCCCGAACTCTTTGACGAAGGCTTTAGCAAATCTTGAAAAATTTTCCAAGTTCTATTGCCTGTCGTTTGGCAAGCTGGGGGAGATACGTTGCAAAAGATGAAATCTGTTCGGAAAGAAGAACTTTCGAGGGTAACGGAGGCTCCCTGGGTACGAGTAGCTTGAACGCTCTGTCGCGTATCCCGCTTAGGGGCATTTCCGTGGATTTCAGGTCGACGGCAATGGAATGTGCCTAGTGCTTTATTCAGATTCCATTTTGGGGTTGTTTTTCGCATTGGAGGAACGATGCTAGATCGGTATGACTGAACAAGAATTCCTCCTACACCATAGCTTGACTCGAAATCCATTCTCCGATGAGGATGCGCAGACGGATGCCGTGTTTCGAGACTCTTGCATTTCTGGCACATTTCATCCCTCGTGGAGCAAAGTGGTCGGCGACCCTCGACAGCCGGCAACATCGATTGTGTTTGGCCCCAAGGGATCGGGCAAAACCGCCATTCGATTGCAGTTAACACAGCATATCTTGCAACACAATCGACAATCGCCCGATACCAAGGTCTATTTGGTCGAACTAGATGATTTCAATTCGTATCTAGGACCATTCCAACAGAGCCTACCGCGTCGCGTGCAATCCTCGCCTGACAAGGTGTTGCAGTCGCTCCATTTGTGGGATCACATGGATGCGATACTTTGCGAAGCTGTCACACCTTTGGTCGATCGTATACTAGGGACTTCCTCGACCTTGAATGCCATCGATCAAAGCATCGATATGCAGTTGGTAAACAAACTAGATCGTGGGCAACGAAGAGACCTATTGTTGCTGGCTACGATATACGATCGCTCGGCGGTTGGCACACACGTGGATCGCATTCGCAGTCTCCGGATGAAGCTGAAGTTCTTCTCGCTGACAACGTGGCTCCCTTTGGTCTTGGGAATGCTATTGTCGTTGCTGGCATTGGTGGTGATTGGATATCTTTACGCGCGAGAAGCAATCTCGCTGAGGGCAGTCATGTGGCTCGTGCCAACGGGACTGGCTTTGTCGTGGGGAGCTTATTGCTATCGTTGGGTAAGGTATCAGTTGGTCGCCTCCAAAATATGCAAGCATTTACGAGTCTTAACGCGCGATCGAAGCCAGCTCCGAAGTTTGCTTTTGTCGTTTTCACGTAAAGAGTTGGATGAGCAACCATTACCATCTTCGAATCGTTCGGACGATCGCTATGCATTGCTGGAGAAACTGCAACTACTTTTGCGTTCGCTGGGTTATCCAGGATTGATCGTCATCGTGGATCGCGTCGACGAACCTGACTTGGTCAACGGGATGTCGGAGCGGATGAAGCTTTTGGTATGGCCATTGTTGGACAATAAGCTTTTGAAGCACGAGAGTTTCGGGATCAAATTGTTGTTGCCTAGCGAATTGCAGTACTATACGGACCGAGAGACGAGGGAGTTTCATGAGCGGGCCCGATTGGACAAGCAGAACGTGGTTCCATCCTTTGATTGGACGGGAGAGGCGTTGTACGATTTGTTGGCGGCTCGAATGAAGGCCTGTTCCAGTAGCGGTTCGGCGAGCACTCCGAAAGGGCTGTTTGACCCCCAAGTTTCGGAACAACGTCTTGTTTCCGCCTTTCAATCGTTGAAAACGCCGCGCAACCTTTTTCGGTTTTTGTATCGGTTGATTACAGAACACTGCAAAAAGTACCGTTCGGAGTCTCCGCAGTTTCAGATTGCGAGCGACTTGTTTGAGAGCACCCTGGCGGTTGCACAATCGGAAGAACGCCGCGCTTAGCGTAGAGAGAAATCGTCGATTCGTGTATCCTAGAGGGATGCTAAGTCCCGGTTGTTCCGGTATGGTTTGCTTTCGCTCTCTAAACCTAATAGTGCATGATCAACGAATCTGACGACGAGTCCGAATTGGAGTTAGATCAAGCGTTGCTCGAGTTCATGCGTCGATTCGATGCAGGGAATCCCGAGGATCGAGATACGTTTCTGCAGCGATACCCCCAGTTGAGTGGACGGCTCAGCGAATTATTGGATACTGCGGATTGGATCGAAACCATGGCCGGACCGATTCTGGCACCGAATCCGCTTCCACTTCTCGACCTCTCGAAACCCTCTTCGGAGAAGACTCCAGCAGTCTCGTTTGATCCGAATGCAATGACGATGCCTGCGAAAGGATCCGAACCTCGCATCATCTCACCGGATGAGTCAACGCTGCCTCCCCCGACCCGGTCGAGAGACTTCAGTTTTTCCTCGTTGCCGAGTGTCGACAATACGCAGGGAGTGCTTCCCTGTCGCTTTGGAGAATACACTCTCGAAAAAGTTCTTGGGCGAGGAGGAATGGGGGTCGTGTATCTGGCAACACAGACCAACCTCAGTCGTCAGGTTGCGGTCAAGATGATTCGTTCGGGCGCGTTGGCGAGTGACGATGAAGTCAACCGATTTTATGCCGAGGCTCGAAGTGCAGGGAGTTTGATGCACTCGTCCATCATCACGATCTATCATTGCGGAGAGCACGAAGGGCATCATTTCTTTTCGATGGATTATGTTCCTGGCACCGATCTTGCCAAGAAGCTTGCAGAAGGACCAATGGCAGTTCGCGATGCGGTGAGGTATACATGCGATGTAGCCAAAGCGATCGATTATGCCCATTCGCAAGGAGTCGTACATCGCGATTTGAAGCCTGCGAATGTGCTCATCAATGAAGACGACGAAGTGGTGCTTACCGACTTTGGTCTCGCAAAGCGAATGGATTCGAACGAAGGCCTTACGGCGACGGGAGCTGCGTTGGGGACACCGAGTTATATGTCTCCTGAGCAGGCGGCTGGCAAGAGCGAGGAGCACAGTGCATCAACGGATGTTTATGCCATCGGTGCCATTTTGTACGCACTCTTGGTTGGCAAGCCCCCGTTTCAGGCCGAATCGATTATGCAAACGATGATGCAGGTCATGAACCGTCCTGCCTCGAGCGTTCGAGCATCGCGTTCGGATGTTCATCCCGATCTCGATACGATCGTCATGAAGTGCTTAGAAAAAACACCGAGCCGACGTTACGCCTCGGCCCGTGAACTAGCCGATGATTTGCAACGATTCTATTCCGGTGCCCCTATCGAAGCTCGAGCACCATCGTGGCTGCGAAAAGCAAAGCACTGGTTGGCCAATGTTCCGATCATTGCCGCGTTGTCTGGACATCGAAACGTCGAACCGTCCGTATCTCAGCGACGAGCCCAGAATATCGGTATGCTGGTCCTTTTGTTGGGAATCTCGCTATGGTTGATCGGTCCATCATCCCTGCAGTACATGCGCGATCACTCCGTGCCGCGTTCATTTGCGATTGCATCCGGATCGTCGGGAGGGATGTATTTTCAAATGGCGGGCGAGATTACCAAAGTGCTGGAGTCAGAGACAGGGATGCATGCCAATGTGATTTCTACCTTTGGCTCCTTAGAGAATCTCAAGCATCTCTTGGAAAACCGCGCCCAAATGGCGATCATGCAAGAGTCGGCCGTTCGGTCCGATCAAGTCGCCGTGGTTGCACCATTGTTTTACGAAGCGGTCCACATTCTCGTTCGAAAGGACTTAGAGATTCGCAATGTGGAGGCGATCGCCAACAAGCGCGTGATGCTCGGTTCTCCTGAGTCAGGTACACGACAAGCGGCAACACGATTGCTTTCCCATTTTGCGATCGATATCGATAAACTTGCGATCGTCAACGGAGATTGGTTTGAAGAGGACTTGCGAAAGCAAGCTGAGGTAGTCGTTGCGGTTATCAAGGTGGGGCAACCCGGAATGCACAAGATGCTCGATAGTGAAGGATTTGAGTTCTTGTCTCTGACCAATGTAGGCTCGCTCGCTTTGGAAGAGCCGATGTTCCGTCCCTACGAAATTCAACCCGCAGAGTATTCGCTCGATCGAACGACTCCCATCCAGACCTTGGCAACAACCGCCTTGTTGGTGGTCAGGAAAGATGCTTCGTCGCGATTTGTGGGAGACTCTCTTCAAGCCATC
>Ga0207937_1000559_pt1 | contig 13006 bp, 12 predicted proteins | sample LakMenEpi04Sep11_FD_150668 | JGI IMG/M metagenome (GOLD analysis project Ga0207937, IMG submission 150668) | Freshwater microbial communities from Lake Mendota, WI - 04SEP2011 deep hole epilimnion (SPAdes) | ecosystem: Environmental > Aquatic > Freshwater > Lentic | place: Lake Mendota, Madison...
CTTCCGGTGAAAGTATCCGGTATTAGCTACAGTTTCCCGCAGTTATCCCAGAGTCAAGGGCAGATTGCTCACGTGTTACTCACCCGTTCGCCACTAATCAGCTGAAGCAAGCTCCAGCATCATCGTTCGACTTGCATGTGTTAAGCACGCCGCCAGCGTTCGTCCTGAGCCAGGATCAAACTCTCCGTAAAGATCTTTTTGACTAACTAGTAGTCAAGCTTTACGAACACATCGGAAATGATGTGATCAATTTGATTTGGCTAATGAACTGTCTTGCTGACAATTCTGTTTTATCCAAAAGGAATCTCTGCTGAAACAAAAGTTCCAGCCGAGGTTTTTGGCATCGACATTGTGCACGCTGTTGAGTTCTCAAAGATCGGATGCGCCTGCGATTTCCCTTGCGAGTCCTACGCAGAGCAACTTTTCAATCCTACCGATTCCACTACTCTCACGCAATGCCTGGAAGCCAGTAATTACGCGGTCAAGCGGGGTATCGGCGGACCTAAATACTAGACGCAAAAATCAGCCCTAACAAGGGAAATATTTGGACTAGTTTTGCTGCACTTGAGCTAGGAATCTAAGAATGATTCACCAGACTTTGGACAACTTGCAAAATCTTAGTTAGGTTCGACAGGCTCGTCAAATGGGCGAAATTTCGGGCGTGTCACTTCGTGAAGAAGACCCCGGCCAGGTTCTTTTTGCCCCTAGAAATCACTGCCATATCCCCCGGTAAGAGTGAACCAAAGGTTGAATCTTCGCTCTCAACTTTCACCTTATTTACGCTCACAGCGCCCTGCTGAATAGCTCGCTTAGCAGCCCCATTGGAATCGACCAATCCCGTTGCCACCAGGGCCTCGACCACACTGGAATTCCGCGAAATTGTGGCGTTTGGTAGCTCGCTTAGTGCCGACTTCAAAGTCTTCTCATCCAGCTGTGAAAGATCTCCTGTGCCAAACAGTGCCAGTGATGCCTTCTCGGCAGCCAGCGCATCCTCGGTTGAGTGAACCAGTTCGGTAACGCTCAGGGCGAGTCTGCGCTGGGCAGCTCGAGCCTGAGGTTCTTCCTTGACAGACTTCTCGAGCTCCTCGATTTCGCTGCGAGTAAGGAATGTGAAAACCTTGAGCCTGTCGATAACGTCGGCATCATCCGTATTCAGCCAGAACTGATACATCGCGTAGGGGGATGTCAATTCGGCATCTAGCCAAATGGCATTGCCCTCGCTCTTTCCAAACTTCTTACCATCAGCATTAGTAATGAGTGGCGTTGCTATCAGGTGAACGGACTTGCCCTCGACCTTGTGAATCAAATCTGCCCCAGAGGTCAGATTTCCCCACTGGTCACTGCCTCCGGTCTGGAGTGTGCAGTTGTGTCTTCTGAATAGTTCTAAGAAGTCAAGTCCCTGCAGGATTTGATAGCTGAACTCTGTGTAGCTAATGCCAGCATCGGAATTTAGTCTCGCACTGACCGCATCTTTGGAGAGCATCTTGCCAACACGGTAGTGCTTGCCAATCTCTCTCAGAAAATCAATAGCGCTATAGCTCTCGGTCCAGTCAAGATTGTTCACAATCTTGGCGGGATTGCTTCCAGAAAACTCCAAAAACCTTTTGGTTTGCTCTGCCAATTTTGCAACCCACTCCGCAACAGTCTTCTTGTCATTGAGTGTGCGCTCCGCATTCGGCTTCGGATCTCCAATTAGGCCTGTTGCGCCTCCAACAATTGCCAGTGGCTGATGGCCGGCAAGTTGTAATCGACGCATCGTTAGAAGCTGAACTAAGTTGCCAAGATGAAGTGATGGAGCTGTTGGGTCGAACCCGCAGTAGTAGGTGATTTTTCCGCTCAGTGCAGATCGCAATTCCTTTTCATCGGTGGACAGAGCGACCAACCCACGCCACTGAAGCTCATCGAGAATGTGAGTGAAACTCGAATCGTTGGATTGCGCATTTAAGGTCTTAGCAGAGGCCACTATCTCTTCCCCTTGCCAGTTAACCTTCGTAGCTGAACCAGCTGCTCGATGACCTGCTTCGAAGAGGTTCCACCAGCTGAATTCCGAGACTCAATTGCGCTATTTAGATTTAGCACCTCACGCAGTCCTGGCTGCAGGTGTCGGGAAATGTTTCTGTAGTCTTCATCGCTCGGATCCGCTAGGTCAATTCCCCTCTCTTCGCAGTGGGCGACCAGCTTTCCGACAATCTCGTGAGCTTCTTTGAATGGAACGCCTTGCTTCACAAGCCAATCTGCCACATCCGTAGCAAGCGCATAACCAGCCACGGCCAGATCCTGAAGTCTCGAGCGGTTGAATTCGATGGTGGAAACCATGCCGGTGAATGCAGGTAGTAGAAGCATTAGAGAGTCAAAGGAATCGAAAAGAGCTTCCTTGTCTTCCTGGAGGTCACGGTTATATCCGAGAGGCATTGCCTTCAAGGTCGCAAGCAAGCCCGTCAGGTTACCAATGATTCGACCAGTCTTTCCGCGAGTTAGCTCTGCCACGTCTGGATTTTTCTTCTGCGGCATAATCGAAGATCCAGTTGAGTACTCATCGGCCAGCTTCACGTAGTCAAACTCGGCACTGGACCAAATGACAATCTCTTCGGCCAGCTTTGATAGATCTACCGCCACCATGCTCATCACAAAGGCAAACTCCGCCACAAGATCACGAGAGGCAGTTGCGTCAATCGAGTTCTCGGTCGGTTCGCTAAAGCCAAGTTCTGTAGCGACCTGCTGTGCATCCAGCCCATAGGTGTTCCCAGCGAGCGCCGCCGAGCCATATGGCGATTTTCTCAGACGCTTTTTTAGGTCCTCTAGTCTTTGGAGGTTTCTCACCTGCGGCCAGGCGTGAGCCAGCAGGTGATGCGAGAGCAAAATCGGCTGGGCGTGCTGGAAGTGAGTGCGACCAGCCATTGCAACACCCATATATTCCTCGGCCTTGGAACAAATTGCGTCCAGGTATAAAACCAGCTGCTCCTGCATCAGCTCTGCAGCATCCAGTGCAAACATTCGAATCAGAGTGGCAATCTGATCGTTGCGGCTGCGTCCTGCCCTGATCTTCCCCCCAGCTTCCAAGCCGGCTATTTCAATTAGCCCGCGCTCGAGGACGGAGTGGACATCTTCCTCTTCTTCGCGAGGCTTGAACATTCCGGTTTCGATTCGCTTGGTCAGCTCAGCTATTGCCCTAAGTAAAACCTCTTGCTCGCCGCTTGAGATAACTCCAGCCTTAGTAAGCGCGTTGACGTGAGCCTGAGTTCCGCGCAAGTCGTACTTGGCGAGGCGCCAATCAAACTGGGTTGATTTAGAGAGCGCCGCCATTGCATCCGAAGGCCCGGTGGCAAACCTGCCACCCCAAAGGGCATCGCTTGATTGAGACATCGGCTCTCCTAGACTCCCTCAGTCTAGTTTTGCTCGGCCAGCCAAGCCATCAGGGCCTTCTGGGCGTGGAGCCTATTTTCTGCCTGATCCCAGATCGCTGACTGAGCTCCATCCAAAACACCAGCACTCACTTCGTAACCCCGATAGGCAGGAAGGCAGTGAAGGAATATGGCTGAGGGCTTAGCTTTCTTCATTAGCTCCTCGTCCACGGTGAAGCCGGCGAAGTCCCTCTTTCTTTGCTCCGCCTCCTGCTCCATTCCCATTGATATCCAGGTGTCAGTTGCAACAACATCGGCATTTTCCACAGCCTCTTCAGGTGAGCTAGTCACCGCGATGCTTGAGCCAGTGAATGCCCCAATCTCCTTAGCCCTAGCAACAATGTCTGCTGCCGGTTCATATCCTTTGGGAGAGGCGACGCTTACGTGCATGCCGGCCATCGCGCAGGCAACCAGGTAGCTGTTTCCCATGTTGTTTGCGGCATCCCCTACATAGGCAATCTTCAGTCCCTGGGTTTTACCAAAGCGCTCACGAATGGTCATCAGATCCGCGAGAAGCTGGCAGGGATGCCAGGAATCACTAAGGGCATTTATCACTGGAACAGATGAGTGCTGAGCCATCTCTTCTAGGCCGGATTGAGCGTAGGTGCGCCAAACAATTTGTGCCACCTGTCTGTCTAGAACCCTTGCTGTATCAGCGACTGACTCCTTCTTGCCAAGCTGCGATACACCCGTGTCCATAATCAGCGGAACACCGCCGAGCTCGGCTATCCCAACCGCGAATGACACTCTGGTCCTGGTTGATGTCTTATCAAAAATAACCGCGACGGTCTTTGGGCCAGCAAAGGGCTTAACCTTATAGCGATCGCGCTTTAGCTCTATAGCGCGCTCGATAATCTCCGCCTGCTCGGCAGGAGTGAGATCGTCGTCCTTGAGAAAATGTCTGGCCACTTACTTCTCCGTCACCTGGGTACCAACACCGGATTTGGTAAATACCTCAAGCAAAATGCTATGCGGTTGGCGGCCATCAATGATGTGGGCTTTTGGAACTCCCCCTTCAACGGCCTGCAGACAGGCCTGCATCTTTGGAATCATGCCTGATTCCAAAGAGGGCATCAGCTTGCGAAGCTCCTCGGCGGTAATGGAAGAGATTAGTGAAGAGCGGTTTGGCCAATCTGAATAAAGCCCCGGAACATCGGTAAGTACCAAAAGCTTTTCGGCTCCAAGTGCCACCGCCAAAGACGCCGCCGCTAAATCGGCGTTAACATTCAGGAGTTGCCCATCTGTGGTTGGCGCAACGGTAGAAATTACTGGCACGACAGATTGCTCAATTGCTTGCAGCACAACCCTTGGGTTTACCGATCGCACCTCACCTACCAGTCCAACATCAACCAGTCCCTCTTTGGTTTCCGCCTTCACCTGGACCGCCTTGAAGAGGTTCTCATCCTCACCAGAAAGAACCCGAGCCTTGGCTCCAGCACTTGAAATCAGCTCAGCTAGTTCGCTACCAATCTGGTTTCTAAGTACGTCTTGCACGACGGAAATTACCTTCTCGTCTGTAACGCGAAGTCCTCCACGGAATTCACTTTCGATTCCAAGTTCTGCAAGGCGCGCTGTAATTTGGGGACCGCCGCCGTGAACAACCACCGGTTTGATTCCGACATAGCGCAGGTAGGCAATGTCCTGAGCAAAAGCCAGCTTGAGAGAATCGTCAACCATGGCATTGCCACCAAACTTAACGACAAGTACCTTGTCGTGAAATCTTCTGAGCCAATCCAAAGACTCAATTAGAGTCTCTGCCTTTATTCTGGCTGCCGCACTGTCGCTTCCTAAATCCATCATTAGCTTGAGTATGCACTGTTCTCTTGGACGTAGGCAACCGTTAGATCATTTGTGAGAATCGTCGCTGCATGCTCTCCAGCTTTCAGGTTGATTCCTATCGAGACCTTGCGAGGAGTTAGGTCAACCGTCTTTCTATCCGCAGCCGGTGCTCCCTTGCTGGAAACTAGTAGGCCATTTATAGAAACGTCGATGTCGTATGGATCAAACTGGGCACTGGTTGTGCCAACCGCCGCCAGGATTCTCCCCCAGTTTGGGTCATTACCGTAAACAGCTGCCTTGAATAGATTGTTTCTTGCTACAGCCCTGCCAACTTCCACAGCGTCTTCTTCTGTTGCCGCACCCGATACCTCTATATAGATGTTGTGAGAGGCACCCTCGGCATCATTCATCAGCTGCTCGGCAAGGTCAAGGCATACCTGGGTTAGTAGCTCTTGAAACTCTTCAGTTTCTGGCACAATTCCGCTGGCCCCCGATGCCATGAGCGTCACCTGATCGTTGGTAGAAGTTGCCCCATCGGAATCAAGTCGATCGAAGCTGAGCCTGGTTGCCTTCCGCAAAGCTGCATCTAACAAAGAGCCTTCGACAGCCGCATCGGTGGTGATAACAACCAGCATCGTGGCAAGGGATGGAGCAAGCATGCCTGCACCCTTGGCCATACCGCCAACTCGCCAGCCGCTTTTGGATTGTCTTTCTGCAAGCTTTGGGACTTTGTCAGTTGTCATAATCGCCTCGGCAGAACTTCGACCACCGTCACTATCGAGAGCGGCATAGGCCTGTCGAACGCCTGCAAATAGTTTCTCGCGATCTAGCTGCTCACCAATCAGGCCGGTTGAACAGACCTGAACATCCTGTGCAGAAATACTGAGAAGCTCAGCAACCAGTTCCGCAGTTTGGTGTGTGGTTTGAAAGCCAAGGCTTCCTGTGTAGCAGTTAGCGCCTCCGGAATTCAGGACTATCGCCCGGGCTTGCAGATCAGAGATGGCTTGCTTTGACCAAATCACTGGATTTGCCTGGCAACGATTTGACGTAAAAACAGCTGCAGCTGCCGCAAGAGGGCCCTGATTCACAACGAGCGCTAAATCCTTGTTGCCACTTGCCTTGAGTCCGCACGCTACTCCAGAAGCTACAAAACCCTTGGCGAAGGTGACACTCAAGGCGCTACCCCAATTGGCGAAAGTCCGAGTTGTTCGCTAAAGCCCAGTGCCAGGTTCATGCTCTGAATTGCAGCTCCGGCAGTTCCCTTCACCAAATTATCAATGGTGCATAAGAACACAGCTCGATTGGCCCGCTCATCAAATCCCGCCCAGACTTGAGACGCATTTGAGCCAACAACTTGCTTTACTTCAGGGAGATTCTCTCCTGTGAAAAAGTCAACAAATGGTTCATCGCCATAGGCATCTTCGTACACACTCTTCAGTGCGTCCAGCGAAAAGCTGGCTGAAGGTATTGCGTTGACAACGGCGATGATTCCCCGAGAAAGCGGAACCAGCACCGGTGTGAAGGAAATCGAACCGTCTTTGCCGGAGGCAAGAGAGACATTTTGCAAAATCTCTGGAACGTGCCTGTGACTACCAGCAACTGAATAGGCCCTGGCATTTCCCGTCATTTCACTGAATGAAAGTTCTGACTTGCTGCTTCTGCCAGCTCCAGATGTCCCAACCGAGAGAGTTGCTACCAGATCACCTGATTCAATCAGTCCGGCTGTTAGGGCTGGTGAAATTGCCAATGCAATCGCTGTTACGTTGCAGCCGGGTACCGCTACGCGCTTAGCACCCGAAAGTCTTCCTCGCTGCTTGCCGCCACCGGCAAGAGTTAGTTCCGGCAGGCCGTAGGGCCAGGTTCCAGCATGTTCGCTTCCGTAGTACCGCTTCCACTCTGCTGAGGATTGCAATCTGAAGTCAGCGCCGCAGTCAATAACCAAGGTTTCTTCTGGAAGGTCCTTCGCAATCTGCGCGCTTTTGCCATGGGGAAGACCAAGGAAAACAACATCATGGCCAGCCAGATTGGCAACTGTGGTTTCGAGCAAGACTCTGTCTGCCAGGTTCGGTAGGTGTGGCTGAAAGTCAGACAGCTTCGCACCTGCATTCTCCCCAGCAGTTAGGTTCCCTATGGTTAGCTCAGGATGCTGGGAAATCAATCGAAGTAGTTCTCCTCCGACGTAGCCACTTGCTCCTGCAACTGCAACCTTGAGGCTCATGCGCGGAGCTCCGCTCCGAACTTCTCTTTACACTTCTCAACAGCCCTGAGCTTCACTTCATTAGCTTCAGCCTGAGTCAAAGTCTTTTCTTTAGACCTGAACAATAGAGAAAAGGTCAGAGACTTCTTCCCTGAGCCAAGACTTTCTCCCTGGTACTGATCAACGAGTCGAATGGATTCAAGCAGTTCCCCAGAAGAATCCGTGATTGTGGCAAGCAAATCAGCCGCGGTAACTGACACGTCTACAACCAACGAAAGATCCTGAGTCAAAGCTGGCATGACAGCTATCTCGGATGCTGTAGCAACCTCTGGTGCTAAAGAAAACAGAGCAGAGAGGTCAAGTTCGAAAACGCCTACCCGGCGTGGCAGGTGATTGTCCTCGGCTACATCTGGATGAAGTTCCCCAACTAGACCGACCGCTTTTCCTGCTACCAAAAGGCGCGCTCCTCGGCCGGGGTGCAGGCCAGGAATTTCCTCTTGTCTAAGCTCAAACTCCAGGCCAATTGCTCTCGCAACTGAAGAAACCGCTGAAATTGCCTGCGGATATCCGCTTTCTACAGCTGAGGATGTTGGTGATTGGCTAACCCAATCCCCCGTGAAAACTCCGGCTAGATGCCTTGGCTGAGCAGGTATTGAAGCATTCAGCTGAGATAGCTGTTCGGCAGTTGGTCTTTGGTTTCCTGCTGGAAGCACAGTTACTGCTTTGTTCCCTGACGGATGAAAGACCGATCCCTCTTCGACTAGCGCTAGGTCAACCATTCCACGCGAGATGTTTCTTGCGGCAGCGGACATCAAACCAGGCAAAAGATCTTTTCGCATTTCAGCAAAATCAAGCTGCAGGGGATTCTCCAGCCGCACGGCATCGCCCTTTGAGAAAATTCGGTTTTGTTCCGAGGAAAGGAACGGGTAGTTCAAAACTTCAACCATTCCTGCACCAACGAGGTTGTTCAATACGTTTCGGCGAAGCTTTTGGTCCTTCGTAAGTCCTCGACCAGGAGGTGCAACTGGCAGGGTAGCCGGAATCTTGCTGTAACCAACAAGTCGTGCCACTTCCTCAACCAGATCAGTCTTGTGCCGAAGGTCAGGTCGCCAGCTTGGAGGCTGAACAAGAAGGTTTCCTCCCTTCTTCTTTACCTCACAACCAATTAGCTCAAGTGCATCGATCACGTGCTTTTCTTGAAAGTCATAACCGACCAGCTGAGCGGGAAACGAAACCGGGAGTTCAATTGCTGGTTTCTCCGCAACTTTGCTGTAGCTTGCACCAAGTTTTGAAATCTTTCCACCAGCTAAATCTTCAAGAAGCTTGGCAGCTCGATGGGCAGCAACTGCACTTACCTCAGGGTCTACTCCCCTTTCAAACCTGCGAGAGGCCTCTGAGGGAAGCTTGTGTCTTCTGGCGGTTCTAGCTACGGAAATCGGATCGAAAATCGCAGCCTCGAGAAGAATTCGGCTTGTGCTCTCGCTCACCTCAGTTGATGCGCCACCCATCACACCGGCTATGCCAATTGGGCCAGAGTCATCGCAGATCAAAAGATCTTCTGCATGCAATGTGCGCTCTTTGCCATCGAGTGTGACAATCGTCTCTTTCGGAATTGCTCTTCTGACAGTTATTCCGCCGGTTAGCTTGTCCAGGTCATATGCGTGCAGTGGTTGTCCAAGTTCGAGCATTACATAGTTTGTAATGTCCACAGCAATCGAAATAGAGCGCATGCCCGCGAGCTTGAGCCTGTTCACCATCCAGTTTGGAGTTACGGCCTTGGCATTAACCCCTTCAACTGCGAGCAGAACAAAACTGCTCGAGCCAGTTACTCCATGAATTGGGGCTTTATCTTCAATCTTTAGCGGGAATCCAGAACCACTTAGTGGCTTGACCTTTGACGCTGGGTCCGTGAACTTGTTTCCAGTGGCATGCGAGTACTCGCGAGCAATGCCTCTAATGGACAGGCAGTAGCCGCGATCAGGAGTGACATTCACCTCGGCTGCAGACTCCCCTAGTCCCAGAAGCTCAATCGCATTGGTTCCCAATTGAGGATCAAGATTTATTGTCGTTAGGCGAAGTATGCCTGCGTGGTCATCGCCAAGTCCGAGCTCTTTGGAAGAGGCAATCATTCCATCTGAGACATGACCGTAAGTCTTGCGAGCACCTATGGCAAAACCACCCGGCAGCAAAGAACCTGGCAGAGCAACCACAACCTTGTCACCGACTAGGAAATTGTTTGCCCCGCAAACTATGCCCCGAATGGCATCGCCACCATCAGCGGCTTTCTGCCCCTCGGGTGCCACCTGCACCTGACACCAGCGAATTGTCTTGCCGTTTGACTGCGGTTCGTCTTGAAAATCCAAGACCTGTCCAACTACAACCGGACCGCTAATGTCTCCGCCAATTGCAGACTCTTCTTCAATTCCAACTCGAACAAGCTGTTCCATGACAGCAGCAGGAGTTGCCTGTTCTAATTCAACAAATTCTGCGAGCCAACTCAGTGGGACCTTCATCAGATCACCGAACCAAACTGACGCGAGAAGCGAACATCAGCCTCGACCATGTCGTGCATGTCGCTTACGCCATTGCGGAACATGAGCGTGCGCTCAATTCCCATCCCGAATGCGAAACCTGTGTAAACCTCAGGGTCAATTCCAGCTGCCAGCAAAACATTTGGATTGACCATGCCGCAGCCGCCCCATTCAACCCAGCGAGCGCCGCCCTTGGCACCAGGGTGCCAGACGTCAAGTTCTGCTGATGGTTCGGTGAAAGGGAAAAAGCTAGGTCTAAGTCTGATCTTCGCTTCCTCGCCAAACATAACTCGAGCGAAGTGCTCAAGCGTTCCTCTCAGATCCGCCATCGTCAAACCCTTGTCAACGGCAAGTCCCTCCACCTGATGAAAGACGGGAGTGTGAGTGGCATCGAGCTCATCGGTTCTAAATACGCGACCGGGACACAATACATATACGGGTAACTCTCGATCCAGTAGTGACCTGACCTGGACGGGTGAAGTGTGGGTGCGAAGAAGCAGGTGATTCTCCACAGGTGCAACAAAGAAAGTGTCCTGCATGGCTCTTGCGGGGTGATCTGGATGGAAGTTCAATGCATCAAAGTTGAACCATTCGCTTTCCAGTTCTGGTCCATCAGCAATCTCCCAGCCCATTCCAATAAACACATCGCTGATCTGGTCCATCAAAAGCGAAAGCGGGTGTCTTGCGCCATGCGGGATGACCACTCCGGTGGCCGATAGGTCTACCGTCTCACTGGCAAGTTGCTCTCTGCTTGCTTCGCGATTCAGCAGGGTTTCTTTTTCAGCAAACTCTTTTTCAAACTCAGCCTTGGCAGCTCCAACTAGTTTTCCCGCCTCTGCCCGAGACTCCGCCGGCAAAGACTTGATTTGTGAATAAAGCTGACTGAGCGGCGATGCTTCACCAATCAGGCTTCCCTTGGCAGCCCTAAGTTCACTGGCTGAGGTGACTTTGGCTAGCAGAGCGCGCGAGGCGGCTAGGGCTTCGCTTACCTCGTTATTGGTGACCGCCATTTGCACAAGTTTAGCGACCAGCTGCCTGAGCGAAGGCGCTTGAATACAGGCAAATCGAAGCTGCGGTTGCCAAATTCAACGATTCGGCTGATCCGTAGATAGGGATAGACACAACCTTGTCCACCTGGGAACGCAGAGCTGGATCGGCCCCGTTTGCCTCGTTTCCAAAAATCCAAACTGTTGGTTGCCCTAATACTTCTGGCTGAATCTGAGGCAGCGACTCGCCATCCACATCCGCAAGGAATACCTGCATGCCAATATTTTGAAGTTCTTTGATGGCTGATCCGAGGTCGGTTCCGAGAACCACTGGCACGTGTAAAAGACTGCCAGCGGTCGAGCGGACAACCTTCCCGTTATAGACATCGACCGATCCGGGTGAAAAGACCACCCCATCACACCCCGCAGCATCGGCGGCCCGCAGAATTGTGCCGGCATTGCCAGGATCCTGGATGCGATCTAACAGGACCACCAATTTCGGTTTGGCCTCAATCAAATCCTCCAAGTCGATGTGGAGCTGGTGGACAACTGCAACGATTCCCTGTGGGGTTTGTGTTTCACTGAGCTTTTCAATCACTCGATCGGAAACCACTTCAATGTTGATCTTGGAGCTTCTGAGTAAATCAAGCTCTTGCGCATACCTTGCAGAAGCCGCCTCAGTTACAAAAATCTCATGCACAATCTCGGGATAGTGCGTGAGTTCTTTGAGTCCTTGCGGCCCCTCAAGCAAAAAGAGCCCGGTCTCTTGCCGGGCATCTTTTTGACTAAGTCGTGTTACCGCCTTGACCCTGGTTGAACCTGGGTCAGAAATCACTAGCGAACCTTTGGAGCGTTCACGTCTTTAGGTAGTGCTGACTTTGCGCTGGCGACCAATGAGGCAAATGCCTTTGGGTCGTTTACTGCCATGTCAGCCAGAATACGACGATCAACTTCGATTCCTGCCAAAGCTAGGCCCTGGATGAAACGGTTGTAGGTCATTCCATTCAGACGTGATGCAGCATTGATGCGGCTGATCCAAAGTCTGCGGAAGTCACCCTTACGCTTGCGACGATCGTTGTATGCGTAAACCAAGGAGTGCAGAATCTGCTGCTTGGCCATGCGGTAGAGCCTGGAGCGCTGACCACGGTAGCCGTGGGCACGCTCAAGCGCAACGCGACGCTTCTTAAGTGCATTGACAGCGTTTTTTACTCTTGCCATTTCTTATCTCCCCTACCCTAAAAACCCAGCTGCTTCTTCAGCTTCTTGTAGTCAGCTGGCGAAACTAATTGATCCTGATTCAGGCGACGTGTCCTGCGAGAGCTTTTGTGCTCGAGGTTGTGGCGCATGTTGATCTGCTGCTTCATAATCTTGCCGCTGCCAGTTACGCGAAAACGCTTCTTGGCGCCCGAGTGGGTCTTCATCTTCGGCATGATCTCTCCTTTATTCCGTGGTCACCTTCGCGCCGGCCTTTGCCTGTGCGCGTTTGGCTTCGGCTCTCGCCTCAGCCTTGTTCTTTGTCGGTCCAATCACCATGACCATGTTTCTTCCGTCAATCGATGGGGTTGACTCCACTGTTCCGGCATCGCCGACTTCTTCGCTAACTCGCTGTAGCAGCTTCACACCAATTTCTGGTCTGGACTGCTCACGACCGCGGAAGACGACCATGACCTTAACCTTGTCGCCAGCCTTTAGGAACTTTTGAACCTGAGCCAATTTGGTCCTGTAGTCGTGGTCATCGATTTTTAGTCCGAATCTCACGGTCTTCAGGATTGTGTTGACCTGGTTCTTTCTCGCTTCCCGCACCTTCTGAGCTGCTTCGTATTTGAATTTTCCGAAGTCCATGATTTTGCAGACCGGAGGATTTGAGTCCGGTGCGACCTCGACCAAATCCAGATCTGCATCCTGAGCCAGCTTTAATGCTCGCTCGATGGGTACAACTCCGACTTGCTCACCAGTCGGTCCGATTAGTCGAACCTGCGAAACCCGAATACGCTCATTGACGCGCGGATCGCTGATACTTAGCTCCTTTGAACCGTTTTTAACTCGCCGGGCGGCGCACAAAAATAGACCAAAGTTCTTACCAAGACAACCTATTTAGAGGCGGTTGGCTGG
>Ga0207937_1000560_pt1 | contig 12997 bp, 12 predicted proteins | sample LakMenEpi04Sep11_FD_150668 | JGI IMG/M metagenome (GOLD analysis project Ga0207937, IMG submission 150668) | Freshwater microbial communities from Lake Mendota, WI - 04SEP2011 deep hole epilimnion (SPAdes) | ecosystem: Environmental > Aquatic > Freshwater > Lentic | place: Lake Mendota, Madison...
TCGGCCCCTAGTTCAAGTGCCGGAGAATTGTCTGCTCCTCGGCTTTCAATTCATGCGGGAATTTGTTTCCCATCTCGGCGAAAAATTCGTCATTCGAGTGGACTTGTTCAACCAGCGTGGACGGATTTTCGGCCATCAGGGCCTCGAAGCGTTTCTCCGGATACTCTAGCCCGCGCCAATCGAGATCGCCGTAACGCGGCACCACGCCGAGCGGGCTTTCCCGTCCTTCGGCGGTGCCGCGGCAGCGTCCGATGATCCACAGCAGCACGCGCAGGTTGTCGCCGAAGCCCGGCCAGAAAAATTTCCCGTTGCCGTCTTTGCGGAACCAATTGACGTGGAAAATGCGCGGCTTTTTCACGCCGAATTTCCGCCCCATGTCGAGCCAGTGGCGGAAGTAGTCCCCCATGTGGTATCCGCAGAAGGGAAGCATGGCCATCGGATCGCGGCGCAAGGCCCCGACCTTGCCTTCGGCCGCAGCGGTTTGCTCGGAAGACAGGGTTGCGCCGGTGAAGGTGCCGTGGTTCCAATCGCGCGTTTCGAAAACCAGCGGAATGTCATTCATGCGGCGCCCGCCGAAAATGATGGCGTCGACAGGCACGCCGTCCGGATTTTCCCACTCCGGGTCGATGCACGGGCAGTTGCGGGCCGGCGCGGTGAAGCGCGAATTCGGATGCGCAGCGAGTCGCCCGCAATCGGGTGTCCAATCTTGACCCGTCCAGTCGATCAAATGCTTTGGGGCTGGCGATAAGCCTTCCCACCACACTCCACCTTCGTCAGTCAATGCGACGTTGGTGAAGATGGTGTTTTTGGCTAGTGCATGCATCGCTCCGGGATTGGATTGCCAAGAGGTACCGGGAGCTACACCAAAGAACCCTGTTTCAGGATTGATCGCATGGAGCTTACCGGACTTACCGGGCCACAGCCAAGCGATATCGTCGCCTACGAGAGTCGTCTTCCATCCGGCTTGCAGGTACTTATCGGGCGGGGTGATCATGGCCAAATTGGTCTTACCACAAGAACTTGGAAAAGCCGCCGTCAGATAGGTCTTGGCTCCACCGGGGCTCTCTAGACCCATGATGAGCATGTGTTCGGCCATCCAACCGTGATCTCTTGCAATGGTGCTTGCGATTCTCAGGGCAACACATTTTTTACCCAGCAGCGCGTTGCCTCCGTAACCGGATCCATACGACCAAACCTCGCGAGCTTCAGGGAAATGAACGATGTATTTTTCGTCATTGCAAGGCCAAGGCACATCGGATTGCCCCGGCTCAAGCGGAGCACCGAGGCTATGAAGGCACGGGATAAAGGCTCCGTGAGCACCGAGTTTATGGAGCACCTTTTGCCCCATGTGGCACATGATCCTCATGCTGATGACCACATACGGCGAGTCGGTCAGTTCGACCCCTACGAGAGCTAGCGGGCTATCGATGGGCCCCATACAAAACGGAACCACGTACATGGTTCGACCTCGCATCGAGCCATGGAATTTCTCCTTGAGCATGCTCCGCATCTTATCGGGCTGGTGCCAGTTATTCGTCGGGCCCGCATCGGACTCACGCAGCGAGCAGATGAAGGTTCGATCTTCGACGCGGGCTGTATCCGAAGGATGGCTTCGGGCAAGAAAACTATTGGGATGGAGTTTTGGATTAAGCCGCACGAGCGTCTCGGACTCAACGAGTTGCTCAGTGAGCCGATCCCATTCCTGCTGAGTGCCATCGCAAAGCACGATCCGCTCGGGCTGGCACATCGAAGCCATCTTGCGTATCCACTTATCGAGAGCGGCATTAGGGCAATCGAAGGGGAGTTTCTCTAATTCGTTGGCACTCATAGTCGTTCTTTAAAAAAAGGGGGGCTTCATGATTTATCGTGGCTTACAATTTATACCACTGTTTCTATTCGTACTCGTACTCGTGCTCGTACTCAGTGAAACGGTACTCGTACTCGAAGGAACCTATTGGGATGTCGTTGACGGCTGGATTCTCAACTCGACGGATCCTCGGCCTGGGTCTCGCCCTCGGATGGCTCATTGGGTTTTCTGCTCGATGATCGCCTTGAACTCTTTTTGCGATCTTTGGTGGAATCGAATGCGCTTTTGCGCCGGAGCATATGATGGTAGTGCTGGGCGAATCGGTGGGCTTCGTCGCGCACGTACTGCAAAAGCCTCAGGGCAAACGAATCGCGTCCGAGCCTCAAAGGCTCTTTCTCGCCAGGCTGATAGATCTCCTCTTCGCGCTTGGCCAGCGACACAAGAACCGGAGGAGTCAGATCGCAATCGCGAAACGCTGCCAAGGCCGCATTGAGCTGACCTTTGCCTCCATCGATCATCAGCAAATCCGGAAACGTTTCTTCTTGGATGGCCATTCGTCGAAACCGTCTGGCAACCACCTCGTGAATCGATCGGAAATCGTCGATGCCTTCGACTCCCTGGATCTTGTAACGCCGATATCCAGGCTTAAAAGGGAGTCCATCGAGAAACTGAACCAAAGAGGCCACCGTGTCTTGGCCTCCCAAGTGTGCGATGTCGATCCCTTCGATCACCCGTGGGTCGCGATCCATACCGAGCACCTTGCGCAAGGCTCGCATGCCCCGCTTTGGGTCGATGTAAAAAACCTCAGGCTGAGCATGCGCATCGATCTCGCCGCGTCGATTGAGGTTCTCTAAGAGACGAATCTCATCTCTCAACTTGGCCGCCTTCTCAAAGTCCAGTTGCTTGGAAGCCTCGAGCATCTCTTGGTGCATCTGTGCCAAGAGTCTTTGACTGCCACCTTCGAGGAACGTTTGCAAACGGCGGATGTCCCGTTTGTAATCCTCTTTGGAGATCCGCAGATTGCAAGGTGCAGAGCATTGCTGAATCGATGCGAGCAAACAAGGTCGAAACCACTGCCAACGCGGATCGCTTGGATCGATATCCAGCGAGCAAGTCCGGAAACGAAACACGCGCTGCATGACTTGGAGTGCACCGCGAAGCTGGCCGGCGCTGGTGAAGGGTCCATAGAGCTTGGCCCCCTTGGCCTTGGGCGAACGAGTCACTTCGACCCGAGGATAGTCCTCGTGGGTCGTGATCATCAGATACGGAAAGGTCTTGTCGTCCTTGAGATCTTTGTTGTGCCTGGGCTGGATGTCTTTGATGAGTCGGTTTTCCGTCAGCAGCGCATCGACCTCGCTGGCGCACTCCATGTAGTCGATGTCGGCGATTTCGTGGATCCACTCGGCGGTTCTGGCTTCCTTCTCGGCTGTGGACTGAAAGTAACTGCCGGCCCGCGACCGCAGATTCTTGGCCTTGCCGATATAAATCACCACCCCCGAGGAATCCTTCATCAGGTAAATCCCTGGCGTTTGGGGAAACTCCTTGACTTTTTGGGCCGCTTTGCGAAATCCAAGATTTCCGGCCAAGGGGTCTGAATCGGCCTTAGACTGGCCTGATTTTGGCTCTGAATCCTCTGTTTTTTCGTCCGACACGCCCCCTCCTTTTGGTGGGAATTAGGTTTGGTTCAACTGCGGAGTAACCATTTTGCCCCTTGTACAAGCCCCAGGCGGGATTTATGGTGATTGTCATCTGAGCGGGTCGTTTTGACCCGACCTTTCTCCGTGTGCACATCCTTTATGAGCCAAAACGGTTCGCGTGTCGAGCAAACTCTAGAACTATTTCGTGGGATTCGTCCCACGGTTCTCCCCTCGTTGCTACTGTGCGACTTTGCCAATCTGCAGCGGGAAGTCCAGCGTCTCGAAGAGGCCGGCGTCGAAGCCTTGCACCTGGATGTGATGGATGGCCACTTCGTCCCGAACCTTACCTATGGTATGCCGATCGTCGAGTCTTTAAGGAAGATAACGACGCTCAAGCTCGATGTTCACTTGATGATCTCCTCGCCCAAGAACTATGCTCCGGCATTCGTTCAGGCGGGGGCCGACATGATCACCTTCCACATCGAGGCAGAGCCCCAACCAAGCCGATTGCTCAACGAGATTCGTTCGATGGGGGCTGCGGCAGGTCTTGCGATCAACCCATCGACACCGATGGAAAATCTATTGCCTTTCGTCAAGGAATGCGATGTGGTCTTGGTCATGAGTGTTCAGGCCGGGTTCGGGGGCCAAGCCTTCAATCCGATCGCTTTAGAGCGACTCAAAGAACTCCGAAACAACTACGGTTCAGAACTGTTGCTGGAGGTCGATGGCGGAGTCAACTGCCAGAGCACACCGGCCGTTACGTCCCATGGTGCCGACCTACTCGTCGTAGGCTCGGCCATTTTCCGCGAGGCAGACTACTGCCAAGCGATGACGCGTCTGCGATGCAGTTTCAAGTCCTTCGGGACCCCCAGCGACGCGTAGTCCTCTTGGAGCATTTTGTATATGTGCCAGATGTTAGTCGTTCGTCCCGGAGCAACCGCCCTGGACGAACAAGAGCGGATGAAGGGCTCGTTAGATATCCCTTTATCCGAAGTCGGTAAGCAGCAAGTTCTTAAGGCGGTCGATCAGATCGCTCAGTTCCCGATCTCGGCAATTTATTGTGGGCCGTGCGAATCGGCGGTCGATACGGCCAAGATTTTGGCAGAAAAAGCCAAGTGCAAATTGAAAATCTGCCCGTGGTTAAAGAATCTCAACCATGGTCTTTGGGAAGGCAAATGCATCGAGGAGATCAAACGCCAGCAGCCCAAACTCTATCGCCAAGTCCAGGAAAATCCGAATTTATTCAATCCGCCCGAGGGTGAATCGCTGGCTGAGGCCCAGCAAAGGGTAGGAAGGCAGCTTCAGAAACTCCAGAAAAAACATGCTTCGGAGGTCATCGCGGTGGTGATCCCCGAGCCGCTTGCCACGCTCATCGCAACCCAGCTGAAATCCTCAACGATCGACGATTTTTGGAAGTCGGAGTGCGATACCGGAACCTGGGAACTGATCGACCCATCGGGCCCTTCGATGAAAGTTCTGGCCTAGTCGACTTGCGAGTCTCAATTGCCCAGGTTTCAAAATACCGCTAAAACTAGGGGAGTTGCGTCAACCCTACCCGATTCACAGTTTTCCCAATGGCCATAGCAGACACCTCCAGCTCCGAACTCGATCCGGGTGGATTGAGCCCTAAAAAGCGAGGGATCCCAGAGGGTCTTTGGGTTCGATGCCCGGGGTGCGGTGAGTCGATCTACCGCAAAGAGCTCGAAAAAAACCTCAGTGTCTGTCCCAAATGCCGCTACCATAACTATGTCTCGGCCAGGGATCGCGTCGCACAGCTCCTGGACGACGGAACATTTGAAGCCCAAGACGAGCACATCCTACCGACCGACCCGCTTCGCTTCTCCGACAAAAAAACCTATGCCGAGCGTCTGACTGCCGAGCAAAACCGCACCGGACTGACCGACGCAGCCTTGTGCGGCACCGGGATGATCCGAGCCCGCCGAGTGGCCATCGCCGTGACCGACTCGGCCTTCATCATGGGTAGCATGGGTTCGGTCGTAGGCGAACGGCTCACACGGCTGATCGAAAGAGCCACCGAGCACCAGTTGCCTCTGATCATTGTCAGCGGTTCGGGGGGCGGAGCCCGAATGCACGAAGGGATCTTGTCATTGATGCAAATGGCCAAAGTCTCTGCAGCGCTGGCTCGCTACCACAGCTCCGGAGGTTTCTACATCAGCGTCCTTACCAATCCAACGATGGGTGGTGTGGCCGCAAGCTTTGCAAGCCTCGGCGATTTAGTCTTTGCCGAGCCCAAGGCGCTGATTGGATTTGCCGGGCCGCGTACCATCAAAGCCACGATCAAAATCGAGCTTCCTGAGGGGTTTCAAACAAGCGAATTTTTGCTCGAGCACGGATACATCGATCGGATCGTCGAAAGATTCCGCTTAAAGACAGAAATCGCCGCAGCGATCGATTACTGCGGTAAACAATAGTTCCATCATGGATCGAACTGCGATCCACCCACCAGCCGCACACCTTGGGATCTAGCATGAGCACTGCAACCCTCGATTCTTCGAAACCCTTTGCACCGTATCGCGAAATCGGCAACGATGAACTTTGTCAACGGATCGGCCAAGCAAAAAAGACCCTTGGCAAGAGTCTGCTGATCCTGGGTCATCATTACCAACAAGACGAGGTTATCGAGCATGCAGACCTCACGGGTGACTCTTACCAGTTGAGCAAGCTCGCTGCTGACAGCCCTGACTGCAGAACGATCGTCTTTTGCGGTGTGCACTTCATGGCTGAAACCGCCGACATCTTAGCCAACCGACCAGAGAAACTAAAAGAAAGAGACAACCATAGGGTTGCTGTCGTTTTGCCCGACATGGCTGCCGGATGCTCGATGGCCGATATGGCTGCTATCCGACAAGTCGAATCGGCTTGGGAACAACTCTCCGAAGTCATCGACACCAAAGAGTTGACACCCGTTACCTACATCAACAGTGCCGCGAGCTTGAAAGCGTTCTGCGGCAAACATGGCGGTATCGTCTGTACCTCAAGCAATGCCAAAGCGGTATTGGATTGGTCCTTTGCGCAGCGCAAGCGAGTGTTTTTCTTCCCAGACCAACACCTCGGTCGAAACACCGCCCTCAAGATGGGGATCACCAACTCTCAGATGCCCGTGTGGAATCCGCACGAAGAGGAACTCGGAGGGAACTCCAAGAGCGCCATCGAGGAATCGAAAGTCATTCTGTGGAAAGGGCATTGCTCGGTCCATCAGATGTTTCAAGCGGCCCACGTGCATCAGTTCCGCGAAAAGCACCCGGGGATCAAAATCTTGGTCCACCCCGAATGCCCCCAAGAGGTCAACGATATTGCCGACATCTCCGGATCGACCAGCAAGATTATCGAAACCGTCAAAAAAGCACCCGCTGGAACCAAATGGGCCATCGGAACCGAACTACACTTGGTCAACCGCCTCAAGAAACAGCATCCTGAACAAGAAATCCATTTTCTTTCCCCTTTGGTTTGCATGTGCGCTACGATGTATCGAATCGACCTAGCACACCTGTGCTGGAGCTTAGAAAACATCGTTCAAGGAACCATCGTCAATCAGATCCACGTCAAAGAGGATGTGGCCCGATGGTCTCTGATCGCCTTGGAACGCATGCTCACAGTGAAATAGCAAACAGTACATAAACAACAGCCAATAGCTCGATCGATCGATCTCCAAGCAACCTTTCATTCCTTACAACTCCAAAGAAGTCATCCGATGTTCAAACTCCCCTATGTCTTGCTTGCCACGGCGATGACAGCCTTCTTTTGGGGCATCTACGGAGTCGTTCTCCGTGCTGGAACCCACTGGATGAACCTTAAGCAAGAGTCCTTCCAAGGCGAATTAGGGATCGCCCTTAGGGCCTTTGTAGGTGTGGGGCTCGCTTATTTCCTTATCGCAGTACTTGTACCTGTGGCTCTGCTAAACCAAAAACGTGAAACGGGCTATTGGTCCGTTAGCGGGACAATCATGGCGTTGTTTGCAGGTGCGGTCGGTGCCCTGGGTGCATTGGGTGTAAGCTTGGCTTTGGCCTTTAAAGCCCCGGCGATCATTGTCATGCCGATCGTCTTTGGTGGTGCACCTGTGATCAATACCCTTCTGACATCCTACCTCAACAAATCCTTCAATCAGATCAAACCGCTCTTTATCGTCGGTATGTTGATGGTGGCCTTGGGCATGGTGGGTGTCTTCATCAACAGACCTGCACCTGCATCGAAGAAAGACCATAGCAATGAGAACAAGGCGCAAGCGACGATGACCCAGACCGACTCGCAAGAGGCGGTGCAGGAGCCGAAAGCGGTCCAAAAGGAGCAGAGTGTCAATTGGCTGGCTGTGGGATTTTCGATCGCACTTGCAGTTCTTTGCTGGGGATCCTATGGCCCTTTCTTGCACATCGGTCAATCGAAGATGGGCGGATCGCGACTGCGTCCTTTCTGTTGCGTGGGGATCGCCTATTTTGTGATTGCGGTGATGGTGCCAGTGCTCTTCTTGGAATCGACAACCATGCATGAATCCAGCGGATATACAGGCTGGGGCATGATCGGCTCGATCCTTGCCGGGGTTTGCGGTGCGATGGGAGCCTTGGGGATCATCTTGGCATTCACTTTCGGCGGAAAGCCGATTTTCGTGATGCCCCTTGTCTTTGGATTTGCACCGGTCGTCAACACCATCGGAAGCATGATCGTGGCTGGTAATTTCAAGTCTTTGAACCTGCTGTTTGCCGCGTCGCTACTGCTTGGCATCCTCGGAGCAGTGACTGTGCTACTCAATGCGCCCAAAGCCGCTGGGCATGGCAAGCCTGCTGGAACCCCTGTGCCACCTGTGCCACCCAAAGAGAACTCGACTCAAGGCTCCGAGGCCAAGCCTGACAGTGAGCTTGCCTGACAGTGAGCTTGCCTGATAGTGAGCTTGATAGTGGTTTACCCAAATCCTAACGGGATCCGTCGGGTCAATCGCCTCGCTTTTGGGTTATAATCCAGACTCCATCACCTGCCTTCAGATCCGAAAGTATTTCCCTATGTCTCACACACGACGTGATTTTCTCGGTGCTGTGTCCGCTGCGGCAGCAGTAGGAATGGTTCACTCGCAAGCTCAAGGTGCCTTCGAGTCCAACTCGAAACCTTTAGGTGTCGCGATCGTGGGGCTTGGATCCCAAAGCCAACAAGTCCTCGATGCGAGTTGCAAGTGGATCTCTTCGAGCCCTTGGTGCACAGTCGCTGGACTCGTATCGAGCGATCTGCACAAGGCTCAGGCTTATGCCACGAAAGTCGGTCTCTCCAAAGGGCACATTTACAGTCACGAAACGTTCGATAAGATCGCCAGCGACGAGTCGATCGACATCGTCTACATCGCTGTACCCAATGCGATGCACTGCGAATTTGCACTGCGGGCGGCCAAGGCCGGCAAGCATGTGTTTTGCGAATCTCCGATGGCGATCGATTCGAATCAATGCCGCAGCATGATCCGAGCATGCCAGGACAACCACCGAGCCTTGGCCGTCGCCAGCTCTCCTTTGCCTAGAATCATCGATTGCTTTGGACACATACGATCCATCGAGGCTTCACAATCTCTATCGATCGATCCGAAGAGTGCTTGGCGACTGGATCGTGAGCTCTGCGGCGGTGGGGCTTTGTTCCAAGTCGGTATCGATGTGCTCCGCACCCAGCGGCTATGGGTGGATTCGACTCCGGTTTGGGTGATCGCCCAAGAGACCAAGACCGATGCGAAGCGATTTGCAACGATCGACGAATCGGTCACTTGGAGTCTAGGTTTTGCAAATGGAACAATCGCGCATGGAGCGGTGAGTTTGAACTATTCGGCCCCAGGCCATCTTGCCGTTCAAGCCCAGAGGTGCAGCATGAGCTCCGATTTTCCACCGGCAAATCACTACTGGAGCCGAGCCGACCAAATCGAATCCTTTGCGGCCGCGATCCAAGGCAAGAGCCTCTTACCACCCGACGCTTTTAATTCTTTGGATGCGGAAAGTGCTCTCGAAGACATATTGCTTGCCGAAGCGATTTTGCGTTCGATAAAGCAGCGAAGCCAAGTACAATTGGGCTGAGTCGATTATTTCTTCGCTAGAAAACCGCTAAGCCCCAGAGAGAATCCAGCCCTTGGACGCCAGCCGATCTTGGGACCACTCGTCCCTTGAATCCCAGACCGAAGTCCAGCTATACCCGACGATCGCTTACCCGGTCGATCGTGGATCGCTCTGGCGCGTTCAAGTTCAAGGTCGCATCTGCCAAAACAATGCCCCCTCGCTGGCCAAGCGACTACTTCTCAAGGCCTTTATCCGAGCCTTGGAGCTCGATGATTCGACAGCTAAAAGTTCTTTGTTCCATGATCGCATCCACGGGTTTCTCGTGAGTCCTCTTTCACGCGAGCGTATCCATGTTTCGATCAACGACCAAATGTATGTGTTGCCCAGGAAGTCCAAGTCCAGTGGGCTCTTCCAATGCAGACTCGATCTACCTCGACGCTTGTTTGAGTCCCAGCAAGAGTGCTCGATCCGATGGGACAATGGGATAAGGCCTATTTCGAGCCCAGTCTTTTTGGCCCAAGAAAGTGGGGTGAGTGTCATCACCGATATCGATGACACCATCAAGCACACCGATGTTTGCAGCCGCCGAAGGATGCTGCGAAGAACCTTTGCCGAGCCCTTTACAGCCATTGAAGGCATGTCGGAAATCTATCAGCAGTGGGCCTCTCGAGGAGCGATGTTTCACTACGTTAGCAGTAGCCCATGGCAAATCTACGACTCGCTCTACGAGTTCTTACAGGCGGCGCAGTTTCCAATCGGTAGCATGCACCTAAAGTGGTTTCGGCTTCGAGATGAACTGATCAAAAGATTTATCATCCGTCGCAAGAGCAAGTTCGGGGTGATTAACAACATGGTCAAGCGGATGCCTCAGCGGCATTTCGTACTCGTTGGCGATAGCGGTGAAAAAGATCCCGAGATGTACGCCAAGATCGCTTCGAAATACCCCAAACAAATCGTCAGGATTTGCATCCGTCAAATCGATGCAAACCCCATCGACCCACCCCGGCTGCATCGTATCTATAAGCGGTACGGGATGATCGTCCCAATCCAAGTTTACTCGAGTGCCAAGCAGCTCGGATCCTCGCCTGCCTAATGCTGATGTTTGTAAGTTTGCATCTTCGACCAAAAAGACATAACTCCGCTTGCACTGCGGCAGCGATCGTTTTTTGCGCTGCGTTGGGTGGATGCCAGTCCAAAAGCGATCCAAAGCCCCAGAGCAATCCAGCCCAGGAAACTCGGCAAGCAACCGACGCAGCATCGATCGCTGCACTTATCGACAAGACTCTCGAATACAATCGCTCAGAGCGTGTCCTTTCGGTAGACCGCAACGCAGCTTGGCAAGTCGCACACGGTGCAGTGGCTTATGGTAAAGATCTAAAGCTGCAAGTCGAAGGCAAAGAGGTTCCTGCCCTGGATTATCTTTTTCAGGGAGGGCAGATGCGAGGTTGGGAACTTTCTACTGGACCGGTACTTGCGAGCACCAAGCGGCCCAGTGTCCAAGCCTATGTTGAGGCTGGCAGTTATGTAGGACAAGGGCATGTCGATCAGTTTCTCGGGTATCTATCCCAAGCGGCATTGCCGTTGGACACACCGATTCGTGTCGAAGACCAGACGCTGACGCTTGAAGACTGGGGCAGGTCAGCTCAAAACCAATTGCCCAACAATCCCTACCGAGAATACAGTTGGACTCTGATCGCTCTTACCAACCTCTTTCCAAACGATGTGACTTGGACAGCCGGCGATGGCAATCCTTGGACCCTCGAGTCTGTTGCAGAGTTTGAAGCCAAACAAGACATAGCCGAGAGTCCATGTGGCGGCATGCATCGACTCATGGGTTTGGCCCATACGGTTCGCTATTGCAGGAATCGGCAGATCCCTTTCCAAGGGGGTTGGTTGGCGGCCAAGCAGACTGTCGATCAAGCGGTCGAGACGATTCGAAGGTATCAAAACACCGATGGAACCTTTTCGGCCAACTACACCGTTCGTCCTGGGACCAGTGCTGATCTGAGCACGCGGATAGGAACGACCGGGCACACACTCGAGTTCCTTGCCTATGCACTTGAACCGCAGCAGCTTCAAGAGCCCTGGATGGAGCGAGCCGTTGTGCGGTTATGCGAGCTGCTTGAATCTGCATCGCAAGTAGAGCTTGAGTGCGGCGGGCTCTACCATGGGCTCAGCGGGCTGAAGATCTACCGAGATCGACTTAGAAACGTCGAGAGCGGTCGCTAGACTCGACTTTGGTCGTCACCGGTGGATCGATAAAGTCGGTGGCGGGCATGAGTTCGCGAATCTTTTGGCTCAAGACTGCCGCATCGTACCAGTTGAAAGACATACTTGGATCGGCTGCATAGCGACCTAGGAGTCTCAAGAGCTCGGTGCGTCGTTTCGGATCGAAGACAAAGACGTAGTGTTCTTCGCCTCGCACGAGGGCTATGACGTTGACTTGTTCGCTTCGGACCGAGTTGTCCATGAGTCGGATTCCAAATGCCAGCATTTCCCCGCAAAACACATGTCGCGGGTTTTGCTAGGATCGGACAAGCGAACGCTCGAGGATGAATCGACCTATCGGCGCTGATTTGATCGTCAATAGCGTCACAGTGTGACAGAATCCCAATAATGTCAATGTGTTCCAAACGCCACGCGTCCGCCGCAGGCGGACGTTGCTCTGGCGCTGCTTGCCACGCCGCCTGACGGCGGCCGCGTTTTTTGACGGCATTGACGGTGTTGACAAGGTTGACTGCATTGACGGCGGACAGAATTGACCACGTTGACATTGTTGACGGCGGCGTTTGACATCATTGACATCGTTGACGTTGTTGGCATCAATCGCCAATGAGGTCAACCTCGTCAATCTTGTCCGCAGGTCAATACCGTCAATACCGTCAATAAGGTCAATGCCGTCCAAACGCCACGCGTCCGCCGCAGGCGGACGCTGCTCTGGCGCCGCAGCAACTACCTGCGTTTGTTATTGATCGTCCGTTTAAGCAATACGGTCTGATCGGTATTGAGATCTTCGCCGGGCAAGAAGCCCACAGGCACAGTCCGGTCGATGATGTAAAACGCCCGTTCTCGCTCAGGCTCACCCGCAGAGTTGGTGTACTCTTTTCCAAACCCTGTCACTGGATCGTACTCAAAGAGTGCAACCGTTACCCACATGGCAAAAACGTTCGACTGATCGGTCGTCAAATTCGACAATCGCATGGCCCGCTGGTACCGAGTAAATGCGTTCTGACGCGCTTCGGCAAACTCAAGCGGATTGATCCCTCCAATATTCCCCGCTTCCGCATTGGCAACAGAATACGGTGAAAACAGCAAATTGCCTTGGTTCTGACCGTTGGGTTGCTCTCTTCCTGTCGGGTTGCGATCAAGCGAACGCAATACCGTCGACTCGCTAGCATAACGTCCCCGCTGGGTCGTTTGCGCCCGATTCGTCGCGTCTTGACTCGGTGCAAAAGGATAGAGATTGGTCGCTAAACCGGATCGATAAGCTCCAGCGAACAATGTCGGATAATTCGGAT
>Ga0207937_1000564_pt1 | contig 12934 bp, 10 predicted proteins | sample LakMenEpi04Sep11_FD_150668 | JGI IMG/M metagenome (GOLD analysis project Ga0207937, IMG submission 150668) | Freshwater microbial communities from Lake Mendota, WI - 04SEP2011 deep hole epilimnion (SPAdes) | ecosystem: Environmental > Aquatic > Freshwater > Lentic | place: Lake Mendota, Madison...
CGGTGGTATTGGAATCGTAAAGGGAGACATGTTAGTCGTTTCGAATACTGAATTCTCGATAAAGGATTTTTGTGGGCTGAGTAGACATAAGAAAAACTTGCGAAACCGCGAGCGCTATTAAAAAATCATCGCGAAGCGGGAGGATCGAGCTGCCCCCAACGTTCCAGATAGATCTTGTACGCAGGATGTTTGTCTATTTGTTCGCGAAGCAGATTTTTCGCTCCTTCGGTTAGTGTGGCTTCCTGTTCCGCATTGATTCTTCCCATAACCAGAAGGGAACGCAGAAAAACAAAATAGGTATCCAGCACATCGCATCGGCAGTATTCGCTGATCTCGCTGAGTTTCCCTGCGTCGTATAGTTCATGAACCATCGCGCCCTGAACATCGATTTTTCCTGGTTTGTTGATTAGCTGGGCCGCAAGATTCAGGCCGCCTCGGAACCAACTGCTTCCGAAATTCGTGAGTATTTCATGCAAATCAAGATGAGAATGGATGTTGTAACGATTGCGAAATTGCTCGTACGATTTGTCGAACAGATTGAACCAAGATGGAATACTAACTCCGAAACGAAATGCGGATAACTCCATCAATGGGATGTCAAACGAGCGACCATTGAACGTGACCAATGTCGGTCGATTGTAGCGTTCCCATCCAACCCAAAAATGTTTGGTAATGATGGCAGGTCGATGATTCGGTTCATCCAAGGAAACGATCTCGACCAGACTATAATCTTCGCGTATCTTTGCAATCACCACGGCAACTGGCACATGGTACGTATATGGCACAAAATCGCGACCACTCTCAGCCAAGAGTTCGAATCGGAATTTGCGAATGGCTTCTTTCGGTGATAGGTTCGCACCTGGATACCGCGTCGCCGCTATGGATTCACCATCCGGAACACTCTCGACGTCAAATAACAGATATTTGATCTCGTTGGACGGCTGATTCATAGCGATCGTTGGGTAAGGGCTGTCTATCGAGCAATCGAACGATTCGGTGCCGCGAGTAATTGTTGAATTAGTGATTCGGAGGTTATACCATCACCGATAGCTCGATGGTTGACGACGATACGATGTCGCAACACAGGAACGGCAACGCGGAACAAATCTTCTTGGATAGGTGCGGTGCGGCCCATCAACAACGCCCTGGCTTTTGCTGCGAGAACTAAGTTTTGACTTCCTCTCGGTCCAGCTCCAAACGCCACATAGTCACCGATTTGAGAACGAGAGGCCCCGGGCCGCGTTGCCCGGCAAAGCTCTACGGCTATCTCTAAAAGATGCTCGGGCAATGGGATGTTTCGAACAGCGTTTTGCAAAGCCAAGAAGGACTCTTTGCTTAACGGCGAAGTTGCTGGAGCCAACTCCATGCCGGTGGTCATACGAACGATATCTTTCTCCTCCTCCTTGTTCGGGTAGTCTACATGAATTTCCATCATGAACCGATCAAGTTGGGCTTCAGGAAGAGGATAAGTACCTTCTTGTTCGATGGGATTCTGAGTCGCGACCACCAAGAATGGTGATTCCAAATGGTGCGTGGCACCTCCTACCGTAACGTGCCTTTCCGCCATTGCCTCCAGGAGTGCACTCTGGGTCTTGGGAGCTGCTCGATTGATCTCATCCGCGAGCAACAGATTGGTAAAAATCGGTCCGGCGCGGAATTGCATCATGTTGCTTCCGGACTGTGAGTCGCGCTGCAGCAACTCGTAACCCGTAATGTCGCTAGGCATTAAGTCGGGGGTAAACTGTACTCGATTGAATCTCCAATGAAATGCGTTTGCCAAACTCTTTACCATCAGCGTTTTCGCTAGGCCAGGCGCTCCGACCAACAACGCATGCGAACCTGAAAGGGCGCAAATCAGGAGATTGTCCAGCACATCGGCTTGGCCGACGATCGAGTTCTTCAGCAAACTTCGCAATTGCGAGATCTGCTCTAGTAACGTTTCAATGTTTAGAAGTTCGTCGGCTGGTATCGAGGTTGTCTCGGCTGGTATCGAGGTTGTCAAGGTGCATGCTTTCGGGGGTGGGGAACGCTAGGGAAATTTGGTCGGTCTCTTCTCGACAAACGACCGCATTCCTTCGCTCGCCGATTCGGTGCTACAAACGGTCGCCATGACCGCCGCTCCACTAATCAGGTGACTCCAGATCGGCTCACCAATCATTTCGTTAAGCAGTCGCTTTGTCATTTGAATAGACTCGGTCGAGGATTCGGCAATTTGAGTCGCCAGCTGATGCGATTTCGCCCATACCTGCTCCGACTCTACCAGATATTGCACCAGCCCCCACTGATAGGCTTGATCCGCAGTCACTGGATCCAAACCGAGCAAAATTCTGGATGCAACCGAAGCTCCTAGGCGAAACGACAAAAGAGGCGCGACCAACCCCGAAACCAATCCGATGCGAGACGCGCGCGAGGAGAATGTCGCCTTGGGTGTCGCAACAACGAGATCCGCACCCAACACCAGCCCCAGCCCACCGCCAAAGACAGGCCCATCTATGGCGGCGATGATCGGTTTGGGAAATCGAAGCATCGCTTCGATCAGTTCCTGCAACTCATTCGAAACTTCTTGCCATGCATCCAATGGGCTCTCGCTCTGTGTCACCTCATTCCATTGCTTGAGGTCGACTCCGGAACAAAAAGTTGCGCCAGAGGAAGCCAAGATGACACATCGAACCGATTTCTCTCGATGAAAATCGTCTAAAGCTTCGCGAAGGTCCGCGACCATTTCTCGGGATATTGCGTTGTGCGTCTTGGGAACGTCGAGAACGATCGTTCCGCTCGGAGCACTCTTTTTAATTCGAATTCGCATTTTCCCTCGGACTTGTGGGACCCTCAAGAGGGCGTTGCATTGAGATGGATGGCACGAAAAAATTTAAATCCCGCTCGCGGAGGGGATCTCGTAACCTTTACGATACTCTCGGGTAAGCATGGTATTTGCCTTTTCATTTCCCTTGAACGTTTCCGCAACGGAATCGAGTTCTAGGGATGGCCCAACCGCAATCTTGTAGGATTCCACCTTATTCTCTTTGAGGTGTTCAGCGGTTCGTTGCCATGCTTCCGAAACGTTCGATGGACCTTTGATGTTGGCCAGTTTGGCTGCGACCTCACCGCCATCGACGATTTCTCCCAACTGTAGAGAGATATTACCGAGGTGGCAAAGGGCGCTCGAATAATGCCCTTCTTCGACATCCGCATGGAGCAATTTATGATTGCGATTGCGAACCGCCAATTCAAAATTCTTGTAGTGAAACGCGTCGCTACCTCCATCGAATGTCTTGACGGGTTTACCATCCAAATCAAAGACCGTTCCTGATTGGTAAGACGTCATTACCAAGTAACCTTTGCTCCCCTCGACAATGATGCCGACCTTTGCACCTTTGTAGTCAGGAGTTGGCAACCCACGAACCTCGAACGAGAGTTGCTTCTTGCCGTAATCGTGAATTACCAATTGGGTGTTGGCTGTTTCACCCGCATCTTGGTAACCCAATCGTCCCCCGAGAGAGAACGTGCGATCACATAGCCTGCTTTCGTTCAGTGCCCAGCGACACAAATCCATCTGATGGATACCTTGGTTTCCAAGATCTCCGTTTCCGTACGGATACTGCCAATGCCAGTCGTAATGAAACCGAGGACGCGTCAGTGGCAAAATAGGTGCAGGGCCGGACCAAAGATCGAAGTCCACTTCCTTAGGAACCTCGTAGACGCCTTTGGCGCCGATTGATGGACGAGGCTTGTAGCACAATCCTCGCGCGACAGTGACGTCGCCGATGCCTCCGGCGTGAATAAACTCCATCGCTTCTCGCATGCCCGGATTGGATCGACTCTGAGTTCCGGTTTGTACTATTCGGTTATACTTTCGAGCGGTCTGGACGAGACGTCGACCTTCGAGAACATTGTGTGAAACTGGCTTTTCGACATAAACATCTTTGCCTGCCTGTACTGCCCAAATCGCGCCTAAAGAGTGCCAATGGTTTGGCGTCGCGATACTCACAGCGTTGATCGATTTATCTTCAAGCAGTTTTCGGACATCCTTGACCCAGACCGGTTTTTTCCCACCCTGTTTTTCGGCAACGGAATCGCAGGTCTTTTGCCCGGCCTTTTCATCGCAGTCGCAGATGTGGGTCACTGTGGTTCCGGATTTACCTGCAAACCCACCGACATGCGATTGTCCGCGACCACCAGCTCCGATGACCGCCACGTGAATCTGTTCATTCGGACTGACCGACGGGGTGAAATTATCCTGTGCGTATGCAGAAGCGGAAAAACGACTTTGAGAAGCCAAGATGGCTGCAGTCGTAAGCATGGAACGTTCAAGAAATTCGCGTCGCGAGGCGTTGTTGGATCGAGATGAAAACATGGTTTTACTCCTAAGTGAAGAGGCTGGGATAGGCTCATGATAAACGGAACCGGCAAAGTTTTCAGCTAGGTACGATGGCCAATACAAAGTTCGCGTCGATTTTTGAAGGAGATTACTCCCAGGAACCTGTACGCCCTTGTTTCTTTTGGCTTTGGATCTTTTTGTTTTCCACCCGGCGGCGTTTTGAACCCGCGGTAGGGCGAGTCGGTTTTCGGATCGTCGGCGGTCTCATCGCCTCCAAAATCAGGCTACGCAGTCTTTCGCGACACGCTTGGATGTTGCGGGACTGTTCGCGATGAACTTGGCTAGTGATCTGAAGAATTCCATCCTCCGTGATGCGAGATGCCGCCAAAGCCTTCAAGCGAACCATCGTTGTTGGGTATAATGCCGTCGAGGCAGCAACGTTCCAACACAGCGTCGCCTTCGAGTTGACTTTATTCACATTTTGGCCCCCCGGCCCCCCGCTCCTTGCGAACTGTATGTCCAATTCGCTGCTGGGTATGAATACTTGTTCGTTGATAACGAGATCTTCCATTGAATCCGAAACAGCCTTTCTTCAGCATCCCAACACAATTCTTTGCCGATATACATCTCATGTTTAATCGTTTTTTGATTTTGGCTATTTTTGCATTACCCACAACGTGCAACTCGGATCTTTTTGCTCAATCTAGGGCCATCGATACGACGAGTTCGGCGAAGACACCAAGCCTGTGGACACGAACGGTGGGTGAAGATTGGCCTAGAATGCTGGGAGCTCAATACGACTCCACGTCGCGAGAAAAAGGAATTCGAAAAGAGTGGGGCAGTAAAGGTCTCGAAGTCGTTTGGGCTGCGAACACTGGCGAAGGGTATGGAAACGGAGTCGCCAGCCAAGGACGCTGGTTTCAGTTTGATCGATTCGGTTCCGCCGAGCGGCTCTCGTGCCACCATGCGGAAACGGGCGAAGTCCTTTGGAAATGGGAAAAGCCTGTCGTCTATTCGGATGCCTATGGCTACAACAATGGCCCTCGTTGTAGTCCTGTCGTCGATGATGACCGTGTCTATGTCTATGGAGTCAATGGAACGCTCGCATGCATTTCCGTGGCAGATGGAAAAACTATCTGGGAAACGAACACATCCGAGCAATTTCATGTCATACCTAGCTTTTTTGGAGTCGGTGCATCTCCGTTAGTCTATGGCGATCTTCTTTGGGTGATGGTGGGGGGAAGCCCTGAGTCGAAAAGTAGCCGATTCGCAACCATCAATGACTTGCCTTACGCCAAGCCAAATAACAGTGCGATGGTTGCTTTCGCAAAACGCACCGGTAGAGTCGTTCATCAAGTGGGAAATTATCTGGCGAGTTACTCTGCTCCTGTCGTACGTCAAATCGATGGGCAGGATGTCTGCTTAGCATTTGTTCGCGAGGGACTCCTTACCTTCCATCCCAAGGATGGATCCAATCAGCAGTTTTCTCCTTGGCGAGCTTCTATTCTTGAGAGCGTCAATGCAGCTTCGCCAGTACTGATCGACAACAAAATACTGATAGGCGAAACTTACGAAAAGGGAGGCTGCTTGATTGAGCTCGCGGCCGGGAAACACAAACGTCTTTGGGCCGATGGCCTAACGCGTAAAGATCAAGCGATGAGACCACACTGGACCACGCCGCTCGTTGACGGGAATGACGTCTACGTGAGCAGCGGTAGGAACGAACCGGATACTGACCTGCGATGCGTAACCATCAGACCCTCTGATAACAACCCATCGGTATGGAACCCCTCGGTTCGATGGACGGTTCGCAATCGAGATCGAATGACTGGGCTGATGGTCGATGATCATTTGGTTATGCTCGGAGAATCGGGAACGCTCCAGTTACTAGCAGTCGACAACCGATCCTTCCGAGTTATTAGCGAGATGGATTTAGCAAACACGATCGATCCACGAGACAATGCGCCTTATATCCAAACTCCAAGCTGGGCTCCGCCGGTTTTGTCACATGGCTTACTTTATGTCCGCGGCGCAAATAAAGTCATCTGCCTAAAGCTGATGGACAAATGAAGCCCCATTCCATGGAACGATAGCATTTATCCAAATCGAAGCGTTCGTAGATAACCTTGACATCGACTCACTCTGAACGCTAGCCTGGCGAGTTTGGAAGTGATCGGACAGCTTGGTTAAAAGAGGCCTCTTCTAGGCAGCCTTGAACTGAACGTGGATGGCTGCATAAGCCCATCGAATCACCGTTTGCCAAATGTTCTCCGAATGATCCGAGAGCTTGACCGAACAGAGAATGCCAGGTGACGGAAGGCTGGGGCGATACTCGCGCGTCCATAGAGAACGTTGGAACGAATGCGGCTTGAGAGCAATACGAGCATGCAGTCGAGGTTTTTCTGTTTTGTACTCTTCTTTTCCATCTGCCGATTTGCTTTGAACCACTGGCAGCGGGCCTCCAAAAATGCCGCCCATACTCGGGAATTCGACTGTGTCCGATGACCGAGGTAATACTTGGACAACTTCGCCAAGCCAAGCTTCCCCATTGGAGAGTGTTACATTGGCTGCAGTGCCGTGCGATCGAGAAATCACATCCCACTTGTCCTGTGGCAGCGATGCGTGGATCTCGAGTTGATCCGGTTCGACCACATAACCTATGGACACTCCTTCCTTGAGGAAATTGCCAACCAAGTTGTGAGACGAACGGATCATCAATACGCCGTCGCGTGGGGAATGGACAGTCAGAGTAGCCAACTTCGCATTGAGGCTTTCGTATTTAAAACGCAGGGATGCGAGATTGGCTTCTTCTGCTTGCAACTCGGACTCTTTTCGCTGAGCCCTGAGTGCATGGCATTTTTCCTCGCTCGATTCGACAAGCAATTTCGCATTATCGCATTCAAACGTTAAGTCGGGATTCTTCATTCGTAGAATCTCATCGCCTGTGCGAACGCCTTGCCCATCATGTCGAAGAACTTCGACAACTAGACCTGGAGATTCCACTCGCAATTCAATCGGTTCTACAAAATCTACGGTGCCAGGCCAGTAAATCTGGAAGGGGGACGGAAGCAATCCGAGCAAACCGATCCCGATCATCATCAATGAAGCACGCAGGCACTTCCGCCAAGACAATTGAGTGACAATCCAAGCAACAGACGGTTTGGGCCCAAACGTGGTGCCAGACATTCGACGCAAAACATGCGGCATGACAAACCACAATGCGGCAAATGCGAGTACAACGACGATGCCAATACCATCCCAAGCGACCCATAGTCCCCAGGCGAGCGTTGTGAGCATGAGCATTCGCGAACACCAACTTGCGATACCATACGATAGCACGACAAGCGCTGACGAGTGACTTGGCGGGCATTCATAGAGTGTTCTGAACAACAATTTCTTCACGGCTGCTTGCGCATCTTGCCAAAGATTGGGACGGCCAATCAAATCGGTCATGATGTAGTAGCCATCGAAACGCATCAATGGATTTCCATTGAATGCAACCGTCGAAATTGTTCCTAGGGTCACGATAGAAATGCACAAAAATCGCAAGGCTGCCGATTCGAACCAGCAGGCCCCAATGACCGCCAAACACGCGAACGTAACTTCGAAAAGGATTCCACTGGCGCTGATCAATATGCGAGACCAACGATTTTCAATCTGCCAAACACTAGGCGCATTCACGAAGGGTGAGGGAGTGAAGAACATGAAACCGAGTCCAGCGCTTTCGGCTTTGGCCCCAAACCTGGCACATGCAACGGCATGTCCCAATTCATGAACACACTTTAGTAGTAGCCATGCGAGCAGAAGCCACCATTGGCTTCCCGGCACAAACAGCCCAACACTTAGTTTGGTGAGGGATGACGCGTTGGCAATTGCATGTGAAATCGCGACCACCCAAAGAACGATTGCAACAACCGCTGCTGGGATCGAGATCAATCCCGTCAGAGGGCGAACCCATTTGTCCAGTGTCTCGCCGTTGGTTAGCTTAATACGAAAGAAACTTGGATCGAATAGTTTCGGCGCGGCCGGTGCGACAGGCCGACCTTCCTCACTATCAGGTGCGAAGCCTTCGATGGGGTTATCCGCGATTTTCTCAACGAGGCCAGAGTTAATCAACCCGGCCAGAACTTTTCGCACTTTCTCTGGATCGGCTGCCGCCAAACGATTGCTATGTTGTTTTGCATTGAGGAACGCATCTGAAAACGTGCGTGACTCGTCGAATGCAGCGCAGAGTTCGTACTCAAGGCTTCCGAATCGCCAAAACTTGTCTCGGGTACCATCTTGTGCGACGTACTGAATGCCACGCTTTGAAGAAGTTACCGAGAATTGTACATCTGGCCGAAGCCTAAATTTGGTGTTATCGGTTGTCACGGGGGTATCCTTCTATGTTGTTACCAAATCCACTGGTTCGCTAACCAGCGATAAGGTTTGGAGAACAACAGCCATCCAACACTTCGCCAGCCCGCTTCAATTTGAGCGGTTGCTTTCATTCCCGGTCGCAACTGCATGCTTGAATCTGCGATAATCACATCCGCGATAAAAATCGTCTCTTGATCAATAATCGACGCTCGAGGTTCGATCCGTCCAATACTTCCATGAAACGACTTTCCGCCAGTAGCATCAGAACGAACAGCGACCTTATCTCCTACTTTGATCTGCCCCAGGTCTTGAGCGTTCAAATGCACTTCGACCGTCATCGACTCCATCTCTGCGATCTCAAAGAGATTTTGTCCCAGTGTCACGGGCATTCCGATGCTTCGCTTCCAGTCTCCCTGAACTACAGTGCCATCGGCAAGAGCTCGCACTTCTAGCCGACTGAGCTGGTCTTGGAGGCTTTCAATGCGTGTTTGCGCTCGACGAACTTCGACTTTCGCAACTCCCATCTCACCAGCCGTACGCATCGCGATGGCTGTATCCAGCTTTTTCGTTGCACCCTCCAATTCAGCCTGTGCCGTCGAAAGGTCGCGGAGCATTTGTTCTCCGTCCAACTGTGCCAAAAGCTGCCCCTTCTCAACACGATCGCCTGGACGTACGTTGCACAATGCAATGTGCCCTGCGACGGGGCTGGCAATGTACTGTCGAACTTCAGGCTCGAACACACATTCACGTCTAGGATAGTAGGGTACAGGTAGAAGTAGTCCCAACAGCAATAGAGCAACAGGTATTAGCAGTTTCTTCGGATTCGCCCGTGCCCATTCCATTCTCCCAGTCCAACGCAAGCTCCAGCGACATCGCTTGATCAAAAACCAATCATCGATCTCTCGCTTGAGGTACTGAACATCCCTACACTCTCGCGACTCAGACTTCTTTTTGAAAACCGATAATCGACTACCCAATCCGGAACTGGTATCCATCACCAATACGGCAAAGCCAGACGACTGGGGCAGTTCTAGTGCAATGCATGTCAATGGTTTGTCAAAAGCTCTGCTCAATCGATTCATGCTCGCACATAACGATGCAGACTCTCCTGCAACGATTGGTCCTTTATCGACAATCGGCTCGACAGGTAAACCTGATATATCGGTCTCGATGGATTGTTCTTGATTGATAGGCTGCACCGAGCATAATGCGCCGCCCCTGAGAATGGCTTTCTTCGCGATACTCGCAATCAAATCACGGTGAACTCGGAGCAGTGATGCATCCCAACCTATACAATCAAGGTCAAATACCTTGCCCCGTTTGTTGGTTACCAAAACAGCGATACGTTCGCCAAGGATGAGAGCCGCTTCGGATAGCCATGATTGCAGAAACTGATTCGAATGGAGATCTCGTGACATGAACGCGGGAAGTGCCCTCGATGGATCGACCTTCATAGAGTCGCCGGGAGGTTGTTCGCGTCGAGGCCACGCGACCGAGGAGGCTAGTGAACTTATACGGTCATGAGTTGCATCAAGGGTTCGTTCTAAATCTGTACCAGAATCATAGAGTTTGGTAACTAAACTATCAAACTCTTCGGTCATCGCCCGCAGATCATCTCCAGTCAGTACGCCACCCGACGTCGGTCGCGCGGGTACGACGCACTCGTTTCGCTTTGGGTTGTGGGAAGTGGCGTTGTTCACCGGTGTATCCTTTAAGGATGTATGAGTTCGCAATTGGCAGCGCGAATGGAGTGGTCTGAGTTTTCGATAATAACCGTCAACTCGATCGTACGGCCTGACGCATCGGCAAAGGGTGCTATGTATTCGATCTGGCCAGCGACAACTACTAAGTTCGATAGGCGAATCTCGGCTGAAGTACGATCTCGGAATTTATCCGCCACCTGCTCCGATAGCATGAACGTTGCCCGGAGCTTGGAAATATCGAGTAGTTTTACGAAAGCGGGAGCGTTTCCAGCGATGTACTCCCCTTCCTTCTTATAGATTTCAACAACGATCCCATCGTGCGGAGCACGAATGGTCCGTTCGCTGAGAGCGATCTCCGCTTTTTCTAACCTAGCCTGAGATAATTGCTTAGCTTCCGTTTGGGTCTGAAACTTGGCTTCGGCAATTTTCAGATCCAGTTCAAACTTCTCTAGCTCTCGCGGACTTGCTTTCGATTGTTCCACCAGCGGTCGTGTCTGCTGCACACGACGCCTGCTAAATTCAACTTCTCGTCGCGCTGTTTCTAAAGTACCAATGGAGAATGCATCTGCCTCCGCTTCTTTCAAGGCTGCTCGCGGTTGTTCCGAATCCAGTCTACCCAATGGCACTCCCGATTGAACTAACTCGCCTCGTTTCACTAAGACTTCTTTAACGATTCCAAACTCGGCTGTAGCGACTTCCGTCGAACGGAACGGTGCTAAGCTTCCGAGCATATCAATCGATGCGGAAGTTCGCTGAATGACGGATTGACCATACAAAACGTGGCCGCTCGCTAAGTATGAAAACGTTAGTGTCAGTAGTATTGTACGGAGATTCATATTGGAGCCTGTTCACCTTTCCCTCATCCAGCACAACAATCCAGGATCAAAAAATGAGAATCCTAGTTGTGACGCCTCAAATGAGATAAGGAACAATGTCATCCGAAACGTGCGCAGTAGCCCCAATCGTTGAAGTTTCTCAAAAAGTCCGTTTGGATTGTGCGGCTTAGGCTGAATAGACGGCCTAGAAGGAGGCAAGCAAAGCAAGCCAACTCGAGTACACTGCGAAAAGATCGCTCCGGCCATAGACAGAAGCGGCCCACTCTATTCCCACTCGGACAAAACAATGCTTCGTCAATGCAAATAGATCGTTCAACGGAACCTGCGAAGCGATCCGACGCCGATGAAAGGCAGCCCGGAAACCTCCCTGCCGTACTCCAAGTACGGATCGCCGATGAATTTTAGCAAGCGTCGGTCTTTGAAGTAACTGCCTGCGTAAATGTAGACAGTCCAGATTCCCGTCAGGATTGCATGGTCCATCGTCATTTCGGGGGTAAACCAAATCAATCCGAGAAAACTCATATAGACGGGATGTCGCATGTATTTGAAAGCTCCTCGCTTCACAAACTCACGCACCGGAGGTTTTTGTTGGATCAACCAATACCACCATTGAGTCACCCCAGTTTGGTAACCCATCCCAGTCAAATACAGGCTGTAGAACAATGCTAACCATGAACCGTAGAAACCAGTTAGCATGACCAGGTTCATCCAACCTGTGAATCGCCAAATCGCAATCTCGCTTCTTCCCCAAAAGTGAAAGGTCAACAAAAGAGTGATGCACGTTACGCAGCAATGCAAACACCCCAATAATCCGCCAGGCATCCATCGCTTGATGATTCGCTGGGTAGGCGGAGCCAATAGGATGCTATGAGGGATACAGAATCCGATCGCAAGTACGCAATCGACGAAAATCCAATGCGCGTGGGGAGCAGAACCACCATAACGCAGAAATAGAAACAAGTAGACTACCGTTACGAGAAACAAAGCTTGCGTTCCAACACCAAAGGCAACACCTGCCCATCGCCCGAGTGCTATCGATCGAGAGTCGTGACCAACCCGTGACGATGCTGACCTAGCAGGTGCTACGCCAGCAGAAGCTAAACTATTCGACATTTCCCTTAAATCCCTTTTCTGCGACGAAGAAGCCGTATTCCATGGCTCCTGATTTGTATGCATTCAAGATTGCATCGAAATGGTTCAAAAATAATGCGTGGTTCTTTCCCAACAATCGAGCAAGATACCGAACACCCGTGCGTTCCACTCTCGCTTTGCAAATCTCCCAGGTTCGTTCGACTTGTCTGGTCCATATACCCGTGTTGACCATGCGAAGGCCTGCGTCCTCAAACCATTGAACGTAGTCAGACTGGCTCCCGAGCGACGGGCAAAACATGCCATCGCAGACTTGCTCTACTTGCTTTCGTTCATCCGCGTTGATAGGAGCCTCCTTTGCGAGCCACGCACAAAGCGCAAAACGGCCTCCAGGTTTTAACCAACTGGCTGCCTTCTTAAAAAAGGCAGGCTTGTCAAACAAATGCTCTGTACATTCTATGCTCCAAACATAGTCGGCCGAGTTGGATCCCAGTTCCACTTGCTCGGCATCTTTGCAAAGAAATTTCGGTGCCGGAGATACTCGATTCCATTTCGCGCTGGATGCAGCCCAGAGTCGCTGAACGGGGCTCAATGTCACACCCGTTACGTGGCACGATCGATGCTTGGCG
>Ga0207937_1000568_pt1 | contig 12888 bp, 9 predicted proteins | sample LakMenEpi04Sep11_FD_150668 | JGI IMG/M metagenome (GOLD analysis project Ga0207937, IMG submission 150668) | Freshwater microbial communities from Lake Mendota, WI - 04SEP2011 deep hole epilimnion (SPAdes) | ecosystem: Environmental > Aquatic > Freshwater > Lentic | place: Lake Mendota, Madison...
GAGGAGAGAGAAAGGCGAAACGAACGTTCGGCGAATTCTTGAGCGGACGAATTCTCGGCATCTTCGCAAACGATACGAAAAAGCAGGTAAAGGTGATGGTCCAGAGCGTTAAAACTCCCTGCACAAATCGCAAAACTCTCGTTGTTTTCTTTGAGACTTTAGACGATTCAGTCTTTCCGCTGGAAACCGTTCTCCTCGGAAGGCAGATGAGCCCTTGCGGCAGCATCGAGAAATGCAGTCTAAAAACGACTTACGGACCTATCCAGCAGTTGAAAGCGAGTTTTACTAATGGTAATCCCCACCAAGGAACAATCGATTCAATCGGCGAAAGCTGCCAAACCATCAAACATGCCGTTGATCCAACGACTGCTGTCGTGATTCTCAGAGTCGTTACCAGTTTGCTTGTCAACGTGGGACGCTAGCCGAAACCAGCCGCGAAAAGGCGAGGCTGTACATCGCTGTGTTGCTTGACAACGTAGCATGCTGGTCAGATGCGCGAAAACCTGACCATCGCCCCACGCTGACAAGCAGCGTGGTGGCGTCTTCAAGCATCGGTGCAATGTCTGGTTACGGCTACGGCTCTACGCTGGCAAGCAGCGTAGTAGCCTGGAGCCTCGGCCTTTAGAATCAAACAATACGAACACAGAGTCAAACAATACGAACACAGAATCAAACAATACGAACACAGAGTCAAACAATACGAACACGAACAAAACAAAAACATTGATGCAAATCGCGTAGTGTCTTACTTCACGAGGAACGGTTTTTCTAAGGTTGCTGAATTGGGTCTGACGACTGCGATCTCGTAGCTAGCGTCGGTGCCAGCCCCGCCCCAGCGTCCTTTCTTATCGATTGCCAAGAAGTTGATGTGCAATTCGGAGATAGGTTTTCGTTCCGATTTCGCAATGCGGTCGATGGCCGCTTTGCACGCTTGCGTTGGCTCCATTCCATTTCGCATGAACTCAACAATGAGAAACGTACCGCAAGAACGCATGATGTTCTCGCCAATCCCCGTTGCACCCGCTGCTCCTACTTCGCCGTCGACATAGAGTCCGCCTCCGAGGATAGGGCTATCTCCAACGCGACCCGCCAGCTTGTACGCCAATCCACTGGTGGAACAACCGCCAGCGATATGACCCTTGGCATCCAAACCGACCAATGCGATGGTATCGTGGTTCGGGGGTGCTGCGCCAGGTGCGGGCTGTTTGGACTTCCAATCTTCCCATTTCTTCTTTTGCTCCTCCGTGAGTAGCTCTTGTTTTTTGAACCCTTGCGATTGGGCGAACGCAGCCGCACCATCTCCGACCAGAAGTACGTGCTTTGTCTTTTCCATCACACGCCGTGCGACCGAGATGGGATGCGGATAGTTTTCCAATCCCGCGACGGAACCTGCACGATGGGTGGCGCCATCCATGAAGCAAGCATCCAATTGCACCACACCGTCTGCATTGGGTGCCCCACCCACGCCGACCGAGTCGTTCTTCAGATCCGCTTCCGCAACCTGAATCCCTAACTCGACAGCATCCAAGAGAGAGCCGCTCTGCTGTAGGACTTCAAGCGACTTGCGACACGAAGCCAGTCCGAAATTCCAAGTTGCCACAAAGAGCGGAGTCGATGTATTCCCATTGGCACGCCCGATGGGCATGAGTTGCGACAAGCCAGCCATCGCTCCAACACTTGCAGTAAAGGTTCGTCGATTCAATGGCATAGCAATACTCTCTACATCGAGTTGACAATCAAGAATTTTCTTAATAACGAACGGCGATCACGATTCTACCACGAAATGGAACGCAGCCAGGTATCGATCGGTGCCAGAATCGCGAACGATGAAGAGTGAACTTAGGCGGCGTCTTGGCGGCATTTGGAAGTGGCCATCGCTGCCTTTCACGGAGGATTGGTCAAAGACGACCCCGATCCGGATATGCACTACCATTTGGCCTAAGTCAACTTGCGATTTTTCCTGCCCGCAAGCTGGAAGCTTACCCCATTTATTTTCCTGCCTCCCCTAAGCGATCGGCTTGGCAACGAACTTTTCCGAAGTGACAGGCTTTGCCAAGTAGTCACCACCAAAGCACATGGGGCTATATTTCTCATGGACTGGGCCATCGACATAGTGTGGTGTCCAGCCTGTCATGTCTTCGAAAAATCGAATGCATCGAATGTGGCGATTGTCGCAAAGATTGAACCAGTGCTTCATACCACGCGGCACATTGATCATGTCGCCACTCTCAACGGTGACACCAAAGATTGGGCCACCTTCGGGATGCAAATGAAAAATTCCTTTTCCTGAAACGGTGAATCGCACTTCGTCCTCGCTGTGCGTATGCTCCTTGTTAAACTTCTGCAGCATCGCGTCGAGGTTCGGCGTTTGCGGATTCACATTGATCACATCCGCGGTCAAGAACCCACCCTTGGTTTTGACGGCTTCGATTTCCGGTTGGTACTCGGACAGAATGTCTGCATCGGTCGCCTCCGGTTTGAGTCGCCCCTCTACTTGCCAGTGTTCGTACCAAATGCCAAATGGCTTCAAGAAAGCGGAAATCTCGGCAGGATCGTTGATGGTCTTGTTTTGATCTTGGATAAACACGCTGGCCATGATTTGGATTTTGGTAGGTTGGAGAAAGGGAGAGGTAAAGAACGAATACGAGATCATTAAATATACCGCAAGATCCCATTGCCGACTACGCGCTGCGTTACGAAGCGGCCCCGCTCACTCCACCGACACCTCCATAGTATTCGGCGACGCATCCTGATGATGGAGCGATCCGATGAAGTCGTTTTCTTTTTCGTGCCATCCATTTCTCTTGCACTCGTCGCATCTCTTTGAAAATTACAAAACTACTGTGCACGTCCTTTCTCCTGCCTCCTGACGCTTTTTTCGCGTCAATCTTTATGCAATCCTTACAGTTGAAAGATGGGAACTGGCTGAAAGTCCCAACCATATCACCAATTCTCGTTAATTGTTAGAAAACGTATTTCTAGTCAATGACCATTCCACTAAACTCCTGTTGTTCCTTGGAAAGAAACTTTCTTTAAGGAACATTCTTATGAAGAAAGAATGGATGACATTTTTGTCGGTTGGCGTCTTAGGCTTTGCCTCCTACCTGGGCAAGGCGAAATGTGATTGGTTAATGCGACAGGCAGGTTTGTGGTGCAAGCTTCCAGGCAACAAGCAGATTTCTGAAGCTCTCGCACTTTGGATCGCTCATCTGTCGTGCTGATGTCGCTTGAAGTTTCTGTATTGGAAGGCTCGTAGGTGCCAAATGTTCCCGGCTAAATACCATCTGATCACAGAGGTTGATATTGTGCTCTCGGATAGCAGCTATTCCGAAGTGTCTCTGGTCGATCCGGATTACATAATGTTTGGAAACGTTACTTCTAAACTGGCCTATGACTATCAATTGCAAGGCATGGAGTGTCGAGAATTTTGCACGATTGATTACGAGTCGGGTGGAAACGTAAAGCACGCCATGATTCCTGCAAGCGTCATGAGTGAATCAAAAGGGAGGCAGGCCTTGGAAATGCTTGCCTCTCTGGAATCTCTTCGCGACGTAACTATTGTTTGCAAATCACAAAAACCTGTTTCGTTGTCTTGGGCGTCCTGGATTTGCAGTGTTCCTCGCTTGCGAGGGCTTATGCTTCATGGGTTTTCCGCCATTCAGCAATTTTCCAAAAGAATCGATGAGTTAGTAGACGTTTTTTATTTTGAGGCCGATGCTTCTGACTATGACCCTGATGCCATAAAGGAAATCGAAAACTGGACTAGCTTAGGATTCTTGTCGTTGACTGGGGCTGCGACGCAAAGTAGCAGGATATCGCATTTGTTTAGGCCATCCATTCGCAATTTGGTTTTTCTTCGAATCAGTGTGGATGGGTTGCATATCGATGCGACTAGTATTGTCACGAAATGCCCGATGTTACGCTGTCTTGAATACGACTATTCTCGCGAATTTGAAGAGGAGTTGTTCCGAGCAAATCCTGCTTGTGTCCTCAGGAAGCCCGATGAGTAAGAAGAAAAACAAAGGATAGACACAGCGTCCTATGATGTTCCGCGGTCTCGTAAATTCCACGGATAGACTCGTTTGCATTGTCAAGAGGATTTTCAAAGAGTAAAGCTCTCTTTCGACTTGTGGATATGTCCGTAAGTCTTTGATATCACTGCATGTCTAGATGCTACCGCAAAGCGCAATCGTCGTGTTGTGATTAAAGCACGCTGGCGGTGGGGGAAGTGTACGGCAATCCGTCGGCTTAGCAATCAAACTCATTTCATGGCTTGAGCTTTTGCTGTAAATTTTGGCGGTGAATTCCCAATCGTCTGGCAGCGGCCGAGACATTGTTGTTCTCCAGTTTCATCGCCCTCTCGATGGCCGCCGATTCGAATCGGTCGATCAAGAGTTGCTTGGCCTCTGTCAGTGGAAGATCAAAGTAGGCGTCGAATTCGAGTCCCGTACTTTCTTTGCTTTGGGCGATCAAACCGAGATCGGCAGGAGTCAGCCTGGAGGAAGTGGCCATTGCCACCGCGCTTTCCACCCGTTGCTTGAGTTCGCGGACATTGCCTGGCCATGGAAACTGAAGCATGGCTGCTACGCACTCTTGATCGAACTCGATCTGGCTACCCGCAAATCGATGAGCAAGCAATACGATGTCTTCGCGTCGCGTTCGCAGTGGTGGAAGCCGCAGCTCAATTCCTTTCAATCGATAATAGAGATCCGCTCGGAATCGTTTCTCCTCGATCGCAATCTCTAACTCTTGGTGCGTAGCGCTTACCACACGAACATCCACTGCGATTTCCTCTTCGGATCCAACCGGCGTCAGTGTCTGCTCTTGGAGTACACGCAACAACCGCGTTTGTACAGGCGCTGGCATATCTCCAATCTCGTCAAGAAAGAGTGTACCTCCAGCAGCCTTTCGAAACACACCTTCACGGTTTCGATCGGCACCCGTGAACGCTCCTTTGATATGGCCGAATAGCTCGCTCTCGATCAAGTGTTCGGAAATCGCGGCCGTGTTGACTGCGATGAATGGCCTATTCGAGCGATCGCTCAATCGATGAAGCTCTCTCGCAATCAACTCCTTGCCCGTTCCGCTTTCGCCACGGATCAATGCAGGCAATGTCGACTTGGCTGCCTTTCGCACTTGTTCGAAAACTCGATGCATCAATGGACTCAAACTGGCGAGTTTGCCAAGCTCAGGAACAGCATCCAATTGCTCTTGGAGCGCCAAGACGCGTTGCTCTAATTCGATGCGCTGTTGACTGCGAGTTACGATCGCACGCACGTGATCTAGATCATAAGGTTTGGTAAGAAAGTCCGAAGCACCGCGTCGAATGCATTCGACCGCGATGTCCAAACTATCGTTGGCCGTCACGACGATGATCTCAGGCAGGCTCCCGGATCGCATAGTTCGTAGTTCACCAAGCACGGCTAGGCCGTCCTGGTTCGGCATATTAAGATCGAGAAAAACGAGATCGGGGCAATCCGCGAGTATGCTCGCGACCCCTGTTTCGCCATCGACCGCTTCCAGGATCACCCGACCGCTGGCTTTCAACGCTCGGTGCATCGCATATCGAGCTGTCGCATCATCCTCAATCAATAGGATCTTCATAGCCGATGAGTGTACCTCAAAGAAAGACGATTTCCAGGTCGATCAACAACGAAGCCGCTTTGAAGCTTTGACAAAGTCAAGGAAATTGTAGGGAAAAATCGAATGCTGGAATAAAACGTTCACTGCGATTGAGAGTACTAATTGAGAGTACTATTCGCCCCGTGCTTGCTTATAATGGCGGATAGGCTCGACACGCTCCACGACCGGCTTCCCTCCCCATCAAACCCACCGTTCAAATCCACTATCCAACCTGGCTTCCACTATCCATGAGAGTCTTTCAGCCATCGTTCTTCGTTCGGGCTCTGCGATTTAGTGTATTGTTGCTTTGCATGGCCTGCTTGACTTCAAGCACTTGTGGGTTAGCGCAAACTACCGTCGACTTTCAACGCGACATCCAACCTATATTCTCCGAGCACTGCTCGCATTGCCACGGTTCGGATGCTTCGACTCGCGAGGGAGGCCTGCGTTTGGATATCCGTGAGTACGCACTCGCTGGCGGAGAGTCTGGCAAACCTGCGATCTCGCTCAACTCTTCCGTGACGAGTCATCTCGTCGAACGGATCGAGGCGACCGATCCGGATTCGATCATGCCTCCTCCATCGCTGAAGAAGCCATTGAGCAAACTTCAAGTCGAGCGAATCAAACAGTGGATTGCAGAAGGGGCTCCCTTTGCTGAACATTGGGCTTTTGTTCTTCCGAAAAAGAGCCCACTACCCAACAACGGGCCTGCCCATCCTATCGACCAGATCGTTCTAAAGCAGTTGGAAGAGCGGCATTTGAAACCCGCACCTCCAGAGGCTGCTCATACGCTTTGCCGTCGCATTTATCTAGATCTAATAGGACTGCCACCCTCACCTTCGGAACTCCAGGAGTTCGAGAAGCAAGGCGTCGAAGCGACCATGGATAAGCTGTTGAGCAGCGAGCGATTTGGCGAGAAGTGGGCGCGTCATTGGCTTGATGTCGCTCGATATTCCGACACGAATGGTTACGAGAAAGATCTGAAGCGAGAGCAATGGGCTTGGCGTGATTGGGTAATCCAGGCGATCAATGACGATATGCCTTACGACCAATTTCTCATCGAGCAATTGGCAGGCGACTTGCTCCCAGGTGCAACTCAGTCCCAACGGATTGCGACTGGCTTTCTTCGCAATAGCATGTTGAACGAAGAAGGGGCCATCGTTCCTGAACAGTTTCGTATGTTCGAGATGTTCGATCGGATGGACTGTTTAGGCAAGGCGATCCTAGGCATGACGACTCAATGCGCTCAATGCCACAACCATAAGTTCGATCCGCTCAGCCAAGAAGAGTATTTCGGCCTGATGTCGTACTTTAATAATACCTACGAAGCGCAATCGTGGGTGTACACCGCAGAGCAAGAAAAAACGCGACTCGCAACCATTCAAAAGATCGCCTCTCTTTACGATCAATTTCGCACAACGCATGCCGAATGGAAACAAGATCTGGATCGCTGGGTTGCAAACCTGAAAGCCAATCGACCGGTATGGACTCCTGTGGCCATGAACCAACTCGAGAGTATTAGCGGCCTGAACCATCCGGTTCAGTTAGAAGACCGTTCGATTCTGATGTTAGGGCATACCAGCGGCGATGTATTCTTTGTGGGGACGCCAAAGCTCGAGAACGTCACAGGATTGCAACTTGAGATCTTGAATCATGGCGATCTGCCGTTCCGCGGGCCGGGAAGAAGCAATCTTGGTACGTGGGATATCTCGGAAATCGAAGTGCTCACGCAAACGGTTGGTACCGAGACTTGGGAGAAACAGAAACTGGTCAATGCATCGGCGGACTTCTCCGAACCGGAAGCCAAACAAGATGACAAGAAAGCGACTGGACCTGTGAGCTTTCTGATCGATGGCACCGATGATAAACGCTGGCAAGCAGATCGTGGGATTGGAATTCGCAATCAACCCTCGGTTGCAGTCGTTCAATTAGAGAAGCCATTGTCACTTCCTGTAGGTTCGAAGTTGAAGTTCGTGATGCGAATGGGCAAAATGGTCGGTTGCTGCCGAGTAAGTTTGACAACCTCTGCATCTCCTGCTGCCCCAACCATCGATCACCGCGCAATCCTGGCGATGGAGGGAAATGACGATCTGTCGGAGGTCGAATGCGATCCCATTTTGGCAGCATGGGTTGCGAGCTTGCCCGAGGCAAAGTCGCTCGCAGAGGAGATCGCTAACACTTGGAAGAAATATCCCAAGGCTGAGACCTCTATCCTGCACGTCAAAGAACGAAGTGGACGTTTCCAACGCGACACGCATCGGTTGGATCGAGGAGAATGGGATCAACCGAAACAGGTCGTGGAACGGCAAACTCCGAAGTTCTTGCATCAAACAGTGGGTATTCGATCTCGATTGGAGTTTGCTAATTGGATAACTAGCAAGCAATCGCCATTGACCGCCCGTGTGGGAGTCAATCGAATTTGGCTGACCATGTTTGGAGATGGGCTCGTCGAAACAGCGGAGGACTTTGGAACACGCACTCCCGTGCCCGAACATCTCGCGTTGCTGGACTGGCTCGCTGTGAATTTTATGGAGAGCGGTTGGAGTCAGAAAAAGCTCATCAAGCACATCATGATGAGCAACACCTATCAACAAAGCTCTCGCGTGACGCCAGCTTCGCTCGAGCACGATCCGAGGAATAGATGGCTGTCACGCGGACCACGCTTTCGATGTGATGCTGAAGTGCTACGCGATATGGCCATGTCCGTAGCTGGGCTCATCCACCATAGAGTCGGAGGTCCAAGTGTCATACCGCCGGTCCCACAGAATGTACTCGACTATAACTACGTCTACCCAAGCTATTGGACACCAGCCACGGGACCCGAGCGTTATCGGCGAACATTGTATGGGTTTAGGAAACGTTCGATGCCAGACCCCGTCATGTCGAACCTAGATGCACCGAATGGCGACATCCCGTGTGCCCGTCGGGTTCGATCGAACACTCCAATCTCTGCGTTGACAGGTTTGAATGAAACGATCTTTGTCGAATCAGCCCAATCCCTCGCAATCCGAATCTTGAAAGAAGGCGGGGAAGGAGACACCAGTCGTGCAAACTACGGGTTCATGCTCTGTGCTAGTCGAATGCCGACCGAAGGAGAACGCGATACTATCCTGCGTTTTATCGAGAAAGAACGAAAGCGGATTGCAGACGGATGGTTGTCCGCTCGCGAAGTCGCAACCAGCGATTCCGCAAAGACGCCTAATCTACCACCTAATACCACTCCACAAGATGCAGCCGTTTGGACTCTCGTATCGCGAGTTTTACTAAACATGGACGAGACCATTTCGAAGAACTGAGAACAGCCAAATGAAACCAAATCCAATAACAACCGAAGATTTACAAATTCCGTGGAAGCGACGTTGGTTCTTTCAACAGTGTGGCGTCGGGCTGGCAGGAATCGCTGCCAACCAATGGTTGAGTTCGCCAGCACTGGTTTCGCACGCACTTGGTTCTCCACTCTCGAATAGTGCGAAGCAAAACCCGCTTGCTCCCAAAGCGCCCCATTTCCCAGCCAAGGCGAAGCGTGTGATCTACATGTTCAACGCAGGCGCGCCGAGCCAATTGGAGCTATTCGATCCAAAGCCCGAGCTAACCAAAAGGAACGGGCAACTACCACCTCCTGAGTTGCTAGCGGGCTATCGAGCGGCTTTCATCAATCCCAACTCAGCGTTATTGGGACCCAAGTATTCGTTTTCAAAACGGGGAACTTGCGGCATGGAGCTAAGTGAATTGTTGCCATACCTTGGTGAGATTGCAGATGAGATCACGTTGGTACGATCGATGCGTACCGATGCCGTGAATCATGCGCCTGGTCAAATCATGATGAATACCGGCTCCCAGCAATTCGGTCGCCCCAGTTTTGGCTCTTGGGCACTTTATGGTCTCGGAAGTGAGTCGGAAGATTTACCTGGATTTGTAGTCCTGACCAGTGCCAAAGGCACGAGCGGAGGGGCAAGCAATTACGGCTGCGGCTTTTTGCCGACAGTTCACGGTGGAATTCCCTTTCGAAGCAAAGGTGACCCAGTCCTCTACCTTTCCAACCCGAACGGAATCGACAAAGAAGCACAGCGAGATTCGTTGGATCTTTTGAACGAATTGAATCGGCAAAGTTTCGAAACCATCGGTGATCCCGAAATCGCGGCTCGGATCCAAAGCTACGAAATGGCCTATCGTTTGCAAATGAGTGCACCGGAGCTAATGGATTTGGCGAGTGAGCCCAAAGAGACTCTGGAGCTCTATGGCATTAAAGATCCCAAGGAACCGAGCTATGCTCGCAATTGCTTACTCGCAAGACGACTTGCTGAACGGGGTGTTCGATTTGTGCAACTCTTTCACGAAGCATGGGATCAGCATGGAAACTTAGCGGCCGATGTCAAGAAGAACGCTGGAGATACGGATCGTGCAAGTGCAGCGTTGGTCAAAGATCTCAAGCAGCGCGGGCTCCTCGACGATACATTGGTGATATGGGGAGGCGAGTTCGGCAGAACGCCGATGGTGCAAGGTGGAAACGATGGGCGAGATCATCACAATCGTTGTTTCAGCATTTGGATGGCCGGCGGCGGAATTCGAAAAGGCTATGTTCATGGAGAAACCGACGAGTTCGGATTCAGTGTGATCAAAAACGAAGTGCACGTTCACGACCTTCACGCCACATTGCTTCATCAATTGGGAATGGACCACGAGCGACTCATCTATCGGTATCAGGGGCGGGACTTCCGACTGACAGATGTTTATGGGAAGATTGTAAAAGAGATTATTTCCTAACCGATTGTAGTGGATCGCTCCGCCGATCCTCTGTTATCACGCAGATCGTTCCGCCGATCCAAACCCTTCATCCCTCGCTCCGCCGATCCTGTTTTAACGATAGCTCGCTCGTACAACGCACGATCAAGCAACCTCCCCGAACCACATCGATCCCTGTGAATCTATCCGTTCCACTTGTCCTGAAACATCGTTTGGTAGCCATTCTTCGATTGACCGATTTGAAGGATGCCGTTCCTCTCGCGGAAAGTCTAGTTCGTGCGGGAGTCCGAGCGCTCGAGTTCACGTTAACGAATGCGAACGCACCTGTTGCGATTCAATCATGCCTTGATCGCATTCCCCATTTTTCGAATGGAACAGCTGCGATCGGTATGGGATCTGTTCGAAATGTTGCTGAGGCTCGAACTGCAATCGACTGTGGATCGCAGTTTGTAGTCAGCCCCATCACTTCGAAACCGATCATCGATTTTTGCAAAGAACATGGAGTAAGCGTTTTTCCAGGTGCCTTTTCGCCGACAGAAATCGCAATGGCTCACGAAGCCGGAGCGGACATCGTGAAGGTCTTTCCATCGCGAACTCTCGGCCCTTCGTACATTCAAGATGTGTTAGCACCGATGCCCTATTTGAGGCTTATGCCGACGGGCGGTGTTGATTTGAAGAATCTGGCCAACTACTTTCGCGCTGGCGCAGTAGCCGTTGGTGTAGGTGGCCAATTCCTAGATGCCGAGGCGATTGCACGACAAGACTGGCCCAGAATTGAGTCACTAGCTTCCCAATTCGTTGCCGCTTGCGAGCGAGAATGATCAGATGACTGCACAGACTACGAATAAGACTCCATTCGATGTCGTGACGATCGGCGAAACGATGCTTCGTTTGACGCCTCCGGATTTCTTGCGATTGGGGCAGGGTGATGTTCTGCAAACGCACGTGGGAGGAAGCGAGTCGAACACGGCAGTAGGCTTAGCAAAACTGGGGCGAAGAGTAACTTGGCTATCGAGGCTAACAGACAATCCGATGGGGCGATCGATAGAACGAACCATTCGAGCGCACGGCGTGGATACCTCGCATGTGGTTTGGACGAACAGCGATCGAGTCGGACTCTACTTCTTAGAAAACGGTTCGCCACCTCGTCCTAGCCAAGTGATTTACGATCGCGCTGGCTCTGCATTTTCAAAATACAACGACGACATGTTGTCGGATACAATCTTTCAGCCGAGTGCAGCCCGCTGGTTGCACTTGACCGGAATTACGCTCGGTCTCGGAGAAACGACGCAGCGGTTGGTGCGCAAGGCTGTGCGGCTTGCGCGCAACGCGGGTTGGAAGATAAGCTTCGATGTGAACTATCGTGCGTTATTGTGGAGTTCAGCGTCGGCGAAAGCGGCGTGCAATGAATTGTTCGAATCGGCGGATTTGTTGTTTCTTGCCGAACGAGATGCTAGAAATCTTTGGCAAATCGATGGCGAGGGGGACCCGCACCAGAGCATACGCAAACTTCTATCGATCCGTGCTGGGAAGACGACCGTTATGACGCTGGGTAGTCTGGGAGCGATCGCAGGCGAAGGAGACAATAGTGTATTGCAAACGATTGAGCCCGTTCATCCAATCGGTCGGTTGGGTGGTGGGGATGCATTCTCGGCAGGATTTTTGCACGCTTGGATGGAAGATGCCGATCTAAAGAACGCGTTGAGTTGGGCGACAGCCGCAGCTCGAATCAAATACAGTATCCCAGGAGATCTGCCACTGTTCGAAAAATCTGAAGTGCAACGCATAGTGAATGCAGGAAACGAAAGGACGGACATTCAACGCTAGGGCGCCTGCATTCATTTGTTTTGGATGCAGCGTACTACCGTCTGAGCGAAACGCCACCAGTTGGCTTGTTCAACTGGAGCGTACGGTTAGCAGTTAGCCCTGGATTGGGTTTGGAATAAAATGGAATGTCTCAATGGATCTAGAGATAATCTTGAAGACCGAGACAAGCCCTTGAAAAGAATGCGTACCCTCGCCTCGTGAAAGTCTAGGAATTTCGATTGCGTATCGATGAAGAGAGAGCTTTCGAGCAAATACGGAAAAGCGTCCTGGAACACGCGCTGGTGCATGCTGTACTGAGCAGTCCAAAGACTTCTGAATCTGAAACAATACGTGTCGATGTTCGGCCTGTTTTGGTACAAGCCTCGACATTGTTTCTGTTTACGTACCAAACGGCGACGCAACATCGTCATGAAAACTTAGCGCCTCAGGAAGCTGCCAAAAAACTGGCTACTCTGGTAAAGTCCAACTTTTGCAATTTGATTCTTCACGAGACGAACGAGCAATTGGAAATCAAACAAAGCAAAAAGGGAAAGTTTTTTGCTTCCCGGACTCGTAAACAACCCACGTTGGAAAAGTCCGCATCTCACGTATCGAAACCGTTAGTCTCTCAGAATCGATCCAAGAATCATCTAATACCAGAGGGGACACCATGCCCGTTTCTCATCGAAACAGGAGTCATGAATGAGGCGGGCAAAG
>Ga0207937_1000570_pt1 | contig 12861 bp, 8 predicted proteins | sample LakMenEpi04Sep11_FD_150668 | JGI IMG/M metagenome (GOLD analysis project Ga0207937, IMG submission 150668) | Freshwater microbial communities from Lake Mendota, WI - 04SEP2011 deep hole epilimnion (SPAdes) | ecosystem: Environmental > Aquatic > Freshwater > Lentic | place: Lake Mendota, Madison...
CGGCTTCCAACTCAGCGGCAGCCGCCTCGGCCGCCGCGAGTTTATCCTGCGCCGTGCCGACATCGGCCGATTCTTTCATCGCGCGGGTTGCTCCGCGGGCGGCGGTGCCGGCGCGGGAGATATGGCCGAGGCCCGAGGCCCGCTTGCCGAAGAGCGCACCGAGAACCGATGTCCCGACACTGATGGCTGTTTGCATTTGGGCGGCGCGGGCCTGGGATGCCTGCTGGGCGACGGCTTCGCGCGCGCGGATGACACGTTGGCTGGCCGCGTTGATTTTGGTGGCGAATTTTTCCCTCAGCTTGCGCACGGCCTCGTCGCGTTGTTCGCGGGCGGCTTGCTCGAGACGCAGACGGAAGTCGGTCTCGCTCTCAAAAGGCATACCGGTCACGCCACCCGATCGCAGCACGACAACTTCAATATTTTCGCCGATTTGTGTGCGGGCTTCCTGTTGCCAAGCTGCGTGCACGGCCGCTTGCAGAGCCGGTGCCGGGACCGGGGCAAAGGTTGATCCTCCGTGGGCAACGGGCGGGGTAGCTTCGTAAGTGCTTCCCGCAGCCGCGGCATGTTTCCAAGAAGGTTTTCCATCGGCTCCCAAGGGCACGCTGATCAGAATCCCAGCTTGGGTTTCCGCTACGGGGCGTCGCGAGGCAAAGGCGGCTTTCACTCGTATGCCGAGCGAAGGATGCAAACTCGCCGGCTGGTCGGCGAGGACAAGCTGCCAGACCCCGGTCTCGGCAACCGGAGGTTCGGGGCTGGTGTTGTCAGCTGCGGTCTCCGTGCGCGGCGGAGGCGCGGGCGTAGCGGGAGCGGATGCTTTGGCCGGCTCCATCAGCACGCGGATTTGCTCGCGCGTGAGGGGGCCCCGCAGGTAGCTCATGGTCCAGCGGGTTTGGAACATGATGGGGGCCGGTTCATGCACGCTGTTGAGCAGGAAGACGCGCTTGCCCAAAGCGTTGAGCAGTTGCGTCAAAGCCCCGCGATCGGTGCCGCGTCCGGCGCTGGCGCTCTCCAGTCCTTCGAGCACGCGTTGCTTGTCACGGTCGGTCTGGAGGCGTCCGATGAACCACGTCCCGCAGTTGGCCAGCGCTTTGTAATCGAGGTCGGCCGGGTTCTGCGTGGCGAGGAGAAGTCCGAGTCCGAACGCGCGTGCCTGTTTGAGCAAGAGGAGGAGAGGTCCCTTGGACGGAGGGTTGGCAATGGGCGGGAGGTAGCCGAAAATTTCGTCGAGATAGAGCAGGGCACGCAGCGAGGGCGTGCCGGGTTGGCGTCGCATCCAGGCGATGACTTCCTCGAGCAGTGTCGTGACAAAAAACATGCGCTCGGCATCGGAAAGGTGGGCGATGCTCAGGACGGCCAGACGTGGTTTGCCTTCGGGTGTATGGAGGAGGCGGGCGATGTCGAGGGGTTCGCCCTCGCGCCAGGTGGCAAAGCCGGGCGACGCGAGCAGGTTGTTCAGCGCCATGACCAATTCGGTGCGCTGTTTCGCCGGGAAAAACTCCTCGATGGGCAGGATTCCGATTTTCTCGAAAGGCGGATTCTGCACCGCGCCGATCAGAGCCTCCAAGTCGGGCGAATGGCCTTTCTTCCACGCGTCGAGAAGAATGGCCGAAAGCAGGCTGAATTCTCGGCTGCGCAGCGGGTCGGCATTGATGCCCAAAAGCCCCAGCAATCCGGCCGTCGTGCTCTGCACGCGTTCGGCCAGCAACTCCGTATCATCGGCGATACCGGGGCCGGGAGCCTCGAAGGATCGCAAAATGGAGAGCGGGATGCCGGCGTTGCTGCCGGGTGTGTAGATGGAAATCTCGGCTTTCTCGCGAAGGGCAGCAATGCGTTCCGGCGATTGGCCCCACTGGGCCAGACCATCCTTCCATTTTTGCGCCTCTTGGCCGGCGAACTCGTCCAAGGTCACTCCTGCTTTCCGCGCTTCCTCCTCGTTGACCCATGGGGAGAAGTCGCTCGCGCCCAAGCCCGGGAAAGTCAGCAGCAGATTGCCCAAGTCGCCCTTCGGGTCGATCATCAGCGCCGGGATGCCGTCCATCGCGGCCTCCTCCAGCAAAGCAATGCAGAGGCCCGTCTTGCCGCTACCGGTCATGCCCACGCAAACGCCGTGTGTGGTCAAATTGCTGGAGTTGTAAAGCAAGGGACGGTCGGTCGGTTGACCGTCGGCTTGGACTTCACGGCCCAGGTAAAACAACCCGAGTTTTTCGTAGATGTCGGGATTCATGGGCGCAAGCAAAGTGCGAAAAACGCGCAGCGGGAAGCTGAAAATGCGGGGCGAACCCCGCGGTCCCGTGCCCGCGGAAAATTTTTACAAACGCCGGGCTCTACCGTGCTTCGAGCGGGCGTCGGCGGCGAAGAATGACCAAGCCCAAGGCGAGGATGGTTGTCCCGAGGCAGATCGCGGAAAAGGCTTCGCCGTGCCGCATGTAAAATGTCACCGGCGGAGTTGTCGGAACTTCCACTTCGGCGAGGAGGACACCTTCGCCGAAGGTGTCACCCTCGGCGGTTGCCAAGGTCTGGCGCACGCGACCGAGGTGATCGATCACGCAGGTGATGCCGGTGTTGGCGCAACGGATCATCGGTCGGCGATTCTCCGCGCAGCGGAAGACGGCATGGGCCAGGTGCTGGCGGGAGGCGGCGCTGCGTTTGAACCATCCATCGTTGGTCACATTGACGAAAAGCTGGGCGCCCAAGTTGGCGGCGTCACGGCCGAGATAGCCGAGCGTGTCCTCGAAGCAGACGAGCGGGGCGAGAGTGACAACCGGCTTGGCCAAACGGAAAAGAACCGGCCCCGCTCCCGCGTCGAAGTCGGCCGGGACGAGTCCGCCGACAATGATGGCGAAGAGCGGGAAGCTTTCCCGGAAAGGGATGTATTCGCCGAACATGACGAGGTGCGATTTCGGGTAAACCTGCGGTTCCATCTCCGCGCGGTTGACCATGACGGCGGCGTTGTAATCGGCGGCGTGGCTGAGGATGAGCGTGCCGAAAAGCAGGCTGAAGTCGCCGCGGGCGATCCATTCCTTCACGAACGCGTTGGCGACCGGGTCCTCGAAAAATCCCCGTGGTGTGGCCGCCTCGGGCCAGAGAATGAGGTCGGGTTGCATGGCCACGGCGGCGCCGGTCTGGCGAGCGAGCGTGTCATAGATGTGTTGTTCGAAAGCCGCGTTCCATTTTTGATCCTGCGGGATGGCGGGTTGGACGGCGGCGACGCGCAGGGGGGTGAAGTTGCCGCGCTGGGAAATTTGTCGCAGGCCGAAGCCGAAGGCGGCGATGACGAGGGCGATGGTGAGCGTGAAATCGAAGTGCGCGCGGATTTTCCCGCCGCGTGCCTCGATCATGAGCCGGCGCACGGTGGCCACGGCGATGGCCGAGGTCAAAACGGCCAGAAAGGAAAGTCCGCCCACGCCGGTCAGCGAGGCGAGTTGGATGAGCGGGACGTTGGCGTGCAGGGCGACGCCGAGCGAGTTCCAGCTTAAGCCGGTGAAGACATGGCCGCGCAGGAATTCCACGGCGACCCATGCGGCGGCGGCGAGCAGGCCGGTGGCGAGGTTGCGCCAGGAGCTGAGCCAGACGGATTTGAACGAATGCGGATTCTCCTGCGGGGTGGCGAGGAGGAAAACCAAGGCCGCCCAGAGCGCGGGGTAGAGTGCAAGATAGAGACAGAGGACAAACCACCCGGGGGTGGTCACGGTGGTCAGCCACGAGAGCGAGCCGAGGAAGTAGACCAAGCCGGTGACGTAGCCGAGTTCGGCTTTGCGGAGCAGCGGATAGCGCGGATGGACGGGGCCGAACCAGATGGCGGCAAAGAGCGGGGCCAGCGCGATCCAGACGAGCCACGCTTGGTCGAACGGCGCGAAGGAAAACACGAGCAGCGCACCGCTGAGTGCGGCGGCGGCCCAAGGCCAGAGATTTTTCAAGATGGACATACGAGAGACGGCGAGGATGGGAACGTCCGCAAGGCCGCCCTCAAGGAGCGGTGGCGGCGGGCGTGGCTCCGGGGAGAATGCGGGCGGCAAGCGCATCGATGCGCTCTTGGGCGAACTTGCTCGGCGGGTATTGGCGGTGCGCGTCGAGATACCATGCGAGGGCGGCGCCGTATTCGCCGCGTGATTCGAGGTCGGTGCCTTTGTTGAGTGATTGGACGAAAGTGGCGGCTCCGCCGCTGGCGAGGTCGGCGCGAAGTTTATTGATCTCGGTGTCCTGCGGGTATTGCTGCGAAGCGAGTTGGATGCTCTCCCAAGCACCGGCGGCGTCGCCGCGTTGCTGGAACTCGCGGGCGCGTTGGAGGGAGGCCTCGATCTCGGTCATCTCCTTGAGGATGGTGCCGAGTTTTTCCTGCTTGTCGGGATAAAGCGCGGCGGCGGCGATGAACTTGGCACTTTGGTTGAAGATCGTGCGGTGATCGCCTTGGTCGATGAGGCTGTCGAGTTCGTTGATGGTTTGGAGTTGGACGTCGGTTTGTTTGAAGATGGTGTTGCCGACCTCGGCCAGCGCGGGGTTGCGGGGCCAGATTTCGGCGGCGGCACGAAGTTCCGATTCCATCACAGCCTTGTCGCCGGAGATGGCGGCATTTTTGGCTTTGGCGAGGTGCATGGCGCTGAGGGTCTTGGCCGTCTCGATTTTGGCGAGCGGCTTGCTCGTGTTGTAGTCGCTGGAGATGGCACCGATCTCGTTCACGAGCTTTTCGGCCCGGGTGAGGTCGTTGACCTCGAGGGCGGCGAGCAATTCGTTACTTAGTTGTGTGAATTGCAGGGCGCGTCGTTTGTCCTCGCGGGGGAGGAGTCGCACGCTGGGCATGAATTCTCCGAGGGCGAAGGTCTCGGCCAGGCGCTCGGTGGCGCTGTTCAGTTCGCCCTGTTCGAGCAGGAATTTGTAAGCGTCGACGCCTTCGTTGACGTCGCGGATGGCTTCGTTGGCGAGGCTGTCGATCTGGCTGAGCGAGCTGACCAATTTGCTGATCGTCTGCGCGGCGACGGCCACGCCGCCGGTGACACTTTCGATGCCGAAGTTGTCGAGTCCGAACTTGGCACCGCTGGCGGCGAAAGAAGTGCCGGTCCGATTGCGCGGCGCGGAGTTGTAAACATTCACCGTCGTGCCCTTGTCCCCGGCGCCCGCCCCGACGGCGGCATCTTGATCCACGGTTCCGGCCGAGGCCGCGACGCGAGGGTCAAGCTCGGCGCGGATGGTGGCTTGTCCGGCGTCTTTGTTGACCGGCAGTCCTTCGACCATTTGCTTGTACACATCGATCGAGTTGTCGCCGTCGGAGTAGATGGCGCGGTAGAAACGGTTGGCGATGATGACGTGCTCGAAGCGGCGCGTGGCGAAGTATTGCATGATGAGCGCCTGCAGGTGGCCTTTGGCGCTGAGTTCCGTGAGGGCCATGCGCACTTTGTTGTTTTCGATGGTCTGGGTGATCTCGGAGAGGATACGGCGGGTGGTGGCGAGGCGGGTGTCGCGTTCGAGTTTCTGGTCCTCTTGGTAGGCTTTGACCATGTCCGACGAACTGCGGGCGCTGCCGGGAATGTTGAGCGGCGAGCTTTTGGTGGCCATTTGGTTGTTCCACTCGGCCGAGACGCGTTGTTTTTCGAGGGCGGCGTTTTCGCGTTTGAGTCTTTCGATGGTCTGCTGGCTGTTGCGCGCGGCGTGGATGGCATCGGCCATGGTGCGGCAGAGGTTGGCATCGTCCCTGTATTCGGAGGCCTTGGGCAGGAGGGCGAAGGCTTCGTCGATATTTTGTTTGGTCGCCTTGCCGGGCGCGAGGAGATCGAGGATGCGGTCGATCGTTTTGCGGTAATCCATGTCCGCCTTGCTCGTGGCGGGCGGGGCGTTGAGGTATTTCTCGAAGCGGGCGCGGAAGAGGCGGTTGTTGTTGATATTCCAGATCTTGCCGTCGAAGGCAACGACCTCGCTGCCGGGATCGAAGGCGGGAACATCGCGGCCGAGAAATCCTTCGTTCATCTGGGGCGGCCGTGCTCCGCCGGTGGCCGCACGCGAGTCGCCGAAACCATTGTCTTGGGCGGCGGCGATTCCGGGAATGACAACAAGCAAGATGGCGAGGCGGGGGGTCATGATTTGGTCAGTTCGGTGGCGTAAAGGATGCCGCTTTCGCGAACCTCGACGAGGAAGTGGAAACGCTGGCCTTTTTGAATGTTGGTCTGGCCGAGGGAGGATGGAACAACGACGGGAATGGGTGAATTCGAGCCGGTGGGCTGCACGGAAATGAGGCGCCCTTCTTCCGGCGACCACGCGATCGAGTTGATGACGGCGCCACTGAGCCGGTAGGTATTGCCGCGTAGGGCGGTGGAGGTGGTGAGGTATTCTTCTGTCGGGAACTCCGGGACGGCACGGTAAGGTTTGTTCGAGGAACCGAGGAAATAACCTCCGAGGGCGATCAGCAGGATGGCGGCAGCCAAACCGGCGAGGAGCCAGCCGAAGGGGGGGGTGCTGCGGGCGCGGCGGGTCATGGCGTTATTTATCGATCCCAAGCCGCGCGAAGGCAACCCAGCCATGCAAGAAAAATGCCGAAAACAACATGCAGCAGCAGCACCCAAACACACAACGAGGCGGAGGAAAGGCTGGTGGGAACAACCAACTCCAGCACGTCATAGTAGCGGGTGTCGCGCAGGCTTTGCAGGGCCCCGCTCCAGCTCCAATAGGCCGCGATGAAAGGGCGCAGGGCGGCATCGAGACCGGTCGGCAAAGCCAGCACGGCACCGGAAAGAGGGAGTTGGAACCCGACAAGGTAGATCGACGCGAGCGAGGCTTGATCGGCCGAGCGGGCCAAGGCGGAAATACCCAGACACACCGAGGTAAGCGCGGCGTTGACCAGCAAGAAAAAAACAAATTGCTGCCCGCCGTCGCCGGGAAAGTGGGAGATGGCGCGAACGAACCATGTCATCCATGCCGATTGCGCGACGACGAGCACGGCAAGAAAAGCCGCTTTCGAACCGACATAGGCGACGGGGTTGAGTCCGGCGAAGCGTTCCTTTTCGAAGATCGCCCGTTCACCGGCGATTTCGCGCGCGCTGTTGTTGGCGCCGAGAAGCCCGAGCAGGATCACCTGCAAGAGGATGAGGCCGGAAACGGCGCTGCTGGCCTTGCTGGCGCCTTCGGCGAAAGTGCGGGCTTCGACGAGTTGCCGGACCACATCACCGCTGAGTCCGGCGTCGAGGCTGGGGACGTTGGGCAAGCCGTCGAGGGCGAACACGGCCACAACCAGCGGGAAGCCGAGCACGAGGCCGAGTTGCAGAGCGATGGCGCTTTTGTGTCGGAAAAACACTTTCCAGCGGGTGGCGAGAAGCGTGGAAAATTGGGACAATGATGAAGGGATGCGGATGTCGGTCGGGCGCGTGGCGGGGGGAGTGGCCTCGTTTTCCCCATCCTCTCTCACGTCGCGCGAGACGGATGATTTTTCCTCCGGGGTCTTTTCGAAGTGGCTCCGATGTTTGCACCACGAGGTGTGCCAATCCGTGCCGGTGCGCTGCGGGAGGCGCTCGAAAATTTCCTCCGCTTTTTCCGCCCGGAAGTAGTGAGCCAAGGTGTCGGGTGGTCCGAGGTAGGCGAGGTGTCCGTCGGCCAACACGGCGACTTTATCGAACATGGCGAGGTCGCGCAGTCCGTGGGTGACGACCAGAACGACACGGTCCCCGTCGCGGGCGATGCGGCGGAGGAGTTCGAGAATCTCCCTTTCCGCCCGGGCGTCGAGGCCGCTGGTGACTTCGTCGCAGAGCAGCAGGGGCGGTTCGCTGGCCAATTCCATGGCCAGGGCAAGGCGGCGGCGTTGTCCGCCGGAAAGGTGTTTCGAGAGCGTTTGCGCGGCGGAGGTGAGACCGGTCAACTCGAGAAGCTGGGCCGCGCGGGCGCCGAGGGCCGCGCCGGCGAGGCCGTCCACGCGGAGGCGCAAGGCGAGGAAGACGTTTTCCTCGGCGGTGAGGTTTTCCTGGCTGATGGTGAACTGCGGGATGTAGCCGATTTGCGAGGGTGGGAGGTCTTCGATTTCGAGGTCGGCTCCATCCCAGTGCAAAGAGCCGCCCGTGGCGCCGGTCATACCGGCGACGGTGCGCACGAGGGTGGTCTTGCCGCTGCCGCTGGGGCCGAGCAGTGCGCAGACTTCACCGCGGGGAAAGCGGGCGGTGATTTGGGCCAGCAGCAGGGGGGAGTCGCCGTCCTCGCCTAGGGCCACGCTGACTTCACGCAGTTCGAGCATCTTGGCGCAGTGTCGCGAGGGGTGCCTGCTTGGGCAAACCGAAAGCGGCGGCTTACTGTGCCGTCTCCGGCGGGGTGGGGGCGCCCTCGGGGTTCATCACGTCTTCGGTGAATTCTTGCTGTTCGCCCGAGGCGTCGCTCTCGGGGGGTGTTTCGGTTTCGGAAGTTTCCTCCTCTTTCGGCGGCACGGGCGGTTTGTAATCTTTGAGCAGATCAGCAATGACGCTGCCGATGACCGGGCCGGCATTCGCGCCGCCGGCGACGGTTTCGCCCGGGTTGCCCTCGATGACCGCGGCAAAAGCATACATCGGATTATCCGCCGGGGCGTAACCGGCGAACCAAGCCGCGTTGCGGCGTTTGCTCACGGGGCCCCACTGGGCTGTGCCGGTTTTGCCGGCGACTTGCACGCCTTTGACCGTGGCCGCGCGGCGGCCGGTGCCGGTGCCGTGGGAGGTGACCATGACGAGGCCCTTGTTGAGATCGGCGAGGTTTTCCTCGGATATGTTCAACTCGGAGCGGACGCGGTCGGGGTAGGCCGAGACGACGCGGTTGTCGAGGCTCTGCACTTGTTTGACGAGGCGCGTCTGGTGAAAGGTGCCTCCCGCCGCGAGCACTCCCATGGCTTGGGCCATTTGCAGCGGGGTGATGAGGATGTCACCCTGGCCGATGCTCATGTTGGCAATGTCGCCTTGGAGGATTTTGCGTTTGTGGACGCGCAGCATGTAATCGTCGGTCGGGATATTTCCCCGCGACTCGGCGTTGAGCGGGATGCCGGTGCGTTTGCCCAGACCGAGGGCCTCGGACCACTCGATGATCGGTGATGCGCCGATTTTCAGGCCGGCTTGGTAGAACCAGGTGTTGCAGGACTGGGCCAGGGCTTGCGCGAGGTTGAGCTTGCCCGAGTCGCCGGATTTCCAGTTGCGGAAATAAAAATTGCCGACCTGCAGTCCGCCCGGGCAGCTGATTTTTGTTTCCGGGTTGATGAGGCCGCTCTGCAAAGCGGCGAGGCCGACGAAGGTCTTGAAGGTCGAGCCCGGGGGGTAAGCGGAGCGGAAGGCGCGCGGGTACAGCGGCACCGCCGGGTCGTCGTTCAACTTCGCGAAGACGTCCGGCCTGATGATGGGAATGAAGGCGTTCGGATCAAACGAAGGACGCGAGGCCATGCCGAGAATTTCGCCGCTGCGGGGATCGATGACCACGACGGCGCCGCGGCGCCCGGATTTGGCGAGGGCATCCTCGCAGGCTTTTTGCACCTTGAGATCGAGGGTGGTGATGATGTTGTAGCCGGGGACGGGTTGTTTGACGATGCGCTCGTGGGTGCGTTTGCCCTCGGCGTTGAGCGTGAGGTTGAGCACGCCGGGCGTGCCGCGCAGTTGGTCGTCGTAGACTTGCTCGAGACCCTCGCGTCCCTCGGTGTCGGGAAAGATAAGGTCTTTGTTTTCGATCGGTTTGACGGAGAGCGGCGCGAGGCGACCGACGTAACCGACGATGTGCGCGGCGATGGGGCCGAGCGGATAATGGCGCACATAAGCCGGCTGCAGAACGAGTCCGGTGCCGAGGCCGCGGCTGACCTTGCCGATTTCTTCGGTGGCCAGATCTTCGGCCAAGATAAACGGCAGAATGCCGCGGTTTTTGTAATGTTGGAGAATGGTTTCGTCGGTGACTGCAAATTTACGGCCGAGGAGTTTCTCCGCAGTGAGGATCTGGCTGCGGGCAAAGTTGATTGCTTGGCCGTCGTTGAACTCGAGCGGGGTGGGGAAGTTGAGGCCGAGGTTGTAGGCGACGCGGCTTTGCGCGAGCGGGGCGCCGTTGCGGTCGGTGATTTGTCCGCGCGGCGCGGGAATGTTGAGCAGGTAGGTGCGGGCCTGTTTTTGCGTCTCCCACGTGGGACGCGGCACCTCGATGGTGTCGGTGAGCACGGGGGCCGCGACAACGGCGGAGGCGAACATCGCGGCGGCAACTAAGACGGAGAGAAACTTCATGCGTGGGGCAAGGGGGTCAATGAACATGCATCGGGCGCCGCTGGCAAGTCACGGCCGGTGAGCGCGGGGGGTGGTGATATGCGGCGGCTTGAGGTAGATCGGCTCGAAATTTTGCGGATCGGCGGCGGGCAGGGAGGATGCGATCCGGGCCAACACGGTGGCGCTGGGAACTGCGACGGGCAAATGTTCCGCGCCGGTTACCGGTCCGACGCGATAAACCGGCACGGCCGCAGCTCCGGCTTTCTCCAGCATTTCGGCGTGTCCGAGGAGCTGAATGTCCCCGCACAATTGCCGCTCGCGAACCTCGGCCCAATAGACGCGTCCACCGCGGGCGTCGCCGGTCGCAAAATAATGAGGCTCGTCCGTCTCGATCAGGCAGGGGGAGGGAACGGTCACAATGTCGAGGCCGAGGGCGAGTTCGAACGATCCCGCGACGGCGCAGGCCACGCGCAAACCGTTGTAGGAGCCGGGACCCAAGCCGACGGCCAAACGGTCGAGTCCGCGCCAGGTCGGACGCATTTCCGCAAGCACGGCAAATACTTCCGCCCCGCGACCGCGCGGTGCGTCGAAAGATCGGCGATCGACGATGGAGCCGTTGACGGCAACAGCCACACTGGCCGCGGCCGAGGATGTCTCGAGGGCGAGGATTTTCACGGGTTGATTGTGATGGTGCGGCGTCCTTCGCCCGAGTGTTCGATGGTCACTTGCCGCGCGCCGGACGGGATCAGCTCGGGAAAACGCTCGGCCCACTCGATGACGACGAGCCCGTGGGGAGCGTCGAGCTCGTCATGGACGGAGTCCCAGATTTCCCCGGCGGATCGGGCGCGGTAAAGGTCGAGGTGAAAGACGGGCCCGCGCGGGGTGTCATATTCGTGCAGGAGGGCGAACGTCGGGCTGGTAGCCTGATCTGATCCGCCCCAACCCTCGACGATGCCCCGGACAAAATGGGTTTTGCCCGCGCCGAGGTCGCCGTGCAGGGCGATCACCGTCCCGGGCGACAGCGTGTGCGCGAGGGCGCGGCCGGCGGCAACGGTTTCGTCCGGGCCAGAGGTGTGAGTGCGGGTCATCGGGCAGCTTTTCTATCCCATGGCGGCGCGAAGCGCCATTGCGCGCTTGCCTTTGCCGCCCGGGCTTTTGACCATGCGCGGCTTCTGGATGGATTCCGCAAAAACAACATTTCACCGCCGCCTGCTGAGCACCATGATTATGTGGGCACTCGTGCTGGGCACGATTCTGTCGGGCTACGAGCAGATTTTCGTTCTGACCATTTCGGCCATCGGGTTGCTGGGATTGTGGGAGTATTACGAGATGCTAGACCGGCGCGGCGTGCCGAATTTCAAGCTGACGGCGCTGATCTGCGCGGTCCTATTTTTCGCCGGAAGCTTTTACACATTCCGCTCGCAGGGTCCGGATAAGTCTTATGACTTCGAGATCGCGGTGCTGGTCGTCTTTCTCCTCGTGGTGTTCGGGCGGCAGATGTTCCGGAGGACGCGGGACCAAAACCCGCTGGAGACGATGGCTTACACTTTGTTCGGGCTGCTCTACATCGTGTGGTTGTTCAATTTTCTCACGAAGATCGTCTATCTCGCACCGCGCGGACCGCTCGGCGAGACGACCGGTCAATACTATGTGCTCTACCTTTTGCTGGTGACGAAATTCAGCGACATGGGGGCTTATGTGACGGGATCGTTGATCGGCCGGCACAAGCTTGTCCCGCATATCAGCCCGCATAAATCCTGGGAGGGCCTGGCTGGCGCGGTGGTGTTCTCCATGGCCGGCAGCTTCGGTTTGTGGCTGCTTATCCCGCAGAGGTTGTCGGTCTTCACGGTCTGGGATGTGGGTGTGCTGGGATTGTTGCTCGGTCTGGGGGCCGTCATCGGCGATCTGGCCGAGTCGATCGTGAAGCGCAGTGCCGAGGCCAAAGATTCCGGCGGTCTGCTGCCCGGAATCGGCGGAGTGCTCGACCTGATCGACAGCGTTCTTTTCACCGCGCCGATTCTTTTCTTCTACATGCGCCTTGTGCTGGGATTGCCGCAGGGATGAGTGCCCGCCACATCGTGCTGCTCGGGGCCACCGGGTCGATCGGGCAGAGCGCCTGCCGCGTGGCGCACGATTTGCCCGAACGAGTGAGGGTGGTCGGCATGTCCGGGTTCCGGAATGTCGCGCGACTGGCGCAGGAGGCGAACGCGCTGCGTCCCGCGGCGCTGGCGGTGCGGAACGAGGAGGCGGCGGCGGAGTTGCGGGGCCTGCTCGAATACGTGCCGGAAAAAATTTTCACCGGCGAGGAGGGTTTGTGCGAACTGGCCGCCTGGCCGTCGGCGGAGATGGTCTTAGTGGCAATTGTCGGCACGGGCGGCTTGCGTCCCACCTTGGTCGCGCTCGAAACCGGCAAGGACATTGCGCTGGCCAGCAAGGAAGTGCTCGTGGTCGCGGGGAAAATCGTCATGGCCGCCGCCGCCAAGCATGGTCGTCGCATCCTTCCGGTCGATAGCGAGCACAACGCGATTTTCCAATGTCTGGAAGGTCGCGACCTTCGCCATGTGAAGCGCCTCATTCTCACGGCATCGGGGGGGCCGTTCCGCACATGGCCGGAGGAAAAGCTGCGCGCGGTCACGCGCGAGGATGCGTTGCGCCACCCCACGTGGCGGATGGGGGAGAAGATCACCATCGATTC
>Ga0207937_1000575_pt1 | contig 12819 bp, 8 predicted proteins | sample LakMenEpi04Sep11_FD_150668 | JGI IMG/M metagenome (GOLD analysis project Ga0207937, IMG submission 150668) | Freshwater microbial communities from Lake Mendota, WI - 04SEP2011 deep hole epilimnion (SPAdes) | ecosystem: Environmental > Aquatic > Freshwater > Lentic | place: Lake Mendota, Madison...
CGCTCGGTTTGCCCTGAGCAATACCAAAGCTCTTTCCCTGTCTTGAGATCGTATCCGCGAGCCGCCGTCTGACCATTCATGACGATCTGCGATCGACCGGTTGCGTCTTTTGCAATCAAGGGAGTCGCCCAGCAAGTCGGTTCATTGCGTGAAACTTCCCAGATGTTTTTTCCGGTACGCTTGTCGAGTGCGAACAGCTTGGAACTCGACTCATGATCCCAAGGGACAATCAGCATATCGCCCGCTATGGTCGGCGAACTTCCTTCTCCGAAGTTATTGCGAATCGCCATGTCACCAAAATCTCGATTCCACACCAGTTCCCCTTTCATGGTGTAGCAATACAGACCCTGCGAACCAAAGTGTGCATAGACAAACTCACCATCCGTACATGGAGATGCTGAGGCATAGCCGTTTGTCTCATGGGTGGGCGCATGAGGCGAAGTTTCCACTGCTGTCTTTGCCCAAAGTGGTTTACCCGTCGCTCGATCCAAGCATAACAACTTGAACGCCAACGGCCCGCGTGACGCGCCAGTCGGAGCAGCCGTGACAACAAAAACTTGATTGTTCCAAATCACAGGGGAACCCGAACTGCGACCAGGAATCTCGACTTTCCATTTCACATTCTCTGTTGCCCCGAACTGAGTAGGGGGCTTTGCTGAGACGGCTAGACCATTGCCGTTCGCTCCACGCCAGTGCCCCCAGTTTTCCGCCATCACGGAAGAGTTCGCACAACAATAAACTAGTCCACTCATTGCAATCATCAGTAATCGTGCACGCATCTTGTTTTGTTTTCCTTTTACTTGGGGGGCACTGACCTTCGTTGTATTCGAAATAGACTGCGAAATCTACTATCTTTGAAATTCTCTACTTGGCTACTAGCGATCGAGCCAATTGGCAAGGGTTTTCGTCACGAAATCTGCCGCATCTTGTTGAACGAAATGGTCCGCATCTGGAACCGTAACTAATGTCAAATCTTTCTCGATCCATTTCCAATTGTCGTTCAATCCATCCGCCAAAAGATATTTGTCCTTGAGGCCATGAATCATCAAGACCGAACACTTTACTTTCGGGCCGTCGCTAGCAGGAGCAACGTAAGGTTCGCGCGGATAGTTGGCTTTGTAGTAGTTCAACATGCCTTCCATCGAGGAACGAAGCATCGCCTGACGATAAGCCTCCTTTGCTGCAGGGTCCTTCACCCAATCCGCAAGCGATTCGGCCTTCACCTGCGATGCCGCCTCTGAGGACTGAAAGAATCGAGCATACTGGCTATTCTTTTGCTGCTGTGGATTGTTCGTAAGCTCCCGTTGCAGCCCGTTCGGGTGAGGCAAATTAAGAATCACCAATCGCTCCGTAAGCTCTGGATAATTCATGGCAAACTGCCACGCGACCATCCCTCCCCAATCGTGCCCTACGATGGTTGCCTTCTGTTGCTGAAAGTGTTTCACCACAGCCACAACATCATCGACGAGCTTTGGCATTGCATAGTTCGCGACACCTTTGGGCTGACCGCTTAGGTTGTAGCCACGCTGATCGATAGCTACGACTTGGTACTTCTCTGCAAGCGCAGGCATTTGTTTTCTCCATGTGTACCAGAAGTCTGGGAAACCATGGATCAACACAACGAGCGGACCTTTTCCTTTGGTGACATAGTGGATCCGTACATCACCCGAATCAACATAGCCGTGCTCGCCCAATCCCTCTGGGGCAGGTGAGCCAGCCTTTGGAACATCGGTCGCGTTCTGATGGGTAACGGCAGCCTTTTCATTCGGTATCCCTTGAAAGGACACAGGTTTCGATTGAGCAGGCTTAGCCTCGCGAATACAGTAAACACGGGCAGCCGTCCGAATCAACAATCGATCTCCTGCGATCGCCGGCGTTGCCATACACATGTCATCTTCTGCCAGCGTATTGGTATGGAGTATTTCTAACTCGTCAGCAGACTTCACCACAAATGTCACGCCATCTTCGTTCAAGCAGAAGACCTTCCCTTGGTATGCCCACGGCGACGACGTGAAGGCACGACCGTTGGGGATACGCTTCGATTCGTAAAAACCTTCGCCTGTCGCGGGTTTAAAGCAGCTCAAAAAACTCCGATCGTAAAGGACGTAAAGCCGATCTTCGTAGATAATCGAGGTGGGATTGTAGGGGGCTGCTTTCGGTTGACTCCATGCGATAAACTCGTTGGAACGCTCTCCCTGTGCTAAAGAGATGTCGCCACTCGCACCTGGCTTGATGGCCAAAAGAGGTTTCTTCAAATCCATAATGTATCCCGAACTGATGTAGAGCAGTCCGTTGTGTTCGTACGGCGTCGCGATGGTGATACTCGACATCCCGGTCAAGCTCCAGAGTACGTTTCCTTGCAAATCGTACGATCGCACTTGGCCTGATCCAGGAGTCACGATTTCGGTTCGAATACTGTTCTGCCAAATGAACGGAGTCGCCCAATTGCTCTTCTCGTCACGTTTTGCACGCCATAGTTCGCTTCCGGTCTTTGCATCGAGCGATAACAAATAGGAATCCTGTTCGTTGTCATTGACCAGATAGAGGCGTCCCTCGTGAAGCACTGGAGATGCTGCAGTTCCCCAGCCGAACCGCGTAGGATTCGGGGGGAGTATTTTCTTCCATTGCTCGTTTCCATCGAAGTCGAAACAATAGACTCCGAGATTCCCAAAGTAGCAGTACAATTGTTTACCATCCGTAATCGGAGTTTCCGAAGCAAAGCTACTTTTGATATGAATGGCAGAATCGGGCTTCCCCTCGTGAACGGTCTTCTCCCACAGTAATTTTCCTGACTTCAAATCGAGACAGATCACCTGCCATTGATGCATTGAATCAGGAGGATTGGGGCGGTCACCACCGAAATAGAGCCCTTTTATCGGCTTTTCTGATTTCCCCTTGTTGATAACGGTCGTCAGAAAAACGCGATCCCCCGCGACGATCGGAGAAGACCAGCCACGCCCCGCAATGTCCGTTTTCCATTCGACGTTCTCCGTAGCAGACCACTTCTCAGGAAGCCCTTGTCCATCGGAAATTCCGCGCGCATCCGAACCTCGAAATTGAGGCCAATCCGACCGAGCGATGTACGGACTGCAAACAAAAGCCAGGGCAACAAGACATCCAATGCTCTTGGCCAAACGCCCCACAGTATCTCCAAAAATGTTGTGTATCTTCATCGGTATTTCTTCATGGCATGAGAGGTGTCATCGGATCGTAAAGCCAGCAGCTCGTCATTGTAACGAGTTGTTCGTGTTCAATCCCAAGTTTTGATAGGCGTTCACGGCCAACTGGTCGCAACGTTCGTTTTCGGCGTGGCCACTATGTCCTTTGACATGATGCAGCGAAATTTTGTGAATCGATTGAAGACGATCAAGCTCTTGCCACAGATCGACATTCTTGACTTCCGCAAACTTATTCCCTTCTTTGCGTCGCCAGTTGTTCTTTTTCCAAGGGGCCATCCACTCCTTGAGTCCCTTGAGAACATACTGGCTATCCGCGTAGAGTGTGACATGGCATGGGCGTGTCAGAATCTTGAGCCCCTCAATCACCGCCTGCAATTCCATCCGATTGTTCGTAGTCTCTGGTTCTGCTCCGCACCCTTCTTTCTCCTTCTTGGATTGCATATCTCGCAATACGTAAGCCCAACCCCCGGGACCTGGGTTCCTACTACATGCTCCATCCGTGTAAAGCTGCACGTGGCGCAAAGCCGTTGACTCGTGTTGGGCGTTCATCCGTTAAACTCGGTACTCCAAAAATCGTGGTCTGAAAACTACGGATCCATGGTAACGTCCCGTGAATTACTCGCAATCATGCCTCCTTAGGAAAGCAGCGTATGCAGTTTTCTCCCGCCCCGAAACCTGGAGTTTAGACCGGCAAACGCTGCATTACGAATGCCGGTATAGTAAACTTTGTTGAAGCTCCTACCTTGATTCCTCCACTGAAATTTGAAAGTTAGATGGCGATGTTCCCAACGTATCATCGAAGACAATCCTTCTTAATGGCTACTCTCTTGACGGCGTTGGCTCTCGCCATATCGCTCCCAGCAATAACGATCGCCGAGGAATGGCAAGGTCGAAAGAAGATCGATTTTCAGATTCAAGGTCGCAAAGCATTTTTGGTCGAACCCACCAAACCGGCATTGGGTAAGCCATGGATTTGGCGAACCGAATTCTTCGGTCATGAACCTCAAGCCGATATCGCGCTGCTAGATAAAGGCTTCTTTCTCGCTTACGTGGACATGACGAATTTGTATGGAGGTCCATTGGCGATGAGCATCATGGACGAAATGTATTTGACCGCGATCGGGAAGCATTCACTGTCAGAAAAAGTAGTCCTCGAAGGATTCAGCCGTGGTGGACTCTTTGCGTTCAACTGGGCCGCGCGAAACCCCGCCAAAGTTGCATGTATTTACAATGATGCTCCCGTTTGCGACTTCACAAGTTGGCCCGGCGGCAAAGGGCAAGGCAAAGGCTCCCCGGCCGATTGGGAACGTCTCAAAAAAGTCTATGCGATGCGCGATGAAGAGGCAGCCAGTAGCCCATGGAACCCGATCAATCAACTCGAAACCATTGCGAAGGCCAAGATACCGCTATTGCATGTCTGCGGAGCCACCGACGACGCGGTTCCAATCGCCGAGAACTCACTGATTGTGCAGAAGCAAATGGTTGCACTTGGGGGCTCCTTCACACTCATCTCCAAACCCAATTGCAATCATCATCCGCATAGTTTGAAAGATCCAACGCGCATCGTCAACTTCATCTTGACCCATACAGGGCTTGCAGATCGAGTTACCGAAGCGCTTACACCTTTCGGATATGATTACTTTCAACTGCGAGGTGGACTGCATCGCAGTTTTGCTAAATTTGAGATCGAGAAAGTGGGGCGTGTCGCGTTCCTCGGTGGTTCGATCACTCAGTCCAAAGGCTGGCGCGACTTGGTCTGCGAGGATTTGCAGAAACGTTTTCCCAAAACCAAATTTGACTTTGTCGCTGCAGGGATATCTTCGCTCGGGTCCACCCCCGGAGCTTTTCGTTTTCAGCGCGACGTTTTGGCTAATGGCCCGGTAGATTTGTTATTCGAAGAGGCTGCCGTCAATGATGACACCAACGGCTTCTCGGATATCGAACAGATTCGCGGCATGGAAGGAATCGTGCGACATGCCTTGCGCTCCAATCCGAAGATGGATGTCGTCTTGTTGCACTTTGTGGATCCAGGAAAAATGAACGAGATTCGCGCGGGCAAGACTCCAGCAGTGATTTCCAATCATGAAAAAGTAGCGGATCGCTACGGAATTCCCTCGATCGATCTTGCTCGGGAAGTTACGGATCGAATCGATGCAGGTGAGTTCACTTGGGACAAAGATTTTAAAGGGTTGCACCCTGCGCCGTTCGGGCACGAACTTTACGCTCGCTCGATTGGCCGACTGCTAAATCATGCTTGGAAAGAGGTTCCTACCAACGTGAATGTCCCCGCACGCGAACTTCCTCCGCCAGTGGATTCCGCGAGCTACTTTTTTGGACGGCTGGTTGGAGCTGCAGAAGCGGTTGACTCAGGGAAAGCCAAACTAGTAAAGGGTTGGAGCCTTGCGAATCCATGGACTCCTGCCGATAAAGCCGGCACTCGACCTGGTTTCGTTCAGTGCCCGGCACTGATTGCAGAGGAATCGGGTGCGACGATGCAATACTCCTTTTCAGGGACAGGCATCGGGCTCTTTATTGCAGCCGGCCCCGATACCGGCAACATCGAGTATCGCATCGATCAAGGAGATTGGCGGACGCAGGAGCTTTTCACCGAGTGGAGTTCAGGGCTCCATCTCCCATGGGCGAAGATGCTTGCCTCAGAGCTCCCGGATGGAGAGCATCAACTAGAGTTGCGAGTTAGCCCAACGTCAGACAGTCGGAGCAAGGGGCATGCTATTCGGATCATCCACTTTTTGGTGAATGCTCCAGAATGAATGATCAAGAAAGGACAAAACAAGTTTCCTTTCGAAATTCAGACAGCATGTGTTGCAGTGGGACGAAATCGAGATAGAAGATCCTGCATGGTGCCACACAGTCGCTCCAACTCGGTATCGCCCATTGTGGCCTTACCACCGAAAATCGCAATCGCCATGATTGACTCAACCGCGGTTCGATCTTTCGCCGTGAGCCGATCATTGTTGGAATGTTTCAACTGATCCAAACAGACTCGCCAATCGGAATCGGTATGCTGGCCTGTCCATAACCTTGAAAACTCTCGGGCTAACGTCTCGGATGCAATCTTGTTCTGGAGATCGACCGGTCGTGATGCAGACAACAAGTCTCTCGCTGTTCTCATCTGCCGCGATGTATTATAGGTAGCAAACCACGTAGAGCGATTCAGCAACTGCCATAACACGAAACTGATGACTATCGCAGCCGCCCCTGTCCAAATCCAACGACTGTAATCCTCCACGGCTGTATTTCTGGGACGGTCGCGAAGTTGCTCATTGAGCTGCACTGGGTCGGCTACTTCCTTCAATGCGGCGTTGGCGACCTGCAGCAGTGAGGTGATCTGGGGTGTCGGACTCGCTGTGGGTAACGGCAGTTCCTGCGTAGCCTCCTCTTGCTTTGGCAATGTAGGCAGAATAACTTGTGATTGAATCTTGGAATCCACAATCATGACAAGAGTGGAACGATTCTCCGACGCAAGCTCTTGCACTATCGCAGTTGCCAGTTCACCATTGTTGGCATACCACAACATGCCATTGGAAAAGATACTTGGGTCTGCGACCAATACGACGAATCCATCATCACTTCGCTGCGAATAGCCTATCGAAAGCAAAGGTTTCCCGTCCGATGGCTTGGCTGTCAACCTGCTGCCGGGTTGCGAACGCCGATTTTCTCGACCATCTGGCAGCAGGAGTAGATCCTCCCAGGTCAAGCGTTTGCTTTGCGAGTCAATCCAACCTGTTCGGTTGGTTACTACTTCGGTGAGTCCCCGGGTGACGGGATGGACACCGGAAAAAGATTGAACTCGAATGCAATCTTCAAATCCTTGAAACTTCTGCTCCGGATTCTTCGCGGTGACCGGTCCCTGATTGATCGTTCCGAAACCTGGCGAATAGAAATGTCCATCCGCCGCAATCATAAGCTTGCCGCCGCGATCCACAAAATTTCGAAGGTCTGTCCATTCTACGACCCGCGATCGATCCACGTTCCCCATCGTCACAATGACCGAAGTGCGAGGATTGGCGATGGCTTTCGCAACATTCTTCTCGACTCGCAATCCTGATTGTTGAAGCAGCAATTGAAACACATCGTAGCGAAAGTTCCATTGCAGATCCATTGCATTACTAGGCGCATTACTAGGTGCCTGGCACCACGCGATCCCGCCGTTCAACTCTACGAACAGCAACATGGCAAACGGCAAGAGCCTCTGTAACGCATGCGACCACTGTGGTCCTGAACATCGGCTTGCCCTCGGGCTCATTGCAAGACGCCTGTTAAAGAGCATGTATTCATCGCACGTCGCATGCGTTCAAGATCTGGTTCGGATAGTTCTTGATCCGCTGGGAGATACCGTGCCATCTCATAGATCTCGGTCGCTTCTCGCATGGTAGGAGTCAAGCTTGGGAGTGTTTTATCTACCTGCTGCAACGCAAGACGCGATGTCCACCATGACTCGAAGGAACGAAACTTGGTCTCGATCAATTGATGAAACGCGTCAATCACGTCAGACCGATTGCGAATGGTTCTGAACCCGACCGAAGCGTTCTCTGGTCTCGGTGGTTTGACACCAAACACTTTGGCAGCAACCTCCGGATCCTTGCTCAAGAACCACAATGCGAGGCCGAGGGCGATGAGGGCAAGGGCTGCAACAATCCACCAGACCGAAAACTTCGGCAACTCCAACTTTGGCAATTCGAAGGGAGAAGATGGTTCTGCCGAATTGGCATCGCGCGACGGACGTGCAGCCGAGGAACGCGGTTCGGCCGAAGACCGATTCGTGTTTGATGGTTCCGAACGCTGCACGGTTTGATTTCGCGGCGGCGCAGGGGCTACTTTTTCATCGTCGTTCGAGCGAGTATTAGACGTCCTCGGCGCACTTGGCGTGGAAACATTATCGGTTTTGCTTGGCACTTTGTTTGGCGATGTTGCTGCATTGCGATTCGCAGTTTCGTTTTGCTCCAATCCCGCTGCTTCTTTGGCGATTTTCTCCATCACGCTTCCAAAACCCAGTTCCTGGAACGTGCGCTGCATTTTTTCTAAGGCCGTTTCAGCGGATGCACTGCGAGAGGAACTGCGAGAGGAACTGCGAGGGGCATTTTGCTCCCCCTTTTCATTCAGGCGATCCGTGGAATTTCTCGTAGAACGATTGTTCGGAGTCGATGGATTCGATTGAGATGGATTTGTCTCGCGTCTCCCAGTGCTGGGTCGAAACGGTGGGTTGTCGGCTGATGACTGTGGAGGCTTTGACGTACCTGGATTCGATTGCTTTGGCCGACTCGTAGATGATCCATTCGCTTGGTTAGGGGATTCGGTCAACGATGGCCAAGATGAATTGCCGGAAACAGGGCTTCCTTCGGTCAAGCGTTGGGGATCCAACTGACTGCTATTCTGCTGTGATGGATTATTGCCATTCGACGTATTGTTTCTATCGAGGGTCTTTTGCGATAGCGTTTTGCTAGCGGATGGCAACGTCGACTTCGAGTCACGAGAGACGTTCGGTGCATCTTTTTGCTTTCCGTTCGGCTGCGTGGCATTCTGTTGTTGGGCATCGGAGCTTGAAAAGGCAGGTGCAGGGGCGAATGGGTCTTGCGCTCGGCCTGAGTCGTCTGTAGATTCTTGATTCTTCGTGAGAGATTTCTCTGCGAGTTCTTTGGCCAGTTGTTGTAATTCAGGCGACTTTTGAAACTGTTCGAGCAACTGAGGTGGAATACGCTCAAGGTCTTCGGGTTTGAAGGGAGGGTTGCCATCTTTGATATATTGTTCAGCAATCTTGCGGAGTTGCTCCCGCTGTGCGGGTGACAAATCGGGAAGTCTGCTCGGTAATCCTTTGCCATCGCGAGGAATCAATCCTGGGATTGGGGACGAAACCTCGGGTGGATCGCTTGGTAATCGTTTTTGTTTCCCTAATTTTTCCAGCAGTTTTCTTGCATCGGTGGAATAATTGTCCGGCGAAGGGAGCCAGCGTTGATAAAGAGAATCGCCATCAGGAAGATCGGGAACGGATGATTGAGCGTGGCAAATAGTTGGTAGAAGTAAGCCAACAACAATCAGGTGTGTGGAATAGCAAAAGAATAATCGTGCGAAGGCCCGCCGATGGAAAGAGATGCGACCGGAAACCGACCAATATGCAGACATTCGAAAACTTTTCCTCGAAGACAGGCCTTGATTTCGGCAACCTACCGAACCATACATTGTATCGAGAATTCATAGAGAATGTCAAAGAAAAGTGGCTTGTTGCGCTCGATGCAAGATTCAACGCGATCGCGGGCGCGATCCTGGAGTCCTGCGAGAATTCCGGTTCCAGCACGGGATTGGCGTTGCTAAAATACGTTTATCCATAAATCGTCTCTCTGGTCAGGAGTCTTGATATGTCTAGCGATGCACCTGCACAGCCACCGCCAATGTTGGTTTCCGAGCATCGCCCACTGCCCGTCGAATTACACCCCAATATTGATCATATCGTTACGGAGGATGGTGCGCCCGTGGATAATCAATTTTCCGAGAAGCAACAGCGATTGCTCGCAGAAGTACTTTATAGTTCATGGCAACCTGGTGAGCCGTTTGTTGCCATGAGCAATGTCGGACTTTTTTTTGCAATCAGAACGCCTCCTTTTGTTCCAGATGTTTTGGTTAGCCTAGGCGTCGCGTCCCCTGCGGACCCCTTCCCGAAAAAGAACAGGTCCTACTTTGTGTGGGAGTATGGAAAGCCCCCTGACTTGGTCGTGGAGATTGTCTCCAACGAAGAAGGAGGGGAGGACACCGTAAAGCTTCAAGGGTGTGCAAAGTTGGGGATTACTTTCTACATCATCTATGATCCAGAGGAGCACTTGAGTTCGAAACCCCTTCGAGTCTATCGGCTTGTGAGTGGTCGCTATGAACTTGACCAATCGGAATCGCCTTTCTTGGAGTCGCTGGGGCTTGGAGTTCGGATATGGCATGGAGTCTACGAGGACATGTCGCAGGCTTGGCTGCGGTGGACCACGGCAGATGGACAAATCATGCTGACGGGAAAAGAGCGAGCCATTGCAGAAGAGCAACGGGCAGACAAGGAGCAGCAGCGAACGCTGGTAGAGAAACAGCGAGCGGATGATGAGAAACAGCGAGCGGACGATGAGAAACAGCGAGCGGACGATGAGAAACAGCGAGCGGACGATGAGACGCAACGGGCAAACGATGAAAAGCAACGGGCCGATGCAGAGGCTAAGCGAGCGAACGAAGCAGAGAGGGAGGCACTTCGCTTGAAAGAAAAGCTACGGCAATTGGGCATAGAATAGCCATTCTGTTCCTGACTATCACCCTTGGCATTTTCTCAGGATGCCCAGGAAAAAAACTCTACGCCCAGGAAAAAGCAACTGCCTCAAGAACGTGAATCAACGTTGATGGCGTGCTCGTGCTCAGCCATAGGCGGTGCTCGTACTCTTGAATCGGACCTTCTAAGATAACCGATCAGAGCACCATTGCATTGAGCACGAGCAGGGCCTTGCTTACAACTGTGCGTGCGATCAGCGATAATTTTCCAAAACCACTAAGAAATCTGGTTTTGGTGCGTTTACTTAGTCAATCCGTTCGAATTCGACTCGACGGTAGCCTCGTCCGGACCAACTCATGAACCCAAAACCTCCTTCTGATGCGAATGGGATTTCGCCGGTTGCTAGCGCTGTTAGTGACCATGAGTGGCTGCATACCCTCTTCGAACGCTACGAGCGTCCGTTGGTGGCCTATGTGGCTCGTTTGTTAGGAGACGATTGGGATAACGCCCGGGATTGTGTGCAAGATGTCTTTCTTCGTTTGTGTCGCGAGCCTCGCGAGAACGTCGAGGGACACATCGAGGCTTGGCTCTTCAAATGTTGTCGTAATCGCGCGATGGATAGAAATCGCAAGGAGTCACTTATGGTTGTTCAGTATGCATCGGAGCATGTCTCGAATGCTCCCGGAAACGTCTCACACCCCAGCGAGTCCCTGGTAGCACTCGAAGAAAAGGGAAAGCTGCAACACGAGATTGGGTTGCTTTCCCCGCGTGAACAAGAGGTACTCGTCCTGCGACTGCAGCAGGGGTTGTCCTACAAACAAATCGCTGAAGTGATGGAATTGAGTGTGTCCCACGTCGGCGTGTTGATACACCAAGCAGTCACCAACCTACGAAAAGCTATTCCAGCTTCGTAAACCAAAACACCGAAACCAATTCCTTAGGAAACAATCATGTCATCGTCCAATCCATCGTCCGCGAACGCAAATGAACTTCCCTTGGAAGAGTGGAAGCTAACCGCTTTTGTTTTGAACGAACTCGACGCCGACGAAATGGCAATCGTCGAGAAAGCCATCGTTGCAAATCCACAGCTGAAACGCGAAGTGGACTCGATTCGCGAAACTGTGGGCGTCCTTCAACAGTCCCTGGCGATCCCCGACCGCAACGTTGCTCTGACCAGCACGCAACAACGGGTCGTTCAAGAAGCGATCGACGACCGATCGGTAACGATTGCGTCATTGAACTCAATTCCTTTTTATCGACGCAAGCGGTTTGTTGCTTATCTAGCTGCGGCAGCTTGCGTGCCGCTGGGATTGCTGGCATGGAGCTCGTACCAACTCGGCAATTCACCGAGTGCCTTGGACGTTGCGATAAAAACTCAGGACGCCGCGATAAATAATCAGAGTCGTTCTGCAGCAGGAACGATCGCTGAATCTATGGCTGCGTCGGACCTTTCTGATGCCCCCGTTGTTGACGAGTCATTTGTCACGGACGGGTTAACGGCGTTGTCGTCGAGCTCAACGCCAGCACCATCGGTCAGCCTGCAAAAAGAATCGATGCTTCGAGAGCAAATTGTTGCCCCCTCGGAACCTGCTGCGGCTCCATCGAGTGCACCAAATGTTGGTGCCGGTACCATTGCGGGCGTGGGTGGTTCCGGCGGTCTAAGCGAAGACCCCTTTGGAGATGGGACAGGCGATGCCCATCCATTTGAAGATAGTAAAGGCAATGTTGATCCATTTGGGAGAAATAACGATTCGCGTGGAGTGAAAGGTCCGGCCCCAGATCGTGTTGCGGGAGGTGGCTACGGTGGCATGGAAGGAGGCATGATGGGCGGCTACGGTATGGGTGGCGGCATGGGCATGGGTGGCATGGGTGGCGGCATGCCAGGGGCTCGCTCTGAAAGCAAAGCATACGAGGGCTTCGATCTCCCGGTCGATCAAGAAGTGACGCTAGAATTTGGTCTAAATCGAAGATTGCCAGATGAGCTTCGTGCCAACCTCAAGTCGAGGCCCTCCGTCGATAGTCCATCTGCGGACCGATTTGACTCGATCATTGAAAAGCCATTCACCGACGCGAATAGCGAACCTGTCACAACGTTTTCGATCGATGTCGACACTGCATCTTACAGTAAAGTGCGGCAAACAATCCAACAGCAAGGTCGACTTCCATCGCCGAACATGGTTCGCATTGAAGAGTTGATCAATTATTTCGAGTACGAGTATCCTTCGCCACAAGACGACACCCCATTTGCAGCTAGTATCAAAATGCTTCCATGTCCATGGAACAAGAATCACAAGCTGGTTCGTGTTGGGATCCAAGCCAAGAAACTACAAGCCGAGGAGCGTCCCAAGTGCAACCTAGTGTTCCTTATCGATGTGTCGGGTTCGA
>Ga0207937_1000578_pt1 | contig 12781 bp, 8 predicted proteins | sample LakMenEpi04Sep11_FD_150668 | JGI IMG/M metagenome (GOLD analysis project Ga0207937, IMG submission 150668) | Freshwater microbial communities from Lake Mendota, WI - 04SEP2011 deep hole epilimnion (SPAdes) | ecosystem: Environmental > Aquatic > Freshwater > Lentic | place: Lake Mendota, Madison...
TTTCAAAACGCAGCAATCCCGCCATCCCGGATTGGATTGTTCACTATACCATCGCGCGTACTTATAACCTTGTCGGCTCAAATTATCGCGGCGGCGAGTTTATCAATAGGGTCAGTCCCGAAAATTTACGATTGTTCGAGGAATACGCAACATTAGCTGCCAATCATCTACATAGGGCATGGATTGATGCACCTCATGTTCATCAAGTAGCGTCGGCGTTGATGGAGAATCAGTTTCGATCCGGGATGACGGCGCGATCCACGGACATTTGGTTTCGGCACAGTCTGTCAGCTTTACTTGATGAACGCTCGAACTTTACTGCGGATGTCTATCGGATTTCATGTAGCCCACGATGGGGCGGATCGGAGCGTAAACTGAATTGGTTTGCCAACAAACTGGTCGATTGTGTCGGTCTTGAGAGCGATTTGTCATTTTATTTTGTTGATTCCATCCTGACCTACTCCCACGATTTTTCGCACACCATACGTCTGAACGATCGAGAAGTCGTGTCAGCCGTCAAGAAAATGATTGATTGGCTTAAGCAACGAACGGAAACGGCACCTCATCCCGCCATCAACGGTACGCGAACTGCACTGATTGCACGGGTACTGTGGGATGCGAATTTACTTGATGATCTGCATTGGTTTTTAGATCATTACTCATCGAAAGCAATCAAGGATTTCGCGCACCACTTGCGTTTCGATTTCGATATTGCCAAGAAAGTTAGCAAATCAGCCAAAGGAGAAGCTGCTAAACTCTGGTCCACCATTAACGACCAACTTTTTCATGGCTCCACTGCGTTGCAAGAGGAGAAAATCGCTGAACTCAGAGAGATCGTCAACAAAGCGGAATCTCTCGCTTCGGATGACGACGCCAAGGAAGTGGTCCAAACTGCGAAAACACTTTTGCAATGGATCATTACTTTTCAGCGTGGCGATGAATTGGCCATGGATTTCTCCGAGTTCGGAGGTGGATGGATTTGCCATCCTACTGTCAAACAAATAGACTCGAAAATGGTAGAGATCTCGATCGATCCATTCATCAAGCCGGTCTTGCTCATGCCTTGGATTCGTTTCGATCAACCCTTTCAGGTTCAATGCGAGATTCAAGTCGTTTTAACAGAAGGGATCGAGTTCGATGACCAATGGGGTGTTGCTTTGCAAACGGGCCCAAGCGAATTAAAGGATATTCATTTAGAGGGACGCGAATTACGTTTTGTTGCCAATGGTAATAAAGCTGATTGGGATCGCATCCCTCGCAACCTTGGTGTGCCACCCTATTGTAAAACCTTCCAACTCAACAAACCGTTGGACAAATACACGCTGCGCATCGATCATTCTCCGACATACATTCGGGGATTTATCGACGGCGTGCAACTCGCGGGTGATCGCGGGCGATTCGAAAATCATGGAATCATGCAGATTGGTCGAAACGCCACGTACGAATTTCCTGAATTGACTCAAGGCAAGCCGAATGTGGTGTATCGTATTTCCAATGTTCGTATCAAAAAATGGGTAGCAGAATAGCAAATGTTGATTGCGGTTAACCTGACTGCGATGAGGCAAAAATTGAAAATGCGATATAGGCTGCGAGTTCTGATCATTTCACTCGCCAGCTAAATCAAGAAGAATCCCGTTTTACGATTTCCAGGACTTCCGGAGGAATCCCGATAGGCAAGATGTGTAATTCACCAACGAACGGCGCGGCCACCGATTCCAACAAACCAACTTTTGCAGCCACAAACGTCAATGTATGACGCGCTCGCAATGTCTCCGAGGAGTGACCACCAGTCTGCGCATCCAAACCTGTTGGTACGTCGATGGCAACTCGGATCGCAGGACTTCGGTTGGCGTGATGCACCATCTGGGCGAACGTTCCACGAAGCTCCCCTTTGCTGCCTGTGCCAAGCATCGCATCCACAATAAGCGTCGCGCTTTGCAATTCGTCAATCGCTTGCTGCATGGTTGTCGTGATCTCTACCGCACCGGAACTTGCTGGCAACCAACCGCAAGGCACCGAAGTTTGCTCGACGATCGCAAGGTTGGCTGCTGTGTCTACTGTCAATTTTTGGCGATCACCAATGATCCAAACGGAGACCGACAGACCGCGAGCGTGAAGATGACGAGCAATCACCAGACCGTCTCCGCCATTGTTACCAGTCCCGCAAACAACAACAATCTCGGCCTCATCGTTTACCAAGTCTGCGATAAAATCCGCAGCACCTCTCCCTGCGTTCTCCATCAAAACCAAACTGAGCATACGAAAACTGTGGATGGCGATCTCGTCCACCATGCGGCTTTGAAGAACCGTTAGGGGTGTTGCGTTCGATTTTTGGGCGTGCACTGACAACACCTTGAGTACCGTCCTTATTTAGAATTTGGCGAGGGAGGCAAATACTCTTCAGCATCCACGTAGCCGTCACCGTTTTTGTCTCGCATCGAAAACCAGCGGTTGGCTTCGTCTGGTTGACGATTCACGCTAAACTCTTGCTTGCTGAGCTTTCCGTCCCCATTCTTGTCCAAAGCAACAAAATTCCTCGCACGCGTCGCTTCGCTGCCCGCGGCATTAGATTGCTTTTTCGGGTTGGAGCGACTCGCAACTGATGTTGATTCCGGCAATGGCAAGTAATCGAAATCAAGAATCATCTTTTCGATCATCGCTTCTCGAAGGGAGTTTTCTACTTCAACGACGGATGGATCGCCAGCAAGGTTATTTAGTTCCGATGGATCGTTGTCGAGATCATACAACTCGTAAACCGAACGCGGTGTAGTGAAATAGGTTTTCGACACGCCATCACTTAGTTGTTTCGCTTCGTTGGCAGCCTTGATTTGATTCCATGCTGCTCCACCAGCCGAATCGACTGGCGAATATGGAATCCATGGCGTGCAATTGTAGATCAGTTTGTATCGATCGCTTCGCACGGCGCGAGCAAGGTCGTAACCGCTATTGGACATGGTTGCGCTAACACTCGCAGAACCATGTGGTCCGCGTTCTACGAAAACATGCATGCGAGGTTTGTATTGTTTACCAACCATCAAGTTCCAAAAGCTCTGACCCGTCATTTTGTTCCCAGCCTCGATTCCGGCTGCATCGAGCAATGTGGGTGCAATGTCTTCGCCGCTCAGCAACACTCGAGACTCCAGTCCTTTTTGAGGGGAGTTTGGATAACGCACGATGAGTGGCACGTTGGAACCTGGGTCGTAGAGTGAACCTTTTCCGTGAGGCAAGGCAGCTCCATTATCGCCTGCGAACACAATGATTGTCTTATCGAATAGCCCTCGCTCCTCGAGCACTTTCAATACCGATGCGATCGACTCATCCAGCCGATTGACTTCGGCGCAATAGTCTGCAACTTGTTCTCGGACTCCAGGTAGGTCGGGCCAATGAGCTGGCAATTTCAATGTAGCAGGATCAGGTCGAAAGTGTGCAGGTGCGTCCCAAACATGATGTGGGTCGCTGAAGTTTGCCCACATAAAGAACGGTCGATCCGATGGGCGTCCATCGAGGAATGTCGCTACGGTCGAGGCGACTTGTTTGTCGCCTGAATTCTGCAAGAAATCGACCCTATCGCGAAAGGTTTTCATTCCATGCTTTTCCAAAATCGCATTGGCGACGGGGTCTTTCGATGATCCATCCAAATGAAAGGATCTGCCACAGACGCCTGTGTAATAGTTTCCCTTCGACTTCAGCAATTCAGGCAAAGTCTGTTCGTCGCGCGGAAGAGGTGAGGAAAAGCGAGTCATGCGAGCCGCCACGGGTGACCGCCCTGTCATCAACGACGCTCGAGAAGGAACACATTGCGGACAAGTCGTAAAGTAGCGATGAAATCGGATTCCATCTTTGGCCAATCGATCGATCGTTGGCGTATGGACGTTGGTGTTGCCATAACAGCTCAGGAACGGATAGCTGTGATCGTCACTGAGCAACAGTAGAATGTTAGGCTTGTCATCGGCGATCGACACGGAACTCCATTTTGTTGCCATCCAAGCTATCAACAAAAAGATCGTAGCGGCTCGGACAAAATGGTGTGTCATAGAAGTACCACGATTCAGTAGCGATAGCGAACAAGCCATTACAAACAAAGGTCGCTCGTTCGAAGAGCGACCTTCAAAAAATGGGAACTAGGCCAAGCCTACCAACTAGCCTTTCTTAGCGGCATCATATCGCTTGCCAACTTCGTTCCAATTGACCACGTTCCAAAACGCAGCGACATAATCAGGTCGGCGATTTTGATATTTGAGGTAGTACGCATGTTCCCAAACATCCAAACCGAGGATCGGTGTGCCTTCGATACCCGCAACAGCTTTGCCCATCAAAGGACTGTCTTGATTGGCAGTCGAGCCGATCTCAAGCTTACCATTGTTGAGAACGAGCCATGCCCAACCGCTTCCGAATCGAGTGGTAGCAGCAGTAGCGAGCTTCTCTTTGAATGCCTCAAAGCTACCAAAAGTGGCTTCGATGTCCGCAAGCAATGCTCCGCTTGGTTTTCCACCGGCGTTCCAGCCAATAATTTGCCAGAAGAACGTGTGGTTGACGTGTCCACCTGCGTTGTTGCGAACCGCAGTACGTTTATCTTCTGGAACCGCGCTAAGATCCTTGATCAGCTCTTCGGCCGTCTTGGACTCCACCGCAGTTCCTTCGACTGCTTTGTTCAGATTGGTAACGTACGCTTGATGGTGTTTTCCATGGTGGATCTCCATCGTTTGCGCGTCGATGTGTGGTTCCATGGCGTTGGAAGCGTATGGAAGAGGTGCTAGCGTATGAGCCACAGGTGTACTCCGAGGGTTGAGTGGATGGGTTGAAATGGTAAGACATTTGACACGACCCATTCTAGCAAAATGCAAGATTCTGGCACCCTTCAATCGAAAATTGGAAACCCCCACGTGTTTTGGGGGGCAATTGCTAGTTACAATTCTACGAGTCGTTCAAAAACCTGCTGAATCCTACGCATTGCTGCGTTTTTTGAAACTAAACCGATGACTCGATCTCCACTCGTGAAAACGTCCGAACATTCGCATTCGCACGCATTTCGCTATCTGAACCCGCTGGTCACCGAAGGCCTGTCCGTCGCTAGCCGACGCAATTTGCTCAAATCGAGTATCCTCGGGATGGCAGGCCTGTCTCTGCCGCAGTTGCTGCAAGCGAGGGAACCGATCGACCGCGGAGGGCTCGGTGCCCCCAAGGGGAAAAGTGTGATCTTGCTCTGGATGACGGGGGGCCCCAGTCAAATCGACACATGGGATCCGAAACCGGATCGGCCTCCGCAAAATCGCGGCCCCTTTGGCGTGATTCCCACCAAACTTCCCGGCGTCATCATCTGCGAACATTTGCCGAAACAAGCCGCGATGATGGATCGCTTTACGATCCTCCGTTCGGTTGATGCGAAATCCAGTAACCATGAACCCAACATGGTATTTCAAACGGGAAACTTAGAGGCTGAACCTCGGACGAATCCAGAAGCCGTTCGCTACCCTTCGATCGCTTCCGTCATTGCAAAGCACCACGGTAGCCATCGCAAAGGCATTCCTCCAAACATCGGTTTCTATCGCTCGAAGAGTCATATCGCATTCGCCGGAGATCTCGGTCAACAATTCGATCCGTTCCCCGGCAACCTCGCATCGAAACTGCCTATCTATGATTTAATCGGGAACAACACGGGCAAATCGACCGCAGGCGAGATGTTTCGATTCGCGAAGGGGCTTAGCTTCGAACGGATGGCCGACCGCCGACAATTGCTCGCGGACATTGACACCATGCGACGTGATACGGATCAATCGCGAGTGATGGAAGCCATGGACGCTTACAATCAACAAGCGTTTGATTTGCTTTTAGGACCAGAAACGCGACAAGCGTTTGACTTGAGCCTCGAATCGAAAGCGACTCGTGAACGGTACGGAGATCACCTATGGTGCCAACAAGCATTGCTCGCGCGACGTTTGGTCGAGTCGGGGTCGGCGTTCGTAACGCTCGATCTTAGTTACCACACCGCAAGCGGAACGTGGGACAATCACGGCGACAACATTCCACCTTATGGAGGCATATCGAAGGGGCTCAAGCCATTGCTTCCCTTGTTTGATCATTTGCTAACCACCTTGGTGAGCGATCTGGAGGAACGCGGAAAGTTGGACGATGTGCTTGTGATCGCGATGGGTGAGTTCGGCCGAACTCCGATGATGGGTACACAAGGGAGCACGGACGGACGAGACCATTGGCCAAATGTGATGTCGATGGTCATGGCCGGTGGCGGATTGCGACATGGACAAGTGATCGGCTCGACCGACAAAGACGGTGGCTCGATTCGCGAACGCGCCGTTACCCCGGGTGATTTAGCCGCGACTCTCTATCGGTACTTCGGTGTTCCTCTAGAAACACAATACGTTGACTCCAGCGGTCGTCCTCGCAATGTGGTCAATCACGGTGCCCCGATATCTGAGTTGGGAGTGTAGGTTTTTAACGACTCCGTTGGGCAAAAACAGGATTCAAGGTCGACAATGACGATTCGGACCGATTTTGTATTGGATCGCTCGCGTCGGTTTTCGGTAAATTGACAGAAGAGCAAACGCAAGTCACCGCAAAGGTTCCTGGCACGTTGATGTATCAAGGAAACTACTTCTGGATTACTTTTTTAGGTTACTTACAGATTTACGAGCATTCCATTAACATACTCTGAGCGTAAGAAAACCAAATCCAAGGATATGCTCGAATGTTTGAACACCGACAACCACTGCACAGTCTCGTGGCTGCGACCCATACTCCATTCCACGCGGACGGCGAACTGAATCTTGCGGTTGTGGAAGTCCAAGCGGAACGCTTGATTCGCGACAAAGTTCGTTTCGCATTCATTGGCGGAACGACGGGCGAGTGCCACTCGCTAACCGTCTTGGAACGCATGGAACTCACCAAGCAGTGGATGGCGGTTGTGAAAGGCACATCGCTAGAAGTCGTGGTACATGTAGGCAGCAATTGCATCCATGATTCCATGGCCTTAGCCGCGCACGCGGAGCAACTGAACGCGTTGGCTGTCGCGACCTTTACCCCGAGTTATTTCAAGCCGAATTCAGTCGAGGTATTGGTTCAATCGATGGCAAAGATTGCAGCAGCTGCCCCTCGATTGCCATTCTATTTCTACGACATTCCATCGATGACCAATGTCCAATTGTCCATGGTCCGCTTCTTGGATTTAGCAAAGGATCGTATTCCAAACTTGGTTGGTCTCAAGTTCACGAACTCCGACTTGATGACGTACCAACACTTGCTGCAATTGGATGGCGGTCGTTGGGACGTGCCGTTTGGGTGTGACGAAGCACTCTTGGCTGCGACGGCTCTTGGTGCGAAAGGGGCAGTGGGCAGTACTTACAATTTTGCCGCTCCGATCTATCACCGTTTGTTGGAGGCATTCCATCGAAACGATTTGGCTACCGCTCGCGAAGAACAGTATCGCAGCGTCCGAATCGTTCAGAAATTGTTCGATACCGGCTATGTGGGCGCCGCGAAAGAAACGATGGCCATGATCGGAGTTCCGGTCGGGCCTCCTCGTTTGCCATGCGCGAGTCTTTCGGATGCAGCCAAGTCCCTAATGAGAAGCGACTTGGAGAAAATGGGCTTCCTCGATTGGATTCAGTCCAAATGATCTAGGGATGTCGCCCCTTCTTTTCCAGGGCAGACTTGTAGTTTTGAAGAGAAGTCACCCAAAAGTGGAATGATTGCGGTAGTTAGCCGTTTTGCTGATGCGTCGGTTACCGGTAAAATCTGGCCATTCCCGAATGAAGCTCTACCCTATTCCCCTTTCGGAGTTTTTCGAAAAGTGTCTATAAAACTCGGTTCGACTCAATATACAGAAGCAGTTGCTGGCCAAATCACCCCAGAGATGGAGTACGTTGCAAAACGTGAGAATCTAGCTCCGGAAACCGTTCGCGAAGAGGTTGCGGCGGGCCGAATGGTTATTCCTGCCAACAAAGTTCACTTGGCAGGCCGGCTCGAACCGATGTGCATCGGCATCGCTTCTCGTTGCAAAATCAATGCGAACATCGGCAACTCGGCCGTGACGAGCAATGTTGCGGAAGAACTGGAAAAGCTCCACGTTTCCGTCCATTACGGAGCAGACACGGTGATGGATCTGTCGACCGGCAAAGATATCGACAACATCCGAAAGCAAATCATCGATGCGTCACCCGTTCCCATCGGGACAGTTCCGATTTATCAAATGTTAGAAGAGCTCGGCGGAAACATCGAAGACATGCGTGCTCAGCATTTTCTCGATATGGTCGAACATCAAGCCAAGCAAGGGGTCGATTACATGACGATCCATTGTGGAGTGTTGTTGGAGCATTTGCATTTGACGACTCAGCGTGTGACAGGCATCGTCAGCCGCGGTGGTTCGCTCATCGCCAAGTGGATGATGGTGCACCGCAAGCAGAACCCGCTTTACGAAGCGTTTGAAGATCTCTGCGATATCATGCGTCAATACGACGTGACATGGAGCCTCGGCGATGGACTACGTCCTGGATCGATTGCAGACGCGAGCGATGCTGCCCAATTCGCTGAGTTGGATGTTCTCGGAAAGCTTTGCAAACGAGGTTGGGCCAAGGGAACGCAAGTCATGGTCGAAGGACCTGGCCACATTCCAATGGACCAAATCGACATGAATATCAAGAAGCAAATCGAGGTTTGCCACGGCGCGCCGTTTTATGTTCTCGGACCTTTGGTTACCGATGTCGCACCTGGATATGACCATATCACCAGTGCGATCGGTGCGGCCTTAGCGGGTTGGAGCGGCGCTGCGATGCTTTGCTATGTGACGCCGAAAGAGCACTTAGGATTACCGAATCGCGAAGATGTGAAGCAAGGGGTGATTGCTTACAAGATTGCGGCACATGCCGCCGACGTAGCAAGAAAACGTCCTGGCTGTCAAGATCGAGACGATGCTCTCTCGCGTGCTCGCTTTGGTTTCGATTGGAATGAACAATTCCGATTGTCACTTGACCCAGAAACCGCCAAGGCTTACCACGATGAAACATTGCCTCAAGACACTTTCAAGAGCGCACACTTCTGCAGCATGTGCGGTCCAAAGTACTGCTCCATGCGAATCACCGAAGACATTCGCAAGATGGCCGCAGAATCCGAAAACCAAGAACTTGTTCAGCTGAAGTAGCTTCATCCAGACTTGGATTTTAGAAATTCGTTATTAGCCGGAACTCCTGAGCTTCCGGTTGACAGCGCAGAACCGGATGCTAACGCGTTCAGGCTGATAAATGAGAAAAGCGAGAGACAGATCGTCCCTCGCTCATGCAGCGGGTTGTGGTGGATCCTCTAGCGATCAGTACTCGTTGCTCGTTGTTTCTGGTTGCGGTGCTTCTGGCTCTGCCAGTTTATTGTCGGCAACCTGACGAATTCTTCGCTCCCGAACTTCGGTCCCGAGGAACTCAAGCACTTGATCCACAGACATCGTTCCTAACTCGCCAGAGATTCTGTCTCGCAGCGCGATCGATCGAGATTCAGCCTCTTTCGGTCCAACGACGGCCATGTATGGAATCAACTCAAGCTGAGCGTCTCGAATCTTCGCTTGTACCTTGGTACCGCGAACATCTGTGCTTACTCGGAAACCGTTATCGAGGAAGAGCTTCTCCAGTTCTAACGCATAGTCGTTCGATTTTTCACTCAATGGACAAATGCGTACTTGTTCGGGGGCTAGCCACATGGGGAATGCACCCGCGAAGTGTTCGGTCAACATCCCGACGAATCGTTCCATCGAGCCAAATGGTGCTCGGTGGATCATCACCGGACGGTGCGATTTATTGTCCGCGCCGACATACTCCAATTGGAATCGTTCTGGCAAGTTGTAATCGAGTTGCACAGTTCCGAGTTGCCATTGGCGACCGATACAATCGCGCACCATAAAGTCAGCCTTCGGACCATAGAAAGCAGCTTCACCTTCGGCGGTCGAGAAGTTGAGCCCCGACTCAGTCAGTACGCGACGCAAAGCGGCTTCGGCTTTTTGCCAATTTTCTTCCGAGCCAACATATTTATCGCTCTTTGGATCGCGAAGGGACAACTGCACGCGATAGTCTTTGAGCCCAACCGATTCTAGAACCAATCGAGTCAATTCAATCGTATTGCGAAACTCTTGTTCCACCTGATCTTGGGTACAGAAGATGTGTGCATCGTCCTGAGTTAGACCTCGAACACGCAACATGCCGTTGAGTTCGCCAGTTTGTTCGAAACGATACACTGTACCGAATTCAAAAAGTCGCAACGGCAGTTGCTTGTAGGAACGAGGGGCCGCTTTGAAAATGTGCGCGTGGTGCGGACAGTTCATAGGTTTGACCAGGTATCGCTCATGCTGACGTTGCCAGGTTTGGAGGATTTCGACCTTCTCGGCAGTTGGCAACGAAGTCGAATAACCTTTGATCTCGCAGCCGAGTACTTCGGCGGATTGCAGGAATGCAACCTCGAACTCGGGCTTCAACCCCGCAGGCTCTTCTAAACGCCGGATCCAGCCATCGACGAGAGCACCACCGTCATTGACGAACAAAGGTGGAAACTGACTGTCGCGGTAATAGGGAAAGTGACCGCTGGTTTCGTAGAGTTCGACGCGTCCCATATGAGGACTGTAGACCGGTTCATAGCCTCGCTTTAGCATTTCTTTGCGAAGAAAGTCTTCGAGCAAGCCGCGAATTCTTGCTCCTTTCGGGAGCCACAGACAGAGTCCTTGACCTACTTCAGGACTGATTTGGAAAAGCCCCTGCTTCTTACCGATGACACGGTGATCCCGTTTCTTTGCCTCTTCGAGTTGATCGAGATGGGCCTGCATATCTTTCGGGCTGAACCACGCAGTGCCGTAGACTCGCTGCAACTGTTTGTTAGAAGCGTCACCCTTCCAATACGATCCTGCAACGCTCAACACCTTGAAGGCCTTGATTCGTCCTGCGTCTGGAATGTGCGGTCCACGGCATAGGTCAACGAATTCCCCTTGACGATAAAATCCTAAGGAATCGTGGGAGCTCAATCCGGTTTGAATATGCTCGACTTTCAGCGATTGCTTCATGTCGCTGCATAGCTCAACCGCTTGTTCTCGGTTCAAGGAAAACTGTTCGAATGGCTCGGCCTTTTCCACGATTCGTCCCATCTCGGCTTCGATGGCGGCAAAATCGTCTTCACTCAGTTTATGACTGAGTTCAAAATCGTAGTAAAATCCGTTGTTGATCGTCGGACCGAAAGCCAACGAAACGCCCGGGTAGAGTCGCATAATCGCGCGTGCCATGACGTGAGCGCAGGAGTGCCGAAGCACACCGAGAGCATCGGGATCCTTTTCGGTAAGGAGCTTTAAGGGGATTTTCCCCCCATCGCTGATACTTTTCAGACTGCGATTCGCATCAATGATTTGATCACCGATTTTGGCAGCGATGACGGCTTTGGCCAATCGAGAGCCAATCGATTCCGCCACGGTGAGAGGTGTCGCGTCATCGGGATGTTGCACGACAGTACCGTCAGGGAGTTGAATATCCAGCATAACCATACCTTTCCTATCCCCGGCACGGTGGGCGTAGCCGCGGGTGGAGTTTTGAGTAGTTGATCGTCCAAACAAATGACGACCTTTCATCCGAAATGTTCGCGATTGGTGCGACACTTTGCAATAGGAGTCTTGCGGTTTATTTCGATTCCTATGCTATCATTGAGTTGTACAACCAATTCTTATCCGCCTCCAACCCAGTTCCTCCCCATGTCAGTTCTCGTCTTTGGGCATCGCAATCCAGACACCGATGCTATTTGTTCCGCGATCGCGTATGCCGATCTGCTTCAGCAAACTTCGCGTCCAGAGGCGATCGCGGCATGCTGCGGCACTCCGAACAAACGAACGGAGTTTGTTCTCAAGAAGTCGAAAGTCCCTGCGCCTAGGATCGTCATGGATGTCCGGCCGGAAGTCGAAGATGTCTGCAAACGCGATGTCACGACAGCTTGCTACGGGGATGTGTTCTACGAAGTTTATCAACGGATGAAGGACCATGAACTTCGAGCGATTCCGATTATCAACGAGCAGCGCAAAGTTGTTGGAGTGCTTTCGTTATTGCAGTTGATGGATTTGATCTTTCGCGATGATAGCGACCCGCTCAAGACACGCACGGTAAAGACGAGTTTGCACAAGATCTCTGAGATCATCGGAGGTACATTCCAGCATTCCATCGATCCAACGCAACACGATGAGCTATTGGTCATGGTGGGAGCGATGAGTGCTGGTGGGTTCACGGAGCGAATGCAGCAGTTTCCTGCATCAAGACTATTGGTAGTGAGCGGTGACCGCCCGACCATCCAGCTTCCTGCCATCGAGCATGGAGTTCGGGCGCTCGTAGTGACGGGCGGATATGCACTCTCTTCTGGCCTCGTCGAATTGGCACGACTACGCAATGTTGCGGTGCTGAAAAGCCCCTACGATACGGCAACGACAACGATGCGGATCAAATCAGCACAGTTCATCGATTCTGCAATTGATACAACTTTCATCTCTCTTTCGGCCAAACTGCCCATCGAAGATGCCCGAGGCGTCGTCGAAAAGTCGAACGAACCGATCTTTCCGGTCGTGAACGACTCGGACATTTTGATTGGAGTCCTTTCGAAATCGGACCTAGTCAACCCACCTAAGCCTAAGCTGATTTTGGTAGATCACAACGAGCTAAGCCAAGCGGTGAACGGTGCCGAAGAGGCCGAGATTCTAGAAGTCCTCGACCACCACCGTTTGGGAGGTGGACTCAAATCGACGCAGCCTATTCGATTCATTAACGAGCCC
>Ga0207937_1000582_pt1 | contig 12742 bp, 8 predicted proteins | sample LakMenEpi04Sep11_FD_150668 | JGI IMG/M metagenome (GOLD analysis project Ga0207937, IMG submission 150668) | Freshwater microbial communities from Lake Mendota, WI - 04SEP2011 deep hole epilimnion (SPAdes) | ecosystem: Environmental > Aquatic > Freshwater > Lentic | place: Lake Mendota, Madison...
AATTGCATTCGTCCGCTCTCTTGGGGCTCGATGACATCGAGCCCGACTGCTTTGGTCAACACCACGGGGATCCCTCTGGGGATCTTGTCATCGGTCGGCTTGAGGTGATTGCCTCGAATGTGGATGGGCAACTCGACGGCTTTCTGCTCCTCGACGGCCATCGCGCGATCGAAATCGGGCATTCCCTTTTTCAAATCTTCGATTTCTTTACCGGCTTGATCGAGTTGTTTCTTTAAGTCCTCGCTGTAAGGCCCATCTTTGAGACGTACCGCAGGATCTTCGGGAAGTTTTTCAATTTTTCCCTCGGCAAGCAACTGCTCATGGATTTTCGTTATCAACAACTTGTTTGAATCGATGGCTTGATCGATCTTCTTTTGATGTTCGGCTCGTTGAGCCTCTCTTGCTTGAGTGACCAACGGACGCTCCATCCATTGGCTTACGAACGCTTGATCGGCCATGGTTCGGGTGCTCATGAAGATCCCGGCCATGGCGTAATAATCGCGCTGCATCAGGGGATCGAATTTATGATCGTGGCACCTTGCGCATGAAAGCGTGATCCCTAACATCGTTCGCGAGAAGGTGTCGATTTGCTCGTCGACAATATCGATCTTCATCTTTTCCTTGTCTTGCTCGGCAAGCATCTTCGGGCCCAAGACCCAAAATCCCGTGGCCGTGATGAGTCGATTGCGAGCAGCCTCGTCCTGGGGAGCAGGGAGTAAATCCCCTGCGATTTGATGCGTGACAAAATCGTCGAAGGCCAGATCCGCATTCAGAGCATCGACGACCCAATCCCTGTACCTCCAAGCGTTTGGCATGTCGTGATTCTCATCGGCACCATTGCTGTTGGCATACCGAACCAAGTCTAACCAATGCCTGCCCCATCGAACCCCGTACTGCGGACTTGCAAGCAATCGATCGATCAACCTTTCGTCTCGCAAGTCCTCTGGATCTGCCAGATAGGCATCGATTTCCTCTAGGCTAGGTGGTAGTCCAGTCAGTCCGAGCGTGATGCGTCTGAGGAGCACGAGAGAATCAGCCCCAGGCGCAGCTTCCCATCCATTTGCCTTGAGCTTAGCCTGGACAAAGGCATCGATCGATCCGTGGTGAAGAACCTTTGGCATTTGCCAGTCATTGTTCGCAGGAATCGAATATTCGCCAATTGGCTTAAAGGCCCAATGATTTTCTGCGATGGCTGGGTCCACCCAATTTTTCTTCGTATCACTTGCTTCTTGAGGGTCAGCGACTCTCGGATCCACGAGGCCTTCTTCGATCCATCGTTCAAAGTCCTTGACGATGATCTCGGGCAATTTGCCATCAGGTGGCATCTTGGGCTCTTGGTCTCGAAGGACTTGAATCAATAGGCTTTCTTCGGGTTTGCCTGGAACTGCAGCCGGCCCGGTATCGCCGCCATCGAGGATGCTTTGGCGAGTTTCGAGGCTCAAGTTCCCTTGCAAGATGCTTGCAGCACCCGAATGGCACTCGTAACATCGTTCGACCAACACAGGTCGGATTTTGCTCTCGAAAAAATCAAGCTTTTGCGATGGCTCTTGAGCCATCGAGTGGGATATCGAAAGAACCGACAACCCAAATGCCAGGATCCGCGCGCCTAGTGCCCTCATGGCTTGCGTCATCCTAAGCCAAAAGCTCTTTGACAACCCGAGCCTGTTCGACCCCGGTTAGCCTTAGGTCGAGCCCTTGGTTCTTGAAAGTGAAACGCTCGTGATCGATTCCTAGAAGGTGCAGAGCAGTTGCATGGAAGTCTCGAATATGAACAGGATCCTTGACGATGTTGTAGGAAAAGTCGTCGGTTTCTCCATAGATCGTTCCACCTTTGATTCCACCCCCAGCCATCCACATGGTGAAGCAACGCGGATGGTGATCGCGGCCGTAATTGTCTTTGCTCAGTCCACCTTGGGAATAGATTGTTCGACCGAACTCGCCACCCCAGATGACCAAAGTCGAGTCTAAGAGACCTCGGCTCTTTAGGTCGGTGATCAAACCATACGTTGCTCGGTCAATATCTTTGCACTGCGATGGCAGACGTTTGGCTACGTTGCCGTGGTGATCCCAATTGTTCAAATAGATTTGCACAAACCGCACGTCCCGTTCGATCATCCTGCGAGCAAGGAGGACGGAATTGGCGAACGATCCGGGCTTCTTGGCCTCTTGGCCGTAAAGCTCCATGGTGCTTTCCGGTTCGTCTGCGATGTTGGTCAAGTCTGGTACGCTCGATTGCATTCGGAAGGCCAGTTCGTACTGCTGGATCCGGGTGTGAATCTCTGGATCGCCAACGGCTCGGAAATTCATTTCGTTGAGTGATTTGAGTCCATCGAGGGTCTTGCGGCGAATATCGGTTGGAACACCTGACGGATTGTTGATGTAAAGGATTGGATCCCCTACGGATCGGAAACAACACCCTCCGTGTTCACCTGGCAAACAGCCCGATGACCAAAGCCTAGCCGAGATCGCTTGAATTTGCTCGGTGTTGGTTGGGTTGGCTACGAGCACCACGAAGGTTGGAAGGTTGCTGTTCATTGAGCCTAAACCATAGGACAACCAGGCGCCTATGCAGGGTCGACCGGTCACCATGTTGCCAGTCTGCATGTAAGTGATCGCAGGTTCGTGATTGATCGCTTCGGTATGCATCGATCTTACGAAACACAGATCATCGACGATTTTGGCTGTCTCGGGCAAGAGTTCCGTGACCCACATGCCACTCTTGCCATGCTGTGCGAACTTGTACATCGATGGAGCGATCGGAAAACGGGCTTGTCCACTGGTCATTGTGGTAAGTCGCTGGCCGTTTCGAACCGTTTCGGGCAGATCTTTGTCGTACCACTCGTTCATCTGGGGTTTGTAGTCGTAGATGTCCATCTGCGAAGGTCCACCGACCATGTGTAGATAGATCACACGTTTAGCTTTGGGGGCGAAATGAGGTAGGGTTCCCAAGCCTCCTGATGCAACTGTGCCGTCGGTTGAGTTCGGTCCTGCGTTTGCGACCACTGGCAGCCCCAAGGCAGCTAGCGCAGCGGTGCCTAGAACATTTCCACCTCGGCGAAAAAATTGCCGCCTTGTTTCATTCCGAACATACTCTTCCAAGAGAGGATGGATTTGGTTTCTCATTTGGTAATCGCCTCATCGAGATTCATCAGAATGTTGACGGTCATGGTCCACGAAGCAAGCTCAGCAGGATTGATCTCTTCGGGAGATCGCGTCGCACCGACAGCCAAGAGTTCTTTAGCCGCCTCTGTGTTGGCTTGATAGTACGCGGAAACTTCGTTCAGTGATGCCTGCAGAACACCTAACTCTTCACCGCGTAGGGGTCGCGAAAGAACCCTTGCGGCGATCCATTGAAGTCTTGCTGCTGGATCGGTGCCATTGGGGTTGGCAGCAATACCCTTGTGAGCCAGGATCCGTGCAGCTTCGATAAACTGGACGTCGTTCATCGTCACGAGGGCTTGCAACGGAGTGTTGGTACGCTCGCGGCGGACGGTGCAAACCTCGCGGGCTGTTGCATTGAAAACCTCCATGCTCGGAGGGGGCGCTGAGCGTTTTAAGAACGTGTACAAGCTCCTGCGATAGAGTCCCTCGCCCTTGTCGGCTTGATAATCGCGAGTGTTGCTACCGGGCATCGCGACGGCTTCCCAAACCCCTGGAGGCTGATAAGGTCGAACGCTGGGGCCACCGATTTTTTGAACCAGCAATCCGCTTGCGGACAATGCGCTATCGCGAATCATTTCAGCGTCCATTCGAAACCGTGGGCCTCTTGCTAGAAGTTTGTTCGCTGGATCCATGGCCAATTTTTCATTGGTAACACTTGCCGATTGTCGGTAGGTTGAACTGGTGACAATCGTTCGGAAAAGGTTCTTGACATTCCAATCGTCTTCTCGGAACGAGATTGCCAGGTAATCCAAGAGCTCAGGGTGGGTAGGCAATTGACCGGTGACACCAAAGTCTCCAGCAGAGACCACAATTCCGTTTCCGAAAACTTCTTGCCAGAATCGATTAACGGTTACCCTTGTCATCAGCGGATTGCTTTCGTCGAGCAACCATTTGGCCAATCCCAATCGATTCTTGGGATACTCTTCTCGCCAAGGATTCAGGACTGCAGGAGTCTGAGGTGCGACTTCATCGGTTCGCTTGTCGTAGTCACCGCGCGTCAGCAACCAAGCCTTGGCCATCTCATTCTTTTCGTTCATCACGTGAGCGATCGTTCCTCGCTGAAGAATGGCTGCTTTTTCGTCGACGAGTTGTTGCTGGTTCTGGGTGAGTTTGGTGTAGTCGGCGTCTCGGGTAGCCAAATACCATTGGAATAGCTCTTCGTTTTCTTCGTTGCTGCGGTTGGCTTTTGCGATCAGGTACTGACGACGAGGGAGTTGTGCAACGGCTTGAAGTTCCTCGATGTTCAGCACGCGTCGAAACATCCGGAGGTCTTGAATCTTGGCATCGTTGGTTGGAGCTGTAGCGTGTCGGCTACCGAGTCGCAAAGGAACCTTTGTGCGTATGGAGTCGCTGAGTTTGTCGCTGGCGATCTTCACGGGCGCTTGCTTGCCATCGATGAAGATCTTGACGCCTTGAGCTTTGGATGAGCCATCATAGGCGATGGTCACATGTTGGAAGCGGCTGGCGGTGAGTCGCTGGTTCGACACGACCTTCAGGGCATTGTCGGGCCATTTATTGATGATATGTGTGCCGATGTTCCCGTTTTCGAGCCATACGTCCCAGCCTCGGAAATCGGCACCGTCGTCCATACGAGCCAGGAGCGAGCCTCCTTGGTTATCGGCGGCGGGTTTAACCCACATGGAGATTGTAAAGGGTTGATCTCGCTCGATATCGCCCGCTTCGATCGTTGGATAGAGTCCGGCTTTGACTTGCCAAGCTGAATCGCTTAGATGTCCAGGTGCAAAGACTGCGTCGGAGGCAAGAGCGATCGGTTGCTTTTGACCTTGGAAAATCCCTTCGATCACCTTTGGATCTGAACCGAGCAAGGGTAGATGGATATCTAGCACATCGCTTGCTGGAAGCTCGGATGCAAGGATTGCATCGCGCTGAGCGTTGTCGGCCAGGAAGGCATCGAAGCTGTTGCGGGCCTCAGAGCGTCTGGCCTCGAGAGCTTGTTTGGCCTGAGCGATAAGTCCATCGAGTGCCGAGAATCGCTCGCGGTCTTCCTCAAGGGGTACTGGCACAATCGGTGGCGTGTCCTTGATGTTCCCATCCATTGCGTTCTGGGTGGTGTTGTTGAAGAAAGCCGCCATCTGATAGAACTCGCGTTGGGCGATGGGATCGAACTTATGGTCGTGGCACACTGCACAACCCATCGTTAACCCCAACCAAACCAAGCTTGTTGTCTCGACGCGATCGCGGGTGTAAAGGACTTGGTATTCCTCAGAGATCGCTCCACCTTCGTTGGTGGTGATATTGCATCGATTGAAGCCGCTAGCGACGCGTTGGTCGAGGGTAGCTTCAGGTAGCAGGTCTCCAGCGAGTTGCTCGATCGTGAATTGATCGAAAGGCATATTGCGATTGAATGCCTTGATGACCCATTGGCGATAGGACCACATCTCTCGGTAATTATCGAAATGGATGCCATGCGTGTCGGCATAGCGTGCATAGTCGAGCCAGTAACGACCTCGATGTTCTCCCCATTCTTCTCGGGAGAGCAGTTCATCGACATAGTTTTCGTAACGCTCGGGGGAAGGATCGTTCAAGATCCTTTCGACGTCTTCTGGTCTTGGGGGCAATCCAGTCAGATCGAGTGTCACGCGTCGAATCAAGGATCTTAGATCCGCATCTGGCGATGGCTCTACTCCGCGTCGTTCGAGTTCTGAGAGAACAAATCGGTCGATTGGGTTTCGCACCCAACCCGGATTACGGACTTGAGGCAATTCCGGTTTTACAGGAGTGATATAAGCCCAGTGCCCTTGGTATTCTGCACCTTCGGCGACCCATGCTTTGAGAAGATCCTTTTGGCTCTGGGTGAGCGTCTTGTGCGAGGTCGGAGGAGGCATGACCTCGTTTTCATCGGTGCTCAGGATGCGCTTGATGATCGAGCTCTCGTCTGGCTTACCTGGCACAATCGCTTGTTTGTTGAGTGCAGCTTCGCGGATGTCCAGACGAAGCTCTGCGGCCCGTTTCTTCTCGTCTGGACCGTGGCAGGCAAAGCAGTTGTCGTTGAGTATCGGACGGATGTCGCGGTTGTACTGAACCATGCCGCTAGCGCCAAACGCACCGGGGTTGAGGTTCGAGCAGCCAAGTGCCAGACCGATTAGAAATAGAACCTTGTGCGTCCAGGATCGCATTCGATGGAAGTCCATAGGCTTTTTAAATTTTTAGAAACTTGAGATGCCGAGCACCCATGTAGAATGGTGTGGAGCAGGGAGGCAAGGCAGTGGTGGTGGGATCGATCGCTTGGCGATCTGCAAAGCGAATCGGCAGAGGGATAATCCCTCTCTAGGATTTTCTCCTAAATCCGCAAAAAAGCAATCGAAAACCAGCGAGTTTCAGGCTTTAGGGCCGATACATCCGAGGATATCTTGTCAGCAAGTAAGAGCGATAATCACACTGATGGAAACCCCTGAAAATCAGCCAAGTCCAGCAGCCAGCGCGATCCAGCAACGCAATCGCCAAGCCTACGACCGCATGGTTCAGACGCGCCATTTTTTAACCCAACCCGTTAGTGCCCAAGAGTTGGCCTCACCGCTGGCGACCCTGGACGCAAAAGGTTGGCTCGGTGGCAACATCAGGGGTTGGAACGTACTGTGCCTTGCTGCTGGCGGGGGACGCCAAGGCCCATTGTACTGTGCGGCGGGGGCGAGAGTTACCGTGCTGGACATCAGCCCCGCGATGCTCGAGCTCGACCGTCAAGTCTCATCGCATCTTGGAATGAATTATCAGATCATCCAAGGTGAGATGTCTGAGCTTTCGATGTTCCGTCCGGATGAATTCGATTTGGTCGCGCATCCGGTGAGCACCTGCTATGTTTCCAATGTCGAAGCGGTATTTGCCGAAGTAACTCGAGTGCTGCGCCCAGGTGGTCTTTATGTGTCTCAGCACAAGCAACCCATGAACTTGCAAGCATCCTTGGAAATGAACCAAGGCAGATATGTCGTTGAAACACCGGTTGGATCTCCTGCCAAGTCGCTTGCGATCGGCCAAACAAGCTTGCTTCGCGAACCTGATACGGTCGAATTTGCTCACTCGCTCGACGCTATTCTCGGTGGAATCTGCCGAGCAGGGATGATCATCGAAGCGGTCTCGGAACCGGATCATGCCAATCTGGATTCTGAACCAGGAACCATGGGGCATCGCAGTCGATTCATCCGACCCTATCTACGCGTCAAGGCCCGCAAAAAATCAGACGCTAGCTCAGAGCGAAGGATTTGGCTGGGGTAGCTAACGCTTTTCGTGTTTTATTGCTACCACAGAGCTGAACTAAAGCAAGTAAACCCAAGTCTGAAACTTATTTCTAGAAAACTTTTCAGACCATTTTCGGGCGTGATTTTCAATATTTCTGTAAACTCAATCTTCACACACTGATCATTTTCAGGGTAAGTGTCTTGGCAAGTGATTGATGTTTATGAAGCCACTTGGGATTCGGCCTACGATTGATTTCGCATTTATCAGAATCTTCGGCAATCAACCGTCTTGGAACAATGGCTCTTTTGGTTGCTTCACGCCCATGAGTACGACACCGAAAACCTCAAAAAACTTTTTCCGAACCCTGGATTTATTCAAGCAACCGATACGATCGATCGAATAGCAAGGATAACGGAGGACAAATCCATGTACGACATGCGAGAAAAGAGGCTAAGGGATCATAAGTGGTTGCTTAAATTAGCCATTGGCGAAAGTATCCAGCAAGGTATTGAATTGGGTGAATTGGTGGGACAGATCGTACTTCTGCAGCGACAATTAGGTCTTAGAATTTCAACCCGCGAAGAATTGTTAGCCAAGGAACCCTGTGAACTAATCGCTTTGATATCCGAACTGGAGCCTCAGTTACGCGACCGAAGGATCGACGAGTAATCATCCTGGCGACTCTCCTTTGAGCATCCGTTTGATCGCATCGAGCCGATCAGCATCCTCGGGCCGCTTGTCCTGCCTCCATCGCAGTATCCTAGGGAATCGCACAGCAATACCGCTTTTGTGCCGATTCGACTCTTGAATGTTTTCAAAAGCTAGCTCCATAACGATCTGAGCGGGAACTTCATGAACCGGCCCAAATCGTTGCGTTGTGTTCTCTTTGATCCAACGATCGACCAAAGCGAGTTCCTCGTTGGTAAGCCCTGAATAAGCTTTAGCAAATGGCACCAGTCGATCTTGATCCCAGAGAGCAAAGGTGTAATCGGAAAACAATCCCGCGCGTCGTCCGTGGCCTCGTTGGGCATAAACCAACACGGCATCGACCGTATAAGGAGTCACCTTGGACTTCCACCAAACTCCCGTCACGCGACCGACTTCGTATCTGCCTTGGAGATGCTTGAGCATAAGCCCCTCGGCTCCGTAAAGCCGAGCTTGATCCTTTTTCAAAACCAAGGACTCCCAATCCTCAAATGTAAACACTTCACTGCACCGAAGTGTCTTTGGAGTCAAACGACTTTCAAGTTCGAGCGTTTCGAGAAGCTTGCGACGAATCTGATAAGACTCCCCTCGGAGATCTTGGCCAGCGTGTTCCAAGACATCAAAGGCAATGAAAAGCACCGGCACCTCTTGCAGGATCTTCGAGCTCGGTTTTTTTCTTTGAATCCGTTTTTGCAACAGGGTAAAAGGCAAGGGGGCCTTATCCCCATGGGCAAGAATTTCTCCGTCGAGTACTAGACCATCGGGTAAGCCTTGCGACGCGAGTTCTATCTCCGGAAATCGCCCTTCTAGCAACTCCTCCCCTCGCGACCACAGGTATGTTCGACCGCAACGGCGTATGAGTTGCGCTCGAATTCCGTCCCACTTCCACTCCGCTAAATAATCGATTGCCGAGTGCTCGTGCATAACACTATCGGGCAAGGGGTGAGCCAGACAGAACGGGAACGGTTTGGCAGGCGAAGTTCCTTGGAAGCTGGCTGCGACAAGCTCATTAAAAAAACGCCCGCTTGGTTCCCAGTCTCCCATCAATCGATGCGAAAGCTCGTCGGTTTCTACGCCACACCAAAGGCTTAGGGATTTAGTCACGAGTTTTGCGCTGACACCCACTCGCAAATTCCCAGTGAGCAATTTATTGAAGACGAAACGCTCGAGCAAATCGTATTGGCTCCATATCTCGATAAGCTTCACGACCAAGGTGTCTTCTGATTCCTCTGGGGTAGGTTCCTGATCGAGTGGGTTGGTTGCTTTTCGAGAGGAGGATTTTCTAGTTTTTTTTCTGGAGCCTTTTGCGCTTTGCAACAGTGGAATGATGGATTGGGAAACTGTCCTGCAGAGGGTTTCGTGTTTTGTTGAGTCTGTTCCCGCGGCCATCGCAGCGGCGGTTTCGGCCAAGTCCCCGACCCATTGATAGGTTTCCTCGAAAAGCCAATCAGGGACGTTTGCGCTACGAGCCGCAGCTTTTCGGATGATTTTCGTAGGCAATGAGGGCTTGAGCTTATTGCCTAGCAGAAAAAAAAGCGCGTATGCAGCATCGTCCGAAGATGCTTCAGCGAAGTAATCTCGCATCGCTAGCAACTTTTCGTTTGTCTTGGTCGTCTCGTCGAGCCGTTGGTAAAGTCTAGCGAATTGTCTCATCGAGACTCCTCGGCGAGTTGATCCTCAGTGCTAGTTGCGGGCTCTGACTCTTCGCCAGCGAAATGCGTTTGAAGCACACGAGCCGAAATTCCTCGCTGCGTTAAATACCGAGAAACCACTTCGGAAAAACCGTGTGTCACCCAAACCTGCTTTGGATTGCAAGCATCGATTGCGGTGAGCAAATCTGGCCAATCCACATGATCAGAGAGCACAAAGCCGCGATCGACATTCCGACGGCGACGCGATGCGCGAATTGCCATCCAGCCCGAAGCCATCGCGAAGGAAGGGTCGGCGAAGCGTTTGACCCAGCCTGTCGATTGGCTCGAAGGTGGCCCGATAACAAGTGATCTTGACCAGTCGTGACTGCTGCTCAAGGATGCAGCCGAAGGCAACTCGGGGAGTTGCACTCCCGCACTCCGATACGCTCGATTCGGGCCGAGCATGGCTCCGTGAACGGCAATATCCTTAGCAACCTCTGGCCCGCAATTCGCAAGAACTTCAGCAAGGATTCTTTGGGCTTTACCGACGGAGTATGCCAGGATCAAACTGGTTCTTCCTTGACGCTGGTTCTCTTGCCACCAACCGACTAACTGCTCGATCACATCTTGCGTCTTTGGCCAGCGAAATACCGGTAGTCCAAAGGTCGATTCGGTGACCATCAGATCGCATTCAACAGCTTCCCAAGGATCGCACGTTGGGTCGGGTTGCAGTTTGTAGTCCCCGGTAATGAGGGCCACCTTTCCGTCGACTTCGATTCGAACTTGCGTTGAGCCAAGGATATGACCGGCAGGATGAAGAGATACAAAGGCGTCTTTGATTCTTAATTTCTCTCGGTAGTCCACAGAGAGTAAGTCGATGTTGTTACCGAGCCTAACTCGCAGGAGCGATTCGCAAGACTTTGCGGCGAGGTATTTCTTGCATCCCCACCGAGCGTGATCCGAATGCGCGTGGGTCAAGACAGCTCGATCGACCCGGTCCCATGGGTCGATATAGAAATCACCTGCCGGGCAGTAGAGCCCTTGCCGAGTGCAAGCGAGCAAATTGGAATCAGACATAGTCGGCTCTGTAGGATCGACAAACAAAAACACCCCCAACGAGTTGGAGGTGTCATGCAGGACTTGTTGTATCGTAGCGCGCCGACTACTTGGCGGTTTAGTTTGCTAAGACTACCAAGCAAAGTGAGCGAATGCCTTGTTGGCATCGGCCATACGGTGGGTGTTTTCGCGTTTGGTGATCGCGGCACCTTCTTTTCGATAGGCTGCCATGAGTTCATCAGCGAGTTTCACAGCGGTCGATCGACCCTTCTTTTCGCGAATTGCACCAAGGATCCAGCGGAAGGCTAGCGACTGCTGCCGATTCTTATTGACCTGCATTGGAACTTGGTAAGAAGCACCACCGACCCGCTTGGATCGAACTTCGATGTACGGCTTAACATTCTCAATAGCTTGTTCGAAGACCTCGACAGCAGGCCGATCCTTGATCTTCTCAGCGATTTCATCAAGAGCATCGTAGAAGACGTTGTAGGCAACGGTCTTCTTACCATCGTGCATGAGGCAATTGACAAACTTTGCCACAAGCAAGGAGTTGTGTCGTGGATCAGGTCGGAGGCTTGTCCTCGAAGCGGTAATTTTTCCCATAGGAAACTAGATTCTCTGTACGAAGGTTAAGTGAGTTTGTTTCGTTGCTGGACCAGCGTTAGCTTAGCCCTTCTTTGGACTCTTAGCACCGTAACGGCTTCGGGACTGCTTACGTCCGTTCACACCTTGGGTGTCTCGACAGCCGCGAACGACTTGGTAGCGAACCCCTGGAAGGTCGCGAACACGACCACCCCTGATCAAAACGATCGAGTGCTCTTGGAGGTTATGGCCTTCACCGGGAATGTAAACGGTCACTTCCTTGCCGTTGCTGAGCCGAACACGAGTGATCTTGCGAAGAGCCGAGTTAGGCTTCTTCGGGGTCATGGTTTTAACGGACAAGCAAACCCCTTGTTTCTGGGGGCATCTTTCCAACACAGGACTTTTGGTCGACTTGTGTTGAACGACTCGGTTGCGACGCACTAATTGATTGATCGTTGGCATACGGTTTGGTAGTTCCGAAGACTTACTTTCCAAATTTTTTCAAAAGCGATGCTCGTAAGGGCAATTTGCTGCGATCCTCACGCCTTGTTCCGACGGAAAGTACCAAAGGTGGGAGTCGAACCCACACGTCCTTGCGGACACTGGATTTTGAGTCCAGCGCGTCTGCCATTCCGCCACTTTGGCATTTTCTCACAACAATTTGAGGGGTGAAAGTTTACCGATGACCTACCGCAATCAGCAAGTCCACCGACTGAGAATTCCTTGAAAATTTCCCGAACTTACTCCACTCTCCTACAGAACTCTGGCAATCACACACTTAAGATAGTCGGTCTCGGGACAATGAATATTGACTGGATGATCGGCCGAAGCCCCTCGAATCTCTAGGATTTGCATGTCCCGTTGGGCTCTTCGGGCCGCTCCAAGGAGCACGTCGAGGAATTCCCAGCGTCCTACCCGACCCGAGCAACTACAGCTAACGAGGATCCCTTCTGGACGTAAGCAACGCATTGCCAAGTAGTTAAGTCGATGGTAGGCCGCAAGTGCTTTTGGGACTTTGTCTCTCGAACCGGCCAGTTTGGGTGGATCCAAGACGATCATGTCGTGGGTTTCCTGCCGATCGACCCGAGCCGATAATTCCTCGAAAAAATCCCCCTGATGCCAGTCGACTTGATCCTCGATCCCGTTTTCTTGCGCATTTAACTTCGCCAACTCAAGAGCCTTGGCGCTCGAATCAACCGCTACAACCGATTCGCAGGGTACGCCTTTTGAGCGGGCGTGCTTGGCAATGGTCAGCGCAAAGCCACCTGTGTAGGTGCAAATATCCAGAACTTTTGCACCGGCTGGCGTCCAACTGGCGGCGGCCAAGCGGTTGTCACGTTGGTCCAGGTAAGAGCCGGTTTTTTGCCCCCCTCGCAAATCAACTTTCCAAGTAAGCCCATTTTCTCGGATAC
>Ga0207937_1000583_pt1 | contig 12742 bp, 10 predicted proteins | sample LakMenEpi04Sep11_FD_150668 | JGI IMG/M metagenome (GOLD analysis project Ga0207937, IMG submission 150668) | Freshwater microbial communities from Lake Mendota, WI - 04SEP2011 deep hole epilimnion (SPAdes) | ecosystem: Environmental > Aquatic > Freshwater > Lentic | place: Lake Mendota, Madison...
TCTGGAATCCGTTTGGTCCTGGCAACGATAACCCTCGGCCTGCTGGCAGCGCCGGATCTGCGCGAAGCGGCCGCGCAGATGGCATGTTCAATCGAAATGTTGCTTACAAAATATCCGATGCGTCGGATGGGACTAGCAATACGATCCTGATGGGAGAACGCGCGAACTTTGATCCTGTTTTTGATCGATGTGGGCCAGAAACGGGTTGGTCGACGACTAAGATTGGTAATTGGGGGTGGATATGGTTCGGTGCCGAAGGCAATGCGTTTTTGGGAACGGGCGTTCCGATCAACTTCCGGATTCGCGACTGCATTCAATATCGTGATCAAATTCGATACGAAGATCGAATCAATGCTTTCGGTAGTATGCACACGGGTGGTTGCAATGTGACACTAACCGACGGTTCTGTGAGATTTTTGAGTCAAAACATTTCTCAAATTACCTTCAACGCCATGGGCTCGCGAGCTGGTGGTGAAGTGTTTGAAATGCCAGATTGATTTCGAATACCGCATCAGGTTTAGAATTTAAACAATCTTATCAACGGCAGAGAGCACTGTTCTCTGCCGTTGTTTTGTAAAGTCATTTAATCACGAGGAAACGAAAGCTCAGATATGCGAGAAAGTCTACGATCACCTTTTTTATGGTGCGCAGCAGTTTTGTTGCTAGGTTCGATGGGTTGTGACTCCGGCCCAAAAGTTGCCGAAGTCTCCGGAACGATTACGCTCAATGACGGCAAGCCATTGGAGCTGATTCATGTCGAGTTTTGGTCCGAAGGTGGCCCGCGATCCTGGGGAAAAACAGACGAGTCTGGTAAATTTACGCTCAAGCTAGATGCAGAAGACTCCAAAGACGGCGCTATTGTCGGAAAGCACAAAGTGCTGCTCCGAGATACTTGGCCACTCAAAGACAACAAATTAGGTGAAGGTGGCGAATGGATCGACAATTCCAAAGGCAAGAAGCCGCGGATTCATTCCAAGTATTATGACGAAAATGCGAGTCCACTCTCGTTCGAAGTCAAAGCTGGCGAGAAAAACAACTTCGAAATCAAGTGTGATCCAGCGTCAAAGTAATTGGCATCCCCGAAACTTTTCTACATGTAGAGTTTTCGACACTTCTATCTTGACACCACCAACTTCACCCATTCCAACCCGACGCGTGATAGCTTTTGCTTTAATAGATTTGCCTCAAGGCAAAGGAAACATCCCAACCCGACGCGTGAGCGAGGGACGGAGAATCCCACAGAATCCCTCGCTTACGCGTCGGGTTGGGATTAAAGCAACAAGCCCGTTAGCGAGGGTCGAGTAATTCCTCGCTCACGCTTCAGGTTGTGTTTAGATCAGCATCCTCAGTGGCTGCCGAGGGGTGTTCGCTTCCTTTGATTGTCGAGTTCTCTCGGCGAAATCCCTCCGCATACCGAAAGCGAAACGAGATTCATCTGGATGGATGAACCTCGTTCTATATGGATGGTGAAACCTAGCCGTCCGATTGCAGCCATATCTTGGTGGGGCGGAGAACGCTCCCATGATGTTTCGTCATGTTTCGAAAAAAGATTTCGATGCTTCAATAGCAGCGTAAATCAATCGCCGCGCATCAAGGCCGATTACAGGTGACTCGCAATCCATGGCTGGGTGTCATCGTGAGTTTAGCAGACATGGCGTGTCGGTCGCTTGTGTCGATCTCCAATCGACCATCGAAATCTTTTGCGTCACGTTCAGCGATTGTCATGGTATCCGGTCGGAATTACCCCCTCGCTGGAACCTACGGCGCAAGTGCCACCAACCTCGTAGCATCCAGTCGATCGGTTTGAGAAGGAGCAAAAGCAGGATCAATAGAGAAGGCATGTAGATCGGCAATCCCTTGACAGCTGCTTTGCATTGCGGATCTCGCCAATAGTAATGGAGTGTCGTGGCGGGCGATAGTTGAAGTCGCAACCAATCCCCCAACGAGCGCATCGACCTAAACGTTGGATAGATGCCCATACGCTTCGCCAATGCATCGCAATAGGGAAACATCTCTACGGGATAAATCGCGTCCAAATTCAATTTGGCGAATCGAGACTGCAGACGTTTGCGATCCATCTCGTGTGCATATTTCGCATCGGCCGGAATACGAGTGGTTTGATGCAGCAGCTTCGATATGAACGTTGCCTGCATCTCGCTGATCGACGGGATATTGCCAATGATAGGTCGAGCGAACCCTACCAAGAACAAGTTTGGAAATCGCAAGGACACACAACCTAGGTAGCAATCTGCCAAACGGAATTGACCATCGGAGAGACTTTCGATCGTGCTTCGGTACCCAATCGAAGGCACAACCCAATCCGGAGCAACCTGCCGTCGTTCCTCCGATTGAAACTCGTAGAACTCGCGTGCCGTTGCGTCAACAGGCATGCCGATGATCTGAATTCGTCCCGCAGAGACCAGCTCGAGAAAATCATCGCTCTTGTTGTGAAACATATTGAACAGTTCGTCCTTCGCAGACTTTGTCAATCGATATGCCCATCGTTTGCGTAATGCAACATCGCACGAATCACCATCGATGAAATAGGTGGTACCAGACGTGGACTGCGCGGAGGCGCTCGTCGCATTTGACGCGGGGAACAACTGACGAAAACGTTCTTCGTAGAGGATGCGTAACTCTACAAACCGCTGACCGATCCAGTTGCGCATATGTTCGTTAATCGACAACATCAACCGATTGCGAAGAAAGTCGGACGGAACACCTCGAATCGGATGATATCTTGGACTCACGCGAATCCCAGATTGCAATGATAGGAACACTGTATTATTTAGGTCGCGACGCGCCAGTCGACACGCGTGATCCACCGCAGACTCACCGCCACCCATCACAACGACACGACTGTCACGTATCTTTCCAAATCCATCGGGTTGGTTCAGTTGGGCTAGCGAGAGACAAGGAATCTCTAAGGAGACTTCTTTAGGCTGGGCTGCCAACCCGGTACAGAGTACGACGGCATCAAACGACTCGGTACGGCTCTCGTTTGATTGATCTTCGGCGATTTGCAAATACCAACGATTGGTCGAGGGATCCCATCGTACACTCTGGACGGCAGTGCAGAACCGAACATGTTCTCGCAATTCGAATTCGTTTGCGAATGACTCCAAGTATTCGCCATACTCTCCTTCACGAAAGAACTCGCTACGGCTCACCCCATGATCGCGGACCACAGTGGCGTCAAAGATTGGAAAGCATGCGAATTGCGTAGTGAATTTTGTCGATGTTGAAACAAAGCCTGGATACGGCTTTCCCCAACAACCAACGATCGTGTTCGACCGTTCGAAAACAGTGACTTCCCAGTCCTTCAGCTCCTGTTTCACTCGATAGAGCATGATGAGCCCACTACTACCGGCACCGACGATCGCTAGTTTTTTTCGGTGGGGTGTGGCTTGTAATGAATTCATGATCGACACACGGCCGTGAGGCTGATCAAGACAAAATTGAATTGCCCTGACTCCGGAATGAAAAGCAGCAAACGCTCACCCTCATTCAATCGATGGGACAATAAAAACTCATCCAACATGACGAAGATGCTTGCTGAGCCAGTGTTTCCTGCGGAAGCCAAGTTTGTCCAGTACGGAACGATCGGTTGCCCAGGATCTGTCAACTGTTCTAGCATCCGCTCCATTTTGCGTCGAAAAAAGAAAGAGGAGAGATGAGGGAGCACCATGCGATAAGACCCGAGCGATTCACAATGTCGCGTCATTGCAGACCGAACAAACGTTTCGGCGGCGGGAAAAAGATGGCGTTGGAGCACACGAATATCTTGGCTCAGGAGACCGTTTTGGTTGTCTAGCTTCATGCACAGCGGGCATTCGTGTGCCAGGGACAACGAATGAGTCCAATCCACTCGCAGCGAAAGACCTTTTGAATTGGGCTCCGATTCTAGCAGCATTGCTCCCGCCCCATCGGAAAGCATGAAACGAAGAAAGACAGACATAAACCACTGCGTCTCGCGCAATGGAACTCCGTCACGTCGATCATCGATTGGATGAATACGCGAGGACTTGAGCACGTCCGAAGCATGCTCGGAGCCTATCGCGAGTGCAGCGCGATGTTCACCCGTTTTGATCGCTCGGATAGCCCCCACCAATCCTGCTGCCGCAGACGAACAAATGCCGGCATGGGAACTGATTTCCAAAGGATGATGCAACCGAGGATGGTGGCTTATCAAGGGATGAATCAACGAAGCTAAGCCAGGGCCGGCATAAGGAGCATAGGTCGTGCCTGCAGCCAAGTAGGAAATCAAATTTCCGGAGTCTGAACCCGTGAGGCATCGATCAACCGCCTTTGCGGCCATCTCATACACATTCTCGGTCGATACCTGATGCAAATCCTGAGCATAATGTCGGCTCAGGATCCCGTTCATCGCTAATACTTGACGTTTGACCTCCGACTCTCCCGGAAGGGAACCAAGAAAGTCCTCGATGCGATCATTGGGTATGGGTGGCCCCGGTAGGTAGTAGCCTGTTTGGGTGATATAGCAATCCATTTGGTTAAGAGACCAATGGAAATGCAGGGCGATTTCGGAGCATGTCGTAAGCTACTTCATCGAAGACAATGTGGTAGTAAAGGTATTGGCTAGGATTGGAAAAAAATGCACTGCTATTGTAATGCCCTCGATAACTGACTTCTTGCATGAAAAAATCCAAGTCCGCCTGCGCGGCAGCATCTCCTGCATAAATCTTTTTCAAGCACCAAAGCAAGATTGAATCCGAATCAAAGGATTTGAGCGCATGAATCGTTGTCTTCAAGTCTCCGAATAACGTAATCATCGTGACAATGAGAATGACGACATTCGTCGCACCCAGAACTTGCCATGAATGTTTACGATTGGCATTCAGAACTTGTTTTGAAAAAATCGCGTGGTCGGCCGGGGAGGAGCCACGAAGTTCCGGAAGTCGTCGCAGAAAATCTTCTCGATCAAACCGATCGATCAATTCGTACGACAGCAGATCATGGCCTATGGTCAGATTATTGCGAACCCATGTGTCAATATCTTCGACGCCGAATTCACCCTCGATACCATTGAGCTTCTTTCGGTCGATAGCCACACCGGTTTCGGGGATTCCGAGAATGTACCTATATAGCAATGGTTCTATTTGCACATGACGAAGCATCAGTTCGGCCGCATCGGTCTTTGCGAGATACTTCATACCGACAGCCATACACCAATCGATACAGAATGCTTCGAAACCGAACGGGACTCGATGGAACACAAATTTGATCGGAAAGCTAATGCAACGCAGAAAAAAATAGCTTACGAGTAGCATGGGTCGAATCAGTATGTAGTCCCAATGTTTTTTCTCCTCCGAGAAGATGCGGTTGACGTATTCGGTAAGATAAGGAAATCGTTGCATGCTCAGGTAGTGTCGAGTAGGAAATTCAACAACGAATGATCATGAAAAAGTATAGTGTAGTCCAATGGGATCCGGACCATCGGATGCCACGTCGATTTTCGAATACCCAGTCTTCATCGCGATCCCGAATCTAAAAAGTAGATGAGCAAGAAAAGAAAACGAAAACCTTCGGCGATCCGCAAGAAGCGCAAAGAACAAAAGGCAAGAGGGAATGAGCAATGGCACCCCTACACGGACGCCTTTACGGCATTCCTGGCCGAAGACTACGCGGCAATGTATGACCTGGAAATGACGGAACAATTCGGGGATGACTGGGCGAATCCATCGTTCAGCAGCGATGGCGATGGCCTTTTCGTTGGAGAAGTTGCTTTGTTTTACGAAGAGTACGACTGCGACGCGGAGAGCGCGATGTGGGACACGATTTGATAGGACTTTTGGCGGGTAGCTTCGAAATTGCCTACTTTCGAATTTTGACAGATTTGCAATAATCTTTCGGTTTCCAGGTCTCTACATCCTTGATCCAGGAAACACAATGGAAGACAAGCTTGCTTATAAAGGCATCACGTTTGACGATGTCTTGCTCGAGCCCCGATTCTCGGAGGTGCTCCCGTCTGGCGTCGATGTCAGTACGCAGTTGACGTCCAAGATCCGCCTGCAGATCCCGTTTTTGTCTTCCCCCATGGATACGGTCACGGAGAGCGATATGGCCATCGCTCTTGGCAAAGTAGGTGGTCTAGGGGTGATTCACAAGAACATGAGCGTCGAAGCTCAAGCAGAAGAAGTCACCAAAGTAAAGCGATCAGCGAATGGCATCATTCTCGATCCTGTCACTCTCTTGCCGACCGAAAGCGTTTCGCAAGCACAGGATTTGATGCGAAAGCAAAACGTATCGGGTGTTCCGATCACAGAAAAAGATGGAAAATTAGTCGGAATACTGACGCGTCGCGACTTAAAGTTTCTCGAATCCTCCGATCTTCCCATTTCGTCGGTGATGACCAAAGTTAATTTGGTCACGGCACAGGGGAATGTAACGCTTGCGGAAGCTGAGCGAATTTTAACGGATAAAAAGGTGGAGAAACTTTTGCTGGTTGACGATGAATACAAACTAACGGGGATGATCACGATTAAGGACATCGATCAGATCAAAAGTTACCCAAATGCTTGCAAAGACGAGCTGGGTAGACTGCGAGTCGGTGCCGCGATTGGAGTGTTCGACCTAGAGCGAGCCGAGCAGCTCATTCGCCGAGGGGTGGATGTGTTGATTGTGGACTCTGCTCATGGTCACTCTTCGAACGTGATCGAGACCGTGAAGCAGTTGAAGCGTCAGTGGACGATCGATGTGATTGCTGGAAACGTAGCAACGTTTGAAGGTGGTCGCGATTTGGCCAAAGCTGGTGCGGATGCCGTCAAAGTAGGGATCGGACCAGGATCCATATGTACGACGAGAGTGATATCAGGTGTTGGTGTCCCGCAAATCACCGCCATATATCAAACAACAAAGGCTTGCGAAAAAGCAGGTATACCGACCATCGCCGATGGTGGAATCCGTTTTAGCGGAGACATCACCAAGGCCATCGCAGCAGGAGCTGCATGCGTCATGATCGGTAGCTTGTTCGCAGGACTTGCCGAGAGTCCAGGACGAACCATTCTCTACCAAGGCCGAACATTCAAGGCTTACCGAGGGATGGGATCGCTGGGTGCGATGGTCAAGGGTTCGAGTGAACGATACCGCCAAGGATCTCAGGATCAACTTTCCAAGTTGGTACCCGAAGGTGTGGAGGGACGCGTGCCGTTCAAAGGACCGTTGGCCGATTATGTTTATCAATTGGTTGGCGGGCTTCGAGCTGGGATGGGTTACTGCGGTACCCAGACCATTGCTGAGCTTCGCAAGGATGCACGTTTCATACAGGTCTCAGCCGCAACGGTCCGAGAGAATCACCCACATGACATCGCAATCACTCAGGAAGCTCCGAACTACAGCTCCGAACTCTCCAACTCGGGAGAACTTTAGTCCCTCGCGCGGATGGATTCGCGTCGCCTTTCTCTCTTCATTGCCAATCGGACTCGCCATCAGTTCGCAGTCCGATGCGCAACAAACTTCAGCTTGGTCGCCTCAACCTTACGTCAAACCTGCGGCCGATCCGATTCCAAAGAATAGCTTGCGACCCGATTCGGCAAGCGATACTTCCAGCCAAGTTGCTCGCTGGCGCAGGGTCGAGGGAGCACCCGAGCAAGTCTCAAAATCCTACGCACAAACTCTGAATGAAGAACCGCCGAGGCAACAGCCCGCAACCTCGCACGTTTCGAACTCGCTCGTGATTCGTCAACCATCGATTCCCGCGACGCAACGGGTTGCGGCGGAAAAGACTGGAACGGAACAGGGCCATGGTTCGCTCCAATTGCATCCATCTTCAGGCTGGTCGCCTAGAAATGTTTCGTCTAGCCCAGCCCGGAGTGAACCAGCCAAGCTTCTATCCGATAACAATGTTCGGTTCGCCAGCTATGAGACGACCGCTACGGTAGTACCTTCACGGACGACTGAAAAAACCGAATCCACAGGATCGTCGGATGGTTTGTCTTGGAGGCCACATAGTGATGAGATGCCAACACGAAAACGATTGAATCCAGCGGAAGCATCGTCGCGTCGGTCCGCATCCAGCGGAGTACAAAGAGCCTCTTATCAAGAAGAAGCCGTTGCAAATGGACTCAATTTGCCTCAAGCTCCCTCGTCGATACCTCAACTGCCAGAAGCGAATGGACTCAATCGCTTACCCTCCTCGCCGCCCTCGTTGGAAAGGAGTTCTATTCTTCCACAAGATTTGAGCGTCTCACCACAACAGAAGTCCTTGTTGGAATCGTTGCCAGAGAAACTGCCATCGAATCCTCTTCCGGACTCTCCTTCCGATCAAATGAACTCCGAGAAAAAGAAAGATGATATGAGGGACACGCCAGACATGGCCGCTCCTTCTCGCAAACGTTCTAACATGCCTTCGACAGCAGACTGCGATACAATTCGCCAATTCATTGAGTCGTCGGACATCACGCAGATTCATGTAGACTCTTCACCAGCGTTCGTCGATGGTATCGAGAACGAGAAAAATAGGAAAACCAGCCGCAAAGATACCTTTTTGAAAAATGCTTCGGTTCGGCCTTGGTACAACACAGATGGTATTCAAGTTGCCGAAGGTCGATTGGTGGATATTGTGTATGGGTCTGTAGTATTGGAAACTGCTAACGGATCGCGGACGACCTACCTGCTGAACAAATTGAGCGATGCCGATCAAGTTTATGTGTCGGAATCATGGGGCATTCCGTTCACTTGTTCGATGGGAGACGGTTCCTTTGATGCTCGCAACTTTACCGCGACTACCATGACTTGGAAGGCCTCGGGGGCGTGTCACAAGCCACTCTACTTTGAAGAAGTACAACTCGAGCGCTATGGCCACGAATGGGGGCCATGGGTTCAGCCAGCCATCTCCAGTTTGAACTTCGTCAAGAATGCAGCACTACTGCCGTATAAGATGGGTATCCATCCGATGAACGAGTGCCAATACTCACTCGGATATTATCGCCCTGGTTCGTGTGCTCCATGGACTGTTGGACCGATTCCGATCAGTCTACGCGGTGCGGCTGCACAAGCGGCAGCAGTCTCAGGTGCTGCGTTGGCTCTTCCTTAGTCGAGCGGAAAAGAATTCGCGACGAGAAGAATGTCGTCTAATCGATTGCAATGTCCGCAAAGGACGAAACGGCCGGACCTGAGTAAATCTCCAAGAGCGGTTTGTTGTTGGGGCGTACACTCGCCACAACTCGAAAACCAGCATTCGTAGCCGCCATCAGTTCCTCCCCTATATCGGAGACAAACAGAATGGCAGAGGGTGGTGTCTGCATCGCTTGCGCGATTGAGATATAACTGATCGACTCGCGTTTGGGACCGGTGGTGGTATCAAAGTAATGACTTAGCAGCGGCGTAACATCGCCATGGATGGTGTGACCGAAAAAGAGTTGTTGCGCCAGAATACTCCCTGACGAATAAATGGAGATCATCAATTCGGATGCATTCCACTTCTTCAGAGCGGGTAATACGTCATCAAATAGCTCGGCACGCATCGCGCCTGATTCGAACCCATCTTTCCACACCAAGCCTTGGATAGCTTTGAGACCTGTAGACTTGCTATCGTTCGCCATCAATTGGTTTAGATGTGTTAGCAGAGTTTGCTGAGCTTGATCTACGGAACTGCCAAACCATGCTTGTGGATCTTTGTTGGCATCAGCGCAGATTTGTTGAATCGCCGTTTGGACGGCCGGTTCCTTCCAGTGCAACTTCAAGAACAAAGCCATGTTTCGTTGTGCGTAAGGAAACATTACATCATAAACAAAGCGGATGTCGGAAACCGTACCTTCGATATCGAGGAGGACGACGCTAATCCCGGAGAAGGATGCGGTGGGATGACTGCTCATCAGCTAGATCTTTGTTTGGAGTCATGAATCATATAGAGAAAACGATAATGGAATCGGATTCTCCACGAAAGGCTCCTTTCCCAACATGGGGAACGTTAGGCTGTTCCGTAATCCAGGAAACATTACTTGCTCCTCCCGCCGAGGTTGGAGAATCGCGGATGGTGATTGGATCGTTCCTGTCGGTTATCGACAAATTCAAAAGAAACCCGCGGCAAAACACCAAAACGGTTTTTGATTCGAGTAGTCCATAAAAAAAGCCCGGGTTTCCCCAGGCTCGGTGTTTTTCAGATAATGGAACGCTTCTTTACGCGTAAACTATTCGCGAGGGCGAATAGCGCCGGTGAGTCCGCTGTAATCAACACGGTCATCCGAGTGCCACAGTGGCTGCCCGAGTTCGACGCGACGACGGAGGACTTCGATCTTCTCTTGCGAACCAGCAGGTGCGTCGGTTGGCAAAAAGTAGTTGTCGACGATTGGGTCGAAGTCTTCGTCATGACCGTACTTGAGAATTGCTTCAAAAACGTTCTTGCACAAATTACTCATTAATTAACTGCCCTCCCATAGTTTCCATTGATCGCGGGAACATGCCAGTCCTGCCCGCACCCTCAGGGATAGAATGGACTCCCATTCCGAGAACTTCGCTGGTGACTGTTAAAATAAAATCGCTTGTCAGAGCGATTTCACCCGCAAAAATTCTTCATAAATTCTCCCAACATGCCTAGATTATTGACATGGAGCAACCAAAGTCAAGGAAAATCTTGATCCACTTTGCCGCACACCCTCTTGCGGGTTCTTGCAAATTCGGGCAGCTAAACTCTAACGCGCTTTCACTAGCTAGAATCGCTTTGTTGCCATCTTGCCCTTTTTGCAACAGCGAGGAAGTTAGGGTTCCGCAATGCATCCATAAAGTGACTATGCCCCCCGCAGTACGATTAACTACGGTTTGATCGCTGAAGTAGTGAATTAACGACAACACAAAGGAAATGATAGAAAATGCCACACACTGGTTTTACGAAAATGTTTGAGAATTGGATTCTGACTCGAAGTAACTGGACATTTCAAAGAGTAGCTCCCACGGTTGGTGTCGCGATTTCAATCGTATGGACGAGCTCCACGGGTCTTCCTCAAGAGCAAACGTCGGACATCGATGCGAAGTTCTCCTCGTCCAATCAGCGTTTAACCCCCATTGGAAAGCAGATCGATTTGCCAGGGCTTCGGCCTCAGGTAGTGGCTATCTCACCCACCGATCGATTGCTGGTGACATCCGGCAAAACGAGCAAACTGATCGTCATCGATCCCGACACCGGCAACGTCTTGCAACGTGTCGATCTCCCCTCGAACGAGCAAACGGAGATCCCGGATATCGCGTCTCCAAATATCCTCAAACCGGACGCAAAGGCGATCGCGAGTTACACCGGCTTGGTCTTCTCGCGTGATGGCAAATGGATCTATCTAAGTGACGTTAACGGGTCGATCAAAGTGTTTCGTGTTTCGGAAAACCGCGAAGTCCAGCCCTCCTATACCATTCCGCTTCCTCCAGCCAACGCGCCTCGCCGCAAACAAGAAATTCCAAGCGGTCTCGCGTTCAACGAAGAGGGGACCAAACTCTATATCTGCGGCAATCTCTCGAATCAACTGCTGGAATGGGATGTCGCCGAGCGCAAGATCACTCAGAAGTGGGACGTCGGCGTGGCACCTTATGATGTCCTGGTTCATGGTGATAAGGCTTACATTAGCAACTGGGGCGGACGGCGACCGCAGGCTGGCGACCTCACGGGACCTGCAGGTCGAGGTACCGAAGTCCGTGTCGATAATGTTCGCTACATCGCCAACGAAGGAACCGTCAGCATTATCGATTTGAAATCGGCTACCACCAAAGAAGTTCGCGTCGGCCTGAGCCCGAGTGATCTAGAGATTTCACCCGACCACAATTACGTCGTGTGCGCGAATTCCAATAGCGATACGTTGTCGATTCTTTCGCTCGCCAGCGATACTGTGATAGAAACGGTCCATGTCAAACAATCACCGTCCGATCTGTTTGGCGCTTCACCCAATGCGCTCGCCTTTAGCGCAGATGGTAAACGGCTCTACGTGGCTCACGGAACGCAAAACGCGATTGGCATCGTCGACTTTGATCCAGAAGATGCAGGAGACACCAAGCTAATCGGCTTGCTTCCGACAGGCTGGTATCCAGGTGCATTGGCTTTGGATGCCAAGAGTAATTCGATATGCGTTGCCAACATCAAAGGTATACCTGTCGATCCCGTCAAGAAAGAGAAATCTGCGGGCTTCAATTCCCACCAGTACCATGGCTCGATTGGTATCGTTCCGATTCCAGCCGACGATCTGTTGCCATCTCTATCAGAACGAGTTGCAAAAAACATACGCTACGCGGGCATGAAAGAAACCGCGCTACCACCTCGTCCCAATCAACCAGCTCGCGCTATCCCAGAGCGAATTGGTGAGCCCAGTTTGATCGAACACGTCGTATACATCATCAAAGAGAATCGTACGTACGATCAAGTGCTCGGGGATATCCCCGGCGGGAATGGTGATCCAGGTCTATGCATCTTTGGACGAGACATTACTCCGAACCAACATGCGATCGCAGAGCAGTTTGTGCTGCTCGATAATACATACTGCTGTGGCATCTTGAGCGCGGACGGCCATCAATGGAGCACGACGGCCATGAGTACAGCCTATTTGGAGAAGAGCTTCGCTGGCTTCCCAAGAAGCTATCCGGACGGAATGGGAGACGATGAAGCCGATGCGCTAGCTTACTCGCCGGCTGGTTTCATATGGGACAATGCCATCCTGCATGGAAAAACGCTTCGCAACTACGGAGAGTTCATGAAGCCGAAAGTTCGATGGCGAGACCCCAATCAAAAAGGCAAACCGAACTACAT
>Ga0207937_1000587_pt1 | contig 12696 bp, 9 predicted proteins | sample LakMenEpi04Sep11_FD_150668 | JGI IMG/M metagenome (GOLD analysis project Ga0207937, IMG submission 150668) | Freshwater microbial communities from Lake Mendota, WI - 04SEP2011 deep hole epilimnion (SPAdes) | ecosystem: Environmental > Aquatic > Freshwater > Lentic | place: Lake Mendota, Madison...
GGTTCTGCTTCCACCAAACCTGGAAGCAAGCCGAAAGACAAGCCGAAAACACCTCCTGCAAAACCCTCCGTTCCAAAGCCTGGAACAACCAAATTGGAAAAAACCGAACTGCCGGCGGCGGTTACAACCAAACCAACCAAGCCTCCCTTTTCGGTTGCAAGTGTAGAAAGTGCGACGAGAAGCTCGGTCGAAGAGGCAGCTGCCAAGATCGATGCGATCCTAGAAAAGGACTGGACAGCCCACAATGTCGAACCACAGCCGCTCTTGAAGGATGAACAATTCCTTCGACGCGTCTATCTGCAATTGGGAGGTAGGATTCCAACACTAGTAGAAGCGGGAAAGTTCTTGACGTCCAAATCCGAATCCAAGCGAATGGATTTGATCGACGATCTTCTTGCGAGCCCGGATTACGTCAGCCATACCTACAATTACTGGGCAGATATTCTTCGACTTACCGAGAAACCGAACAATAACATTATCCTTGAGCCTTATCTGGCTTATGTAAAGGAGTCCATCGCTCAGAACAAACCTTACGATAAGTGGGTTCATGAGATGCTGACTGCGAATGGAAAGGTCTGGGACAATCCCGCCGTTGGTTTTCAAATCCGCGACGATGGTATGCCTCTGCCGTACGTGGACAATACCGTCAAGGTTTTTCTGGGAAAACAGATAGGTTGCGCGCAATGCCATGATCATCCCTTCGATTCATGGACCCAGAAACAGTTTTATGAACTCGCCGCATTTACATCAGGAATTAGGACCCGTCTGAACAAGAACGATCCGGAGATGAAGAAGGGTGGGCTAACCCCGAACGATCTTATCAAGCAGGCTCGCGACAAGGCGCCGGATGGAAAAATCAAAGGACCTTTCCAGAACCTAGTTCAGGCCAACTCCTATTCCGTGCGGCATGCGAACCGCCCATTGAAACTCCCACATGATTATCAGTATTCCGATGGTAAACCGAATGATGTCGTTACCCCAAAGGTCCTATGGGAAAAAGTCCCGGACTCCGCAGCGAAGGCCGATCGGCGAGAACAATTCGCAGCATGGTTAACGGATACCAGCAATCGCCAATTTGCAAAAAACATCGCCAATCGTATTTGGAAGAAGATGATGGGACTCGGCGTCGTCGAGCCGATCGATGATTTTCGCGATGACAATAAGCCATCCAACCCAGAGCTCTTGGAGCATTTGACGGACGAAATTCTTCGTCTGAAATTTGATACACGAGAATTGACACGAATCATCGCTTACTCTTCAGCGTTTCAACGCTTGGCGATGGTTCATGATCCATCTTCCGCCGAAACCTATCGCTTTGCGGGTCCCGTCCTGCGGCGCATGACTGCGGAGCAGATTTGGGATTCGCTTATCACTTTGGTTGCTTACAACCCGTGGTCTTTCCAAAGACCTACGGCTGAGGACATTGCGTCAGTCGTAGATATCGATTGGTCTTCTGCAAATCTCGCCATGGCGCAAACCGCAGCCGATAAATACGAAGCCACTTATGCTCCAGGTACCTACAGCAAAGAACGCCAAACGTTGAGCGGCTTTGAGGGTCAGCTGCTGGTGCGCGCGAGCGAAATCCCGACTCCTTTGCCACTCGGGCACTTTTTGCGGCAATTCGGTCAGAGCGATCGCGAATCGATCGAGGGTGGACGTACTGTCGCGACAGTCCCACAAATTTTGACAATGTTCAACGGTCCAATCACCCACATCATGCTCAAGAAAGGTTCGGTCATCTACGACAACGTCGTCAGCGCTGGTCCAGCCCAAGCGGTGGATGTGATGTTCATGGCGATCCTCACGCATCGTCCTACACCATTGGACAGAGACTTGGCCATCAAGGAGATTCGATCGGCCAATTCCGTTGAAGCCGGGTATGGCAATGTGTTGTGGGCGCTACTCAATACTCGCGAATTTCTATTCATTCAGTAACTGCGGCCCAAAATCAAACTCTCTTTTCTCTCGGTTCGTTTTATGCAAACTAACAAACACAACGAATTCTTGGATCTTCCCTACGCTCGCCGACAATGGATGGCCCGCGCGGCAGCGGGCTTGCTAGGCGTTCACTGCCTGCCAACCTTCGAGCAGAAAGCATCTGCGGCTTCACCCAACGCGTCAGCAAAACAAGTGATCATGCTAACGATGCGAGGTGCCATGAGTCACATCGACACCTTCGATCCGAAACCTGGCAGAGAATCCCAGGGGGAGACGAAAGCCATTCAAACGAAAACGCCCGGCATTCAATTCGGGGCTCACCTCCCGAAACTGGCTGCCCTATCGGAAGATCTGGCAATCATTCGCTCGCTGACGACCGAGACGGGGGACCACGAACAAGGAACGTATTTCCTACGTACTGGCTACAAGAAGATCAACAGCATTCAGCATCCAGCGATGGGTTCCTGGTTATTGAACGCCATGGGAAAGATTAGCAAAACATTGCCCGGAAACGTACTGGTGGGCAATGGCAACGACCATCCGAATGCAGGATTCCTGGATCCGAAAATGCTGCCTGTACCGATCGCCGATCCAGCCAAGGGGCTTGAGAATATCAAATCTCCCCCGTACTTATCCGAAGACAATTTCAAACGCAGACTCACACTAGCGGGCAAGATCGATAGCGATTTTCGAAAGAAGTATGGCGGCGCGGAAATGGAGGCGTACAACGAACTCTACCGTGAAGCGGTTCGACTTATGGGCAGCACGGAGCTAGCTGCATTTGATATCAACAAAGAAAGTGAGGAGGTCCGAACTGGATATGGGGTGAACAAATTCGGACAGGGTTGCTTGCTCGCACGACGACTGGTGCGAGCGGGTGTTCGATTCGTGGAGGTCGAGTTCGGAGGGTGGGATATGCACAATCAGATCTTTACCGAAATGCCGATAAGAGCTGGTCAGTTGGATCAAGCGTTTAGTTATTTGCTGAGTGATCTAAAGTCCGCAGGATTGCTGAAGTCGACGATCGTTGTGCTTCAGACAGAATTTGGTCGAACACCCAAGATCAATGAAAACACAGGTAGGGATCATCATCCCGGCGTATTCAGTTGCGTACTTGCAGGAGCCGGGATTAAGACGGGTCAAGCGTACGGAGTCTCGGACGAAGATGGTCGAACTGTCGACCAAGATGGTGTTTCCGTAGAAGATTTCAATACGACGATCGCTGCAGCGCTCGGGATTGATATTGCGAAAGAACACATAGCTCCAAACGGACGTCCCTTCAAAATTGGAGGTGGTGGAAAGCCTCTCACTAGGCTTTTGGCGTAACTCCGATACACTGGACCTATGAGAGTCTACTGCACTTTAGGTGAATTGAAATTGGAATGCTGCTGACCGAAGAGTCAATCAAGAAACATCTGGATGCACTGGCCAAGCCGATGGGCTCGCTGGGCCGCTGGGAAGATTTGGCTGCGAGACTTTGCTGGATTCAACAAACAGTTGCACCCGTGACATCACCGGCTGAGCTTGTGATTTTCGCGGCTGATCATGGTGTTGTAGCGGAGGGGGTAACCCTATGGCCGCCGCAAGTCACGACGGTTATGGTCGAACAAATTGCGAGTGGTGGTTCTGTATCCGCAGCGTTATCCGATGCCTATGGAATCAGTAGACGGGTCGTCGACGTAGGAACCAAAATTCCGCCTCGTATGGAGCATTCACGATTGGTGTCAAATCGAGTTAGACCAGGCAGCGGTAATCTCGCCATAGAACCTGCGATGACGTTGCAGGAGTACTACCAATTGCTCGAGATTGGTGTAGACGAAGCGAGATTGTCACACCTGCGAGGCGCTCGCGTTGTCATTCTCGGAGAGATGGGAATTGGCAACACAACTTCTGCGAGCTGTCTTGCTCGGCTTCTAGCGGATGTGCCATTAGATCTGGTCGTCGGTTCCGGGGCTGGGGCCACAGATACATCGCTCGCTCAGAAGAAGCGAGTTGTTCAAGATGCAACAGATCGAGTACTTCAGCGATGCGGGAAAAACATAGACGACAGGGCCATCGCGGAAGTTGGCGGGCTCGAGATCGTCGCGATGTCTGGTTTTATGGTACAAGCGGCAAAGCAACAGCAGCTCCTGCTTTTGGATGGAATGATTGCAACAGCAGCAGCTCTCATCGCAGAACAGCGATGCCCAGGCACAAAAGATAAGATGATTGCAGCCCATCAATCCGCTGAGCCCTCGCATGCGATGATGCTTCAAAAACTTCGGCTACGACCGATGCTCGAGTGGTCGATGCGATTGGGGGAAGGTACCGGCGGACTGGCGATCTATCCGCTTTTGACCGGAGCTGCCGCATGGTGCAAGAACACAGCAAGGATCGATGAACTGAAGTTGCCTTAGGTTGAAAATACCAGCGGTTATGGATCGAAGATGCAATTTGTTTTACCATTGTGCCCTTCAATAATACACCTGTGGTAATAGCTCACGTGGCAGTTTACGGGGGAACAATCATGTTGATTTTGGTGCATGGAAATGGTTTCAATTTGGACCGCGAGCTTCGAGACGATACACCGTCCGAGGACATAGCATGGAATCCATTAAGCCATCGTTCCGACTTACGCAGGTGAGTACGTCTTGAAGCACTGTAGTCTTCCCTTTTCGCATCAATTGCATGAATGATCCCAGATAGACAAATAGAAAGGTGAGCGAGGAAGAAGTGATTCTTTAGGGTACTTGCGATTTCTTTCACACCATGCAGTTGGTTCAAGAAATTGTGACCAAAAGCACAAGTCGCTGAGTCGTCTCAAATCTTGTCTTGGTTCGCGACTTGCACCGCTCACATCATCCGAGACAAATCGATTGGCTGATTTTTTCTTAACGGAATTCGATGAAGCGGTTGATTCTCTAAGCGACTTTCAGAACGGGGGTGGTCACTCTCTAGAGACACCACAACCTGGTCGGAGTTATGGTCTATTGGCCGTCGCGATTGATTTGTCAGATTTAGGCTACGCATTGCATGAATCGGTGGACGGGCTATTCTTTCAGGATACTCTAGATGACGATCAGCGATTTGATCCCGTATTCATTGTAGGCTTTCCTTAGTTATGATTTAGCTTGAGTACGAATGAAACCAACAAATACCTCTCCAATCAAAAACCTCTCCAGAATTGAACAAGAATAGCATGATTACTCGAAGCCTTAGGTGCAGCACTAGCGTCGTATTTGCGTGTTTGCTTTTCTTAAAAGTCATATGCTCGGGGCATGTTTTTGCAGATCGGCAAGATCTGCTAATTGAGGCTGAAGCGTTTGAGGAATATGGAGGTTGGGGGCTCGATACGCAGTTCATCCGCATCATGGGCTCTCCCTATCTTATTGCTCATGGTCTTGGTAAACCAGTTAAGGATGCGAAAACGCAAATCAAACTACCCAAAGCTGGTACTTATCGAGTGTATGTTCGGACGAAGGATTGGGTCGCTCGGTGGAATGCTCCGGGACAGCCAGGTCGTTTTCAAGTGGTCGTGGACGGAAAGCCTCTTGCGAATGACGTCGGAACCGAAGGGGCTGAATGGCATTGGCAAGATGCAGGAACATTCGTCGCGACGACCGATAGTATTGAATTGCGATTGCATGACTTGAAGGGATTTGACGGTCGTTGCGATGCTGTTTACTTGACGTCCAACGACGAGAAGCCTGAAAACAGCAATGAGATTCAGCCCTCTTGGAGACGACAGAAACTGGGGCTTCCTGCCGAGCCGACTGTAAAGAGTGGTTACGACCTCGTGGTGGTCGGTGGTGGTTACGCCGGGATGGGGGCTGCAATCTCTGCGGCGCGTGCGGGTTGCAAAGTAGCACTGATTCAAGACCGACCGGTCCTGGGTGGAAATGGATCGAGCGAGATTCGTGTTTGGGCGATGGGTTTGATTCGTCGAGGCAAGTATCCACGTATTGGAGAGATCGTTGAGGAGTTCAGCGATCGCGCCAAAAAATCGCCAGGCACCTTTGAGGAATTCGAAGATGCAAAGAAAGAGGCTCTTGTTCGAGCCGAGCCGAACATCGATTTGTTTTTGGAGCACCACGCATTTGGTGCGAAGATGAACGGCACTCAAATCGAGTCCGTCACCGCGTTTGCCGTTCGGTCCAGCCAAGAGATCGAGTTTCGTAGCAAGTTGTTCGTCGACGCGACGGGGCACGGAACACTTGGTGCATTGGCCAAAGCAGATTGGACCGTTGAAGAAAAAGGTCGGATGGGCATGAGCAACATGTGGGCTTGGGATGAAGGATCCGCCAATGCAGCTTTTCCTGCAACGCCTTGGGCGCTTCCTTTGGAGATGAAGGACTTTCCATACCCTGTGGATCACCATGGCCAATGGTTTTGGGAAAGCGGTTTTGACAAAGACCCCTTGGGAGATGCCGAAGGGATCCGCGATTGGAACCTTCGCGCTGTCTTCGGTGCCTTTAACGCGATGAAGAACGGAGATGGGGCCAAGGATCACGCGACTGCATTCTTGACCTGGGTCGCTTATATCGGTGGCCCCCGCGAGTCCCGTCAATTGCAAGGGGACGTAGTGCTAACTCAAGATGACATTGTGAACAAACGAGAGTTTCCAGATGGCTGCGTACCGAGTACATGGAGTATTGACTTGCATTACCCGAAGAAGCAATACGCCGAAAAGTTTCCTGACAATCCATTTATCTCGATCGCAGAACATGACCGCAGGATCGATCGCGCGTACGGTTACCCTGTCCCCTACCGTTGTTTCTACTCTCGCAATATTCAAAACCTCTTCATGGCAGGACGCAATATCAGTGTGACCCACGAGGCGTTAGGGACCGTGCGAGTGATGAAGACATGTGGCATGATGGGAGAAGTGGTTGGCAAAGCCGCTTCGATTTGCGTCAAGAATGACTGCTTGCCGTACGCGGTTTACGAACGCTATTGGAAGGAGATGGATAGCCTCTTGCAGTTGCCTGGTAAAGCGCATCGAAAAACTGTCCAAGAGGAATTCACCATTCCTGCCGATGCACTTCCACTTGCTAGCGCGATTGGCCCCCCAACCGGAATCGATCCTGCAAAACTTCAAGGAATCGTGATCGATAACAAACAAGCGATCGCGAAAGGAAATTGGATCAGTGGCGAAGGACTCAAAGGGTATATCGGCTACGACTATGTCTATGCTCCTGCGAAGTCGGGTGCAACGATTCGTTTCGAATGGAAAGCGGAAAAGGAAGGGCGAATGGAGCTTCGACTGGCTTACCAACCGCACGAGAATCGCGGAAACAACGTTCCAGTTCAAGTTCAAGTCGGTGCGACTACTGCTAAAATGCATGTCAATATGCAAGTGAAGCCCGCGATTGATGGAACCTTTGTGACACTCGGCGAATATTCAGCCAAGCCAGGTGACGTCGTTGCAGTAACATTGAGTACTGAGAATGCGGGCGGGAACGTCCATGCGGATGCGTTGCAAATCTTGCCCCGCTAGGTGATTCTTGACTCCAAAGGTAATGTCGAAAAGACCCGCTGAATCGTGGTTTGTCCACGTGTTTCGGCTTTTGGTTTTGCTTTGCATTCTGATCCTTTTTCATGCGATTCATCAACGAGAGATGAGTCGCAAAACGAGTACTCCTTTTGCAACCCTAGCCGAAGAAAGAATCGAAGCGATCTTCGGTACGGGTTGTCGCATCTCGACAAAGACCTCCGCCGATCGCCTTTCCGTTATCGATCAAGATGGAAATGGTGTTGGCTCGATTGCCCAGACATCGCCGCAAAGTGATCGAAGTGTTGGTTTCTCCGGTCCAACAAATGTCCTCATTGCCTTTGGCTCCGATGATCTGGTGAGGCATGTTTCCATTTTGAGCAGTGGAGACACGCGAGACCATATTAAACTGATCGAAAACGATGTTGCGTTTTTTCGTTCGTTCGAGGGGAAAACAGTGAACGCATTGGCGAGTTTACCCAATGTCCAGGCGGTCACGGGAGCAACACTGAGCAGTGCGTCGATCATTCAAGGGATCCAACGACGATTCGGTGCATCGGTTGTCGTTAGCAAGTTTCCGAGTTCCGTTACGGTAGACGATGCGCAACTTTTCTTCCAAGATGCAAAAACGGTGAAGCAAGATACGTCCTTTCCGTCCCTGTGGTTTGCGATTGACGATCGTGGTCGTGAATGTGGGTGGTTGCTCAGGACATCTCCGATTTCCGATGATGTGATTGGCTACCAAGGCCCGACGGATGCATTGCTCGCTATGAGTACCAATGGCCAGATTGTCGGTTTGCATGTAGGGAAGAGTTTTGATAACGATCCCTATGTGGGGTACGTCAGAAAGGACGCTGGCTTTCGCTCATTCTGGAAGAAATTTACCATCCAATCGCTTCGCAATGCTGACCTGAGAGAAGAAGGAATGGAAGGCGTTTCTGGGGCAACGATGAGCAGCATGGCAATCGCAGAAGCGATCATCAAGGCTGCGAAAGAGCTTGATAAATCAAACCTCTCGAAGGCGCAAAGTGCTCAGTCTTGGTCCAGCAACCTCTATCGAGCGATCGGTACTGGAACCATCATCTTCTTCGCGATTGCCCTCTGCTTTAGTCATTGGCGAGGCAATCGATGGACTAGAACGATCTATCAAATGGTTGTCATCGTTTATCTAGGATTGCTGCAAGGCGAATTGTTATCGGTTGCGATGTTTGTGGGATGGACACAGAACGGTGTGCCTTGGCAGAGTGCTGCGGGGCTCTTGTTGTTGACCATTACGGCAGTGTTCATTCCCATTGCGACAAAACGAAACATCTATTGTTCGCACTTATGTCCTCATGGAGCGATTCAGCAATTACTGCCTCGAAGATGGCAATGGAAAAAAGAACTGTCCTCCTGGTTCAAAAAAGGGCTTGTGATGATCCGGCCTATTCTGTTGCTATGGGTGATCGTCGTTGTAGTATTTGGGCTTCCTTTTAGTTTGGTCGACATAGAGCCGTTCGATGCCTATGCATGGCGAGCCGCTGCTGTGTCGAGTCTCATCGTCGCCATTGGCGGTATCCTCCTTTCGTTTTTTATCCCGATGGGATACTGTCGTTATGGTTGCGTGACGGGAGGGCTCTTAAACTATTTGCGTCGCAATCCCAACAACGGAAAACTCCAGCGTGCCGACTATCTTTCGCTTGCCTGTTTGCTTGTCGGCTGCGTGATCTATTTCGCGGATCGCATCTAGGGAGCGATGAACTACTATGGCGTTCCGATACACCCGTTTTCAACGACTACCATCCGTGCGTAAAGTTTTGCGATTTCTTCGGAGGCCGTTCGCGTTAGATTGTGAGCCAGTGCGATGCACTCGAGAGTTTCTAGCAATCGCCGGGCTTTGATGCGTTGCATTTCAGCGAGCTTGGATTTGGCTGTGCTTTCTTCGATATCTTTCTTGCGACGCTCGTACGCTTCGAATGTTTCCAATTTCTGAACTTCTTCGAGAAAGGGCATTTCGTTCTCGGGCTTCAACAGCGACGACTTGGTCCAATCCTCTTCCGCCAACTCGGGCCAACGCTCATGAATATCTGCCAACAGTTCACGTCGGCCTGACGATCTGCGACCTTGTCGTGAGAAGCCAGGTCCAGATCCACGCCTGCCAAGCAGACTAGCGACCTCTTCTGCAGGTGTGTCCAATGTGATGTCCAACGCTTCGCATAGTTTCTGGACGATATGGGCGTTTGAAGGAGTTGCTTTCTCGATCAGTTCATCGATCGTCATGCTCATACACAACACGGACTCGTCGGTGTTGCATTCCTGATTGGTCGACGGTTCGTTCTCCGTTGACGCAATCGACTCTGATTCGTTAGTCCCAGGCGATGGAGTTCGGCTGGCAGGAACGCGGTTGGAATAGAATGTGTAATTTGGAATCTTGCTGTAGGTACGAAGCAGAACATCAGAGGATCTGAGAGGGATATCGATCGTCTCACTCGTGATGACTGCATGTGCATAGGCTTCGTCAAACGAGACCTGACGATCTTTGTTCACGTCAGCATCGGACATCGGCTTTCCCGATCGACTGTTGCCGACCATGGCTCCCCAAAAGTAGCTACTAAATTCTTCATCGTTCTTGACGTCTGGTCTGCAACCGGCGGCTTGGAGGTTGTGCTGTTGGGCAAAGTAGCCAACGCGAAGATGTTTGGAAGGTCCGTTTTCTTCCTTGCCTCCCGAGAAAAGAGTGTGGGAAAAACCACCGCAATAGCATTGTGCCATGACCATGATCACTGGCACATCGACGGAGAATTGATCTAACCAACCGGAGAACTCCCGGACGGAGATCGTAGATTTGTTCCAGCAATAGATCGTGGTGTTGAAGGGATCTTTGTCGCTTCCTTTCCCGCCGTGTGCAGTGACATAGATCAGCACTCGATCGCCTGGTTTGGCATTGCGAGCGATTTGCTCCATTCTCGAGCGAATCAATGCGGGGCGACTGGCCCCTTCGTAGCCTGTCACTTGATGATCTCGGTAGGCGATATTCGCAGGGGGAAGTCGATTGAGATTAGACAATAATTGCATCGACTTCGAGCGAGTATCATCTTCTAATTCGAATTGGATATCCGCTTTGCTGTCGGCTCCATCCGCAAAGAAGATGGAATGCTGACGTCGCGGGCCTGTGCTGCGCTGGAGAACGTTCTTGAAGAAGTTGACGTTCGCTTCCAAGGAGGCTTGGTTCGAGCGAGGCTCCGCACCGCCGCCGATGGTAAGGAAGTAGTCGTCTGCTTCACAACGAGCGGGGGCAACGCTGCTGGCACCCAATGCACCAGCGAGTACAGCCCTTAGCCATCTTGATTTTGACACGAATCCTGCCTCTGCAACTGAAAACCCATGAATCGCAACGCGAGAAAGAACAAACTCATCCCAATCGTGTATCCCAACGCGAGCGAGTACGTCATCCAAATCATTTCAGGGTTCATTCGAAAGGTGAATGGTGACCCCCATACCAATTGGGAACCAATCCACTGAAACAAGTAAGGACCACCGATCACCAAGCAACAGAAAGCGATCCGCCACCCCCTCGCCCTGGGAACCAAGAATGCCAACAGATGGACGGTTGCATAAATAGAAACCCCAAAGGCAAGCCAACACAGCCAAATGGAAGCAGCAAACCACGGAAACCCAGGTGGTCCAGCCCTCGAAGACATCGAGACGCAAAACTTTAGTACAGGAATACAAATAGCGACAGCGATCATGACTTTGAACAATAGCCGAGTGTTGAACTGTTTCGTGGAAATGTCGACCAATGCGGAATGGTCGGTCGAGCCTCGAGCCAATCCCCACTTGGTCCACCAAGAGACCAAGCCAGTGACACAACCCGTGAGGCAAACGACGATTGTCGATGCGATGAACATCAATATCGCAATTTGCAGGGGAATATTCATTTCTTTAAACCCATACACCAATCCGCTCGTCAACAAGATCGTTGCAGTACTAACGTACAAAACTCGATAGGCGACGTGCCACGTGCCAATACCCAACGCAAACCCTAATACAACAAGCTCACTCAGTTTGAGGCCAAACATCAAGAAGGCAAGGGATTCCCATGTCCATCTACCGATATAAAAGTATTGCGGGGCGATCCATTTGTTGAAGAACCAAGGCGATACCACGTTCATCGCGAGTGCAATGATCGCCGCCCCTAGCATCACGAATCGAATATCTACTTTGGCAAAGGGAGTAAAAAGACTCGCGTCCCTTTCAAGGACGACCGGTTCTTTGGCATATTGAATAAACCGATGCGTGTCCCTTTCGAGCACTTGCGGTTGGTTTGGCAGACTATAATAAGATCGAAACGGATGATTGCGGTCCATTCAGGCATTGTAGCGACTCTCGCAAGCGTCTGCATGAATAGGAAACACTGGAATGGCATGGGAGCAGCAAAATGAAACGCAGAGACGCGAGTGTCGCAGAGACACAGAGAGTTTTCTCTGCGACTCTGTGTTTTCATCAACTCAGATACACATTGCTTTGGTTGTTCTCAAAAGGGGGACGAGGGGAGCATATCGCGAGATGTCAACCGCTCCGTCAACGAGGGGCCAAGGGAGAGTTGCAAATCATCTTCGAGAAAGTAACCCATATAATCCGAGACGACGACGGCAAAGTCCTCCATCGGTTTTAGGCCTTTTGTCCACTTGTGTGCTTGCAGGTTGCGTCCTACACGATGCATCATTTCCCGAAACGGCTTCAACGCGGCGAATTCCTCGGTGCAAAGTTCTTCGTCGCTCATGGTTGCCATCTTGCTACCCAAGCCTTGTTCAAGAGCGAGCAACTCATAACACTCTTCAACCGCGTCGGCGACCAATTCGCATTCATCGAGGAATAGTCGCCCTGGAGCGTCCGACGCTTCCGATTGTTGAGGGCACCAGAGTATGTCGTATTTCTCCATCGGATCTTCGAAACGCATTTTCGCGAGATCTTCAAGGAGTAGTTCTGTTGCAACACCGAAGTGCGGGAGCCAATCATCGTCGTAGTCTTGGTACCAAAGGAACAACCCATAAGCACTAGACGGAATCTTGAGATCTTCGACGGCGAGTGGAATCCAGTCGGTCAAATCGCGTTCGATCGATGCGAGCAATTGTGCAAGATGTTTCTGCGGATCGGGTTTTGCCATTGGAAAATGTACTTCCTGAGTGTGGAACAAGCGTAGCTAAAGAAAAAACCTGTGCGTATCTCAGGAGACTGCTGATTTAGTGAGCCGTTGGGCGCTAGCTAGCCCCGGTTTAGTGGCTTCGCCATAGGCGGCAACCGGGGCT
>Ga0207937_1000588_pt1 | contig 12684 bp, 13 predicted proteins | sample LakMenEpi04Sep11_FD_150668 | JGI IMG/M metagenome (GOLD analysis project Ga0207937, IMG submission 150668) | Freshwater microbial communities from Lake Mendota, WI - 04SEP2011 deep hole epilimnion (SPAdes) | ecosystem: Environmental > Aquatic > Freshwater > Lentic | place: Lake Mendota, Madison...
CTCCATCCTTCCGGAGACTGTGCTGGCCAACGAGCGCCGCGCCGGTTCCCTCATTCCCGTCGAGATTGCCTCGGCCGACATGTGGCGTCCGGTGGGGGTGATCAGCCGCCGCAACCGGGTGGGCTCGCTGGCCCAGCGGCGTTTTCTGGAGTTGCTGCGCGGCGGCCGAGGACGGCCTAAGCTTGCCAAGAGGAAGCATCTGGCGGATTAGTCTCCCAACGACGGAGACGTATTTTGCCATTTTTCATGAGAGCATCGATTCCTGTGCTGGCGGTTGCCGCTTTGATGGTTTGTGCATGCGCACAAGAACACCGCCTCGGCTCGGCGGGTATCACCGATGCAGGGTTGCACCCTCACACCCCCTCGCTCAGCATCACGCCCGCTCAGGCGACTCCGTCACGTCCTCCGCGTGAACCCGCTTACTACAACATGGTCAATACATCGCGGCCGATCCTCGCTTTGACATTCGACGACGGTCCGCATCCGCAACTCACGCCGCGGCTCCTCGATATTCTCCGCCAGCAAGGGGTGCGGGCGACATTTTATGTGATCGGCCGCAATGTGGAGACCTATCCCGAGATTGCCCGCCGCATTGTGGCCGAGGGTCACGAAATCGCGAACCATACGTGGAATCACCCGGCTTTGACCAAAGTCAGCGCGGCCAAGCTCAAACAGGAGATCGAAAGCACAACAAAGGTTATCGAGCGGGTGACGGGGCGACGTCCGACCAACATGCGTCCGCCCTACGGAGCGATCAACGACCGCGTGCGTCAGTCCCTGCTGCAGGATCACAAGCTGGATGTGATCATGTGGTCCGTGGATCCCTTGGACTGGAAACGGCCCGGCGCATCCGTGGTCACCCAGCGTATGGTGCAGGGGGCCAAGCCCGGCGCCATCTTGTTGGCGCATGATATTCATCCCGGCACGATAGAGGCCATGCCGCAGACCATCGCGCAGCTCAAAGCTAAAGGCTATGGCTTTGCGACGGTGAGTCAGTTGCTGGCCTTGCGGGAGCCTGAGGTTGCCGCACCGGCGGCAGCGGATCTGACACCAGCGTCATATGGTGGCGAACCGACCGTGGAAGTTTCCGGCGAGAGTCCGGCTGGCTATTGATCAAATCAACCAAGCGGCCAGCGCGGCGAGGGCAATCGTGCTGCCCAGCACGATGGCCACAGGTTGGCGCATGGTCCGGCTGCCCAGGCTGAAAGCCATGGCGGCTTTGAGCAGGGAGTTGGCGCCGGCGGCAATGATCAAGGCGCGGGCGGCCTCGGTCGCGGCGACGTTGCCGGCGCGTTCAAGTTGGGAGATGGAAAGCGAGATGGCGTCGAGGTCGGTCAATCCCGAGAAAAAGCTTGCCCAATAAACACCGGCCCCGCCGAAGCTCTCATTGGCCCAGCGCACCAGGAGGACAATGAGTGCGTAAAGGATGGCGAATTGGATGGCGATACGAAGGTTCAGCGGGTTGCGCACCTCGTGGGCGGCTTCGGTCGCGACTGGTTGATGCGGGGAGAAGTGGCGCCAACTCCACACAGCAAAAAGCAGTCCCGGGGTGGCTATGAACAACAGCCACGGAGCAACTTGCCACAGAACATTGAGGCTAATCGCGCCGACTAATACTGCCACGCGGCCAAGCATCACGGTGCAGGCCAGCACGATGGCCAAGGCGCACAGGTGTCCCGCTTCCGGCAGGGAGCGACTTTCCCGGCTCATGGCCAAAGTCGTGGCCGTGCTCGAGGCCAGACCGCCCAAGAGCCCGGTGAAAGCAATCCCGCGATCCTCGCCAAACGCTCGCACGGCGACATAGCCGAGAAATCCCAAGCCAGACACGAGGACAACCATCAGCCAGATCGAGAAAGGATTGAACGCTCCGTAGGGACCGAACGGATGATTCGGCACCAATGGCAGCACGATGCCGGTGACGGCGGCAAACTGCAGAGCTTGATAAACGTCCGTGCGGGAAAATTTCCGTGACAAGCCATGCAGGCGTTCTTTCGACGCAAGGAGCAGGAGCATCGAAATGGCAATCACCACGGCCGTCTTGCTTTGGCCGTAAAACACCAACCCACCGAGAAGATACGTGGCGAGGCCGACCGCACCCGTGGTCAGGCCGATGTCGCGATCGCGCTGGGCGCGTCGGTATAGAAAGAGGGATAGAAACACAACCATCCCGGCGAAACCCGCGAGAAAAAATACTGGATTCTGTTCCTGCGAAAACCAGGCACAGAGCGTTCCGAGAGCGGCCCAGATGGCGAAGGTGCGTGCGCCCACGATGCTGTCCAGCTTGGGGTTTTCACGCTCGCCGCTCCATTGGCGCTCCAGGCCGAGCAAGGCGCCGAGCGAGGCGCTCACCAGCAGAGCTTTGAGCAGTTCCGGCATGGTTCAAGTTTAGCCGCAGCGTGACGGCTGGCGAGCACTCACACCCCGGCATCGACGGGCAGGCGGGCCCGGCGCGGTGGTTGCTGCGGAGCGGGCGGAGGAGTCTCCGGAACGTTCCCGCCGTCATCGCCGCCCTCACGTTCGTGCGGATCGAAAAAGTGATCCCACGCGATAAAAATCGCCTTCGAGTGGCGGACGAAAAGCAGGTTGAACAGCACCACCGGGCCGACGACGGCGGCGATGAGGGTCCACACCGGCCAATCGTAGAACCATTCGAAGACGCCGTAGAGAACAAGGCCCAGCAGGGCAGCGATGCCATAGTTGATCGCCCAGATCGAAAGCAGGAAATAGCCGGGTTCGCGATCGAAGGGATAGCCGCAGCGCGGGCAGCCATCCAATGGCGTGAACCAATCGTGCGGGGTGCGCGTGCGGGCGAGGGGAAGGAAGATCGGGGTTTTTCCGCAGACCGGACAACGCAGCAGCATGGCGCGCCGGAGATATGCCCCGGCTTTGCTCCAAGTCAGTTCTTCGTTCACGGGAGTGTGATGGCGCGGGGCCGTCGGGTTTTTACGCGGCGCGTTTTTTGAGCGAGGTGACAAACTCGGCCATGCGTTGCATGGCGACTTTGATCTGCTCGAGCGACGTGGCGTAGCTGCAGCGGACGAAGCCTTCGCCGGACGGACCGAAGGCGGGGCCGGGAACAACCGCCACTTTTTTTTCTTCGAGAAGACGCAGGGAGAAATCTCGACTGGTCAATCCGGTCGAGCGGATCTCGGGAAAAACGTAAAACGCGCCTTTCGGAACGGGGCAGCGCAGGCCCATGTCGTTGAGTGATCCGGCGATGTAGTTGCGGCGGAGTTCGTATTTTTCCCGCATGTGTTTGACGGCCTCATCACCGTGTTCGAGCGCTTCCACGGCTGCATCTTGCGTCATGGTCGGCGCGCACATGATGGCGTATTGGTGGATTTTCATCATCGCTTCGATGAGCGACTTGGGTGCACAGGCGTAGCCGATGCGGAATCCGGTCATGGCCCAAGCTTTGGAGAGACCGTGGAGGAAGACCGTGCGTTCCCGCATGCCGGGCAATGAAGCGATGGAGACGTGCTCCGCGCCGTCGTAGGTGAGTTCGGCGTAGATTTCGTCGGAGAGCACGATGAGGTCGTGGCGACGGCAGACATCGGCGATGGCTTCGAGCTGCGCTCGGGGCATGGTCGCGCCGGTCGGGTTGGTCGGGAAGTTGAGGAGGAGAACCTTCGAGCGCGGGGTGATGCGCTTCTCAAGTTCGTCCGGCCGCAGCATGAACTCGTCTTTTTCATGCACCGGAATGGCGACGGGCGTGCCATGGGCGAGCAGAACGCTCGGGCTGTAGCTCACGTAGCAAGGCTCGTGATAAAGCACCTCGTCCCCGGGGTTGAGCAGGGCGCGCAGGGCGATGTCGATGGCTTCGGAGACACCGACCGAGACAAGCACTTCGGTCTTGGCGTCGTATTCCACGTGAAAATTGCGGGCCACGTAGGAGGAAATGGCTTCGCGCAGGCGCGGCAGGCCGAGGTTGGAGGTGTAGCCGGTGCGTCCTTTTTCCAGCGAGAAAAGCGCGGCCTCGCGGATGTGCCAGGGAGTGACGAAGTCCGGCTCGCCGATGCCGAGCGAAATGACATCGTGCATCGATTGCACGATTTCGAAAAAGTCGCGGATACCCGAGCGCGGAATGTCGCGCACATGCGCGGCGATTTTGGCGTCCATGGCGGGGATCAGGGAGTGACCGAAAGGCGTTCTTCGGGTGTTTCAGCCACGAGGAGGGCGCCGTTTTCCTTGTAGGATTTGAGGCGGAAATGGGTGGCGGTGGAAATGACGGGCTCAAGCGTGCTCAGTTTCTCCGAGACGAAGCTGGCGACTTCGCGAAGGCTGCTGCCTTGCACCACAACCATGAGGTCGTAGCCGCCGCTCATAAGATAGCAGCTCACGACTTGGTCGAACTTGGCGATACGCTGGGCGACGCGGTCGAATCCGCCGCCGCGCTCCGGCGTGATGCGGACCTCGATCATGGCGGTGACGGTGTTTTTATCGAGCCTCTCCTTGTCCACGATGGCTTGGTAGCCGCGGATGACGCCGTCCTTTTCCAGTTCGGCGATGCGGCGGTTGACCTCGTCGAGGGAAAGGTTCAACTGCCGGGCGATGTCCTCGCGGGGCGTGGTGGCGTCCTGTTGCAGCAGGCGGAGCAGGGTTTCCATAGGGTTCAAAAGTTGGCCGGCGAGTATGTGCCGGCGCGGCTGGCGTGGCAAGATAGGCAGCGGCGTTGATCTTGCCAAGGCGGGGATGCGGCCGATAGTTTCTTAGCCGAACGCCGACGTAGCTCAGTTGGTAGAGCAGCTGATTCGTAATCAGCAGGTCACGGGTTCGAGTCCCGTCGTCGGCTCCATTCAGGTGGTGATGGCCGCGATTTCGTCGGCGATGATTTTCAGGCCGGCCCGCACTTGGTCGTCGTCCATCGCGCAGGAAATGCGCAGGCATTCATGACGATGCCGCCAGTTTTGCTCGGCGCCGCCGAAAAAGAAGTATTCGCCGGGAACGACGATGACGCCGCGTTTTTTGAGGTTCTCGTAAATCTGACGCGCAGAGACGCGGCTGTTTTCGAGCCAGAGCCAAAGAAAGAGTGCGCCCTCGCTCTCGTGGAAAGCCCACGGGGCTTCGGCGGGAAAAAACTCGTGCGCGGCGGCGAGCGCCGCATCGCGTTTGCCGCGGTAATACGGGGTGATGATTTCACGGCAGAGGCGGGTGATTTCGCTGCTGGCGACGAGCGGTTCGATGATCGATTGGCCGAGGTTGCCGTTGGCCAGTCCCGTCACCGCAATCATCGAAGAAATCGCGGTGGCAATCGGCGGGGGGGCCACGACGAAGGCGGTGCGCGTGCCGGGCAGTCCGAGTTTGGAAAGGCTCATCACGTGGATGGTTTGTTCGGTCCAGAGCGGGGTCGCTTCGTCGAAGACGATACCCGGAAAAGGCCAGCCGTAGGCATTGTCGATGATGAGCGGGATGTCGCGGCGTTTGGCGATATCGGCCAAGCGGCGGAGTTCGGAGTCGGAAATCACGTTGCCGCTGGGGTTGGTCGGGCGGGACACGCACAGTGCGGCAATGTCGGGACCGGGGTCGAGATTTTCGAAATCGATATGGTATTTGAAGCGGTGCGGACCATGGCGCGAGATCTGCGGGCGCAGTGAACGGAACATGCCTGGCTCGAGGGCTTGGTTCGCGTAGCCGATGTATTCAGGCATCAGTGGAAAAAGAATCCTTCCGGCGGAGCCATCCGGGCGCTGTCCGCCGAGGAGGTTGAAGAGGAGAAAGAACGCGGTTTGTCCGCCGGGGGTGACGGCGATGTTTTCGGGGCCGACGTTCCAGCCGTATGTGTCCCGCAGCAGCGTGGCCAGTGCTTCGATCATCCGGGTGTTGCCGCGCGGGGGATCGTAAATCGAAAGAGTGCGGCGTAGGGTGGCGGGATCGGCGACGATGGACTGCATGCGCTCGCGCCAGACCTCTTCCATGGCGGGAATGTGCGCCGGGTTGCCCCCGCCGAGCATGTGCAACGATGAACCGGCCCCGGCCAAGGCGTGGCCGAGGTCATCCATCAATTCCTTGATCCCGCTGCCGCCGGAAAGTCTTTGGCCGAGAGCGGAGTAATTCATGCTGGATGCCGAGTGTAGGCCAAGGATGCGCGAAGGGCGCGTTTTTACTCTTCTTTTTGCCGCTGTAACTTCGTGGCCAGCCAGAGGCTGACGAGGAAGATGAACAAGAGGAGGACGCCGAGGGCGGCACCGAAGGGTTGGTTGCGGGCTTTGGTGAACTGGTTTTGGATGACTTCGCCGATGGTGGGATTGGCGCCGCCACCCATCAATGTCGTGATGGCAAACATGGCGATCGCGGGGACAAACACGAGAAGCACGCCGGCGGCAATGCCGGGGCGGGTCAGGGGCAGGACGATGTGCGAAAACACTCGCGCCGGGCGCGCGCCGAGATCGTAGGCGGCTTCGATGAGCGAGTTGTCGAGTTTTTCAACGCTCGTGTAGATCGGCAGGATCATGAACGGGAGGAAGTTGTAAACCAGCCCGAGAACAACGGCGAACGGGGTGTACATGAAGCTGATGGGCGCGCTGGTGATTTGCAGGCTCATGAGCGCGGCATTGAGCAGCCCTTCCTGCGCCAAGATGGATATCCACGCGTAGGTGCGGATCAAAAAACTCGTCCAGAACGGGATCATGACCAGCATGATGAGCAACCCGCGCCAGCGCTCGCTCGTGCGTCCGATAAAGTAGGCCACCGGATAGCCGACGATCATGCAAATGACCGTGGTGAGGAAAGCGTACCAGACCGAGACGCCGAGGATTTTGAGCCACTTCCAGTCGAAAGCGCGGACGTAATTTTCGACACTGAAGGTGTAGATGACCCGGCCGAGGCTGTCGCGCTCGCCGAAGCTCACCACGACGAGCATGAGGCAAGGGATGATGACGAAGAGCGCCAGCCATCCCAACGTGGGGGTGAGAAAAAACCACGGGCCCGGCCCGGCCCGCCGTTGCAACGACGGGCCGGGAGCGAGGGCGGTGACTTCGGCCGTGGCGGCCATGGTTACTTGGCTTTGATCGTGGTGACGAGTTCGTCCACTTTCGAGGCCTGTTCGCCGATGTCGGTGAACAGCTGGGCCGTGGTGATATCGAAGCCCGGCGGGTAACTGGCAGGATTGTTGAGCTGTTCCTCGCTGAGCAGTTTGCGCGCTTCGGCGTTCGGGTTGTAGTAAGGGAACTCGTCGGAGATCATTTTGCTGATGTCCGGACGCAGGACGAAGTTGATGAATGCTTCGGCCTTGTCTTTGTTGCGCGAGGTTTTCGGGATGGCGAGGTTGTCCACGAACATGTGGAGGCCTTCGGACGGCATGACCCATTGGAACTTGGGATTCTCGTCGAAAAGAAGGGCGCCTTCGCCGCTCCAGACGATGCCGATATCCGTGTCCCCGCTGCTCAAGGACGTCTTCGGGCTGTCGGAGTCGTAAACTTTCACTTTGGCCAGCCAGTCGCGAAGCAACGGTGTGATGGTGGCCAGGTTTTCGTCGTTGATGTCATTGATCGGAATGCCGGCCGACGCCAATCCCCAGCTGACGATTTCGCGGGCGTCATCCAGCACGACGATGCGTCCGGCGTGCTCCGGCGTGAAAACGTCTTTGTAGCCGACGATGGGGCCGGGAACGACTTCAGCATTGTAGACGATTCCGACAAAACCCGCCATCCACGGCACCGAGTATTTGTTGCCGGGATCGAAGGGCATGTTGCGGAACTCGGGAGCGATGTTTTTGAGGTTCGGGATGTTTGCTTGGTCCAGCGGTTGCAGGAGGTTTTCCTTGATGAGGGCCTGCACCGTGTATTCGCTCGGCTGGATGAGGTCGTAAGCGCCGCCGCCGGCGAGCAACTTGGCCAGCATCTCCTCATTCGAGGCGTAGTTTTCCACCGCCACCTTGATGCCGGTTTCTTCGGTGAACTTGTCGATCACTGTTTGCGGGACGTATTCGGACCAGCAGAACAGTTTGAGGGTTTCGTCGGTTTTTTCCCCGCAACCGGCGAGGAGCATTGCTCCGGCGCAGGCCGCGGCCAGCAGGGTGTGTTTGTGTTTTTTCATCGGGATTTGGTTGTTTGTTGGAAAAATTGCGCGGCGATCACAAGCACGGCCGTGGCGGCGATGAAGAGCGTGCTGAGGGCGTTGAGTTGGGGATTCAAGCCCACGCGCACCATGCCGTAAACTTTGAGCGGCAACGTCTGTGAGGCCGCGCCGCTGGTGAAGACGGTGACGATGTATTCGTCGAACGAGAGGGTGAAGGCCATGAGCGCGCCGGCGATGATGGCCGGCATGAGGTAGGGGACGATGACCAGCCAGAAAGCCTTGAGCGGCGTGGCGCCGAGGTCGAGAGCGGCCTCTTCCAGCGCGGGATCGATGCCTTGCAACCGCGCCTGCACGCCGACGAGAACGAAAGGAAAACAAAACGTCGTGTGGGCGATGATGAGCGTCGTATACCCGAGCGGAATACCGAGGGAGACGAACAGCACGAGCAGGCTCACCCCCATCAGCACCTCGGGCATCACCATGGGGATGAAAATCAGCAGGCCGATAGTGCGTTGGGCGGGGAAACGGTAACGGTGCAGCAGCCATGCGGCCGTCGTGCCGAGAATGACCGACAGCACCGTGGTCGCCCCGGCCACGATCAGGCTGTTGTAAAAAGCCCGCAGCAGCACCTGATTGCCGAAGAGCATTCCATACCACTTCGTCGTGAAGCCGGCCCACTGCAGGTTCAGGCGCGAGTCGTTGAAGGAATAAACAACGAGCAGGACGATCGGAATATAAAGAAAGGCAAAGACGGCAAGGGTCCAACCTCCGAAAAAGGCCCGCTGCACCGCAGGACCTTGCGGGAGCCACCAGCGCCGCTCACGGGGGAACGGCGTGAATACTTCGCTCGTCGCCACGTATCACCAATGCGCCCACCGGACGGCGGTGGCCAGCATAAAATGCCTCCGGTAAAACCCTCAGACCTGCCCTGTGATGAGGCGGCAGGCGCGCACCGTGTTGTGCATCAGCATGGCGATCGTCATCGGTCCCACGCCGCCGGGCACGGGAGTAATGGCGCGGCATTTTGCTGCCACGGCCTCGAAATCCACATCGCCCACCAGCCGGTAGCCACGCGGGTTGGCGGCGTCGTCCACCCGGTTGATACCCACGTCGATCACCACGGCCCCCTCGCGGATGTGCGTGGCTCTGAGGAATTGCGGGCGTCCGATGGCCGCCACCACGATATCCGCCGAGCGGGTGACGGCGGGCAGGTCTTTGGTCTGCGAATGGGCCACGGTGACGGTGGCATCGGCTCCTTTGGCCATGAGGAGCAGGGCCATGGGTTTGCCGACGATGAGGCTGCGGCCGACCACCACGACGTGCGCTCCCTTGGTCGGGATATCATAAGCCCGGAGCAATTCCATGCAGCCGAGCGGGGTGCAGGGAACCAAAGCGGCCGGATCCTCCATGGCCAGCGCGGCGACATTGACCGGATGGAAACCGTCCACGTCCTTGCGCGGATCAATGGCACGGACCACCGCGTGCTCGTCGATGTGCTTGGGTGGCGGGGATTGCACAAGGATGCCGTGGATGGCGGGGTCGGCATTGAGGTCCGCGATGAGACGCAGGACTTCAGGCTGGGTGGTCTCGGCCGGCAACTCGATCTTGCGGGAATACATGCCGAGTTCGCGGCAGGTTTTGTCCTTCGACCGCACGTAAGCCAACGAGGCGGGATTCTCGCCGATGAGCACCACGGCCAGACCGGGGGTGATGCCGCGGGAGCGGAGGGCGGCGATTTCCCGGGCGGTTTCGGCGAGGCAGCGGGCTGAGACTTGTTTTCCGTCGATCAAAGTGGGCATGACAGCGGATCTTAATCAGCCCCCTCGCGCAAAACCGATTCGATTTTTCGGCGCTCCACCTCGAAGTCCTCTTCCGTCTCGGTGGCCGGCACGCGCATGAGCGGGCCGAGCGTGATGTCCACCCGAGAAAACGGACGGGGAATAACGAAGCGGTCCCAGCTGCGCAGTCGCCAGCAGCCGGAGAAATTCGCATGAACCGGCAGGACCGGAATGCCGGCTTTTTGCGCGAGATAAACCAAGCCGGCCCCCAATTCATACTTCGGGCCGCGGGGACCGTCGGGGGTGATGGCGATGTCGTGGCCAAGCGCCACCTTTTCCAGCAGCTCCCTCATGGCCGTGGCGCCACGGCGCGAACTGGAACCGCGGACCGAGCCCAGACCGAGCCGGCGTGCCACTTCGCCGAGCCACATGCCGTCGCGGCTGGCGCTGGTCAGCACGAGCACGCCGCCGCGTCCCGGCGGGTATTCGCGGCGAAAGGCGGCGGTGATGCCCAGGATACGATTGTGCCAGAATGCGTAGATGGCCGGTTGGTCGGGCGGGGTGCCGCGGAAGTTGTGCGGGTCATGCATGCGGATGTGCAGCGTTGCGAAGAGGACCCGCAGCAGGAAGGCGCCAGCCGATGCGGCAATTTTCTGGAGCAAGCTGGGCTGGGCTGGAGGCGTGGACATCAGGCTGGAGGTTGGCAAAGCGCGGGTTTCACGCCAAGTGTCCAATCGGACGTTGATTTTGGGCGTCAGTCGAAGATATTGGAGCGTTGTCTTTATGGAAGCCCCGGAGCCGCAAAGTTTGCTCGATCGTCTGATTGAGAAGTTCAACAACTCGCGCTTCTTCACGATCTCCTTCGTGTTGCACGTGTTGTTGATCTCGATTTTCGGCGGGACCGTTCTATTCGAGGCCATGCAGGAGCCGCCCGATTTCGAGGGCGGGGAGGGCGGTTTTGTGGCCGCCGGCGAGCAAGTCGCTGCACCGCCACCGGTGTCGCCTACGCAGCCGCAGGAGACAACTTTCACCGTCACCACGCCCCCGGTGAACAGCTCGACGGTGACGGCCATTACCACGACGGCTCAAAATCCGCTCAATTTTTCCATGGATGCGGTCATTATCCCGACCGCCGCCGTCAAACCCAACATGCCATCGGCCGCGACGGTGGCGACACCGAGCGCGTCGATGCCGAGTGCGGCCATGACGGCCCAAGTGGCCTCACAAATCCGTGAATTCACGGGCGGCTGGGGCAAAAGCACCGGCAGTGGCACGGGCACTCGCCAACGCGAGTTTGAATTCACGGCCTATGTGGCCCAATACAGCGGCGGCAACTGGGATTCCACCTTCCGCATGGTGGCCAACTCGCCCCGCGGCGCTTTGCCCAATTTGCTCGAATACATGAGCAAAGAGTCGCGCAACAAAGTGAAGACCAACTACCAGAACGTGAAGCCGATCAAGCTCGACAGCTCGGAACTCTTCACGGCCAAGCCACCCTTCATTTTCTTCACCGGTTCACAAGATTTTGTCCTGACGGAGAAAGAGGTCGAAAATCTCCAAAAATACGTGCGCTTGGGTGGGGCCATATGGGGCGACAGCTCCGTGCCGGGTCGCGGGTCCAAATTCGACATTGCGTTTCGCCGGGAGATGAGGCGGATCATGCCGGACAAAGACAAAGACTTCGAACCTCTCGATGCGCGGGATCCCATGTTCACCCGCAATCCTTATTTTCCCGAGATCAAAGGCGTGCCGAGAGGTATCAATTACTACGACGAGCCCGTCTATGTGATGCGCTACTTCGACCAGATCTCCATCATCTACACGGCGAACGATTATGCCGACATGTGGGAGTTCGGCATCAAACAGGCTGAAGACGGCAAGAGCTGGGTGATGAACGTGGACCGCGATGCCCGAAACGATTATGTCGCCCAAAATAGCCGCCTTCTCAATGTAGCCGGGCTCTACCTGCATAACGTCAACCTGACGCCCCCCATGGCCTCGATCATTGATTGCTATAAATTCGGCACCAACATGATCATCCACCTCCTCACGCGGTGGGAAGACAAGCTGCGCACGGCCCCGCGATTGTAATCAACGGGCAACGGTCTCTCAGGTTCCGAAAATCCTGTCGCCCGCATCGCCCAAACCCGGCGTGATGTAACCCCGATCATTGAGCGATTCATCGAGGGCCGCGCCGAAGATCGGCATCTCCGGATGCGCCGCCCGCAAACGCGCCACGCCGGGTTGCGATGCGATGATGCAGGCGCAGGTCAGGCGGGTGATGCCCTCCTTTTTCAAGCGATCGACGGCGGCGGCCAGACTGTTGCCGGTGGCCAGCATCGGATCGACCAGCAGCATATGAGAGCGGGCGGCATCGGGCGGCAGACGGAAGTAATAGCTGACCGGTTCCAGCGTTTCCTCGTTGCGAAACATGCCGATATGTCCCACGGAAGCCGAGGGAAACATCTGCAAAATTCCGTCGGCCATGGCCAAGCCGGCCCGCAGCACCGGAACGATCACCAAGGGTCGGACAGCTTTTGCACCCATCGCCGGGCCGAGCGGTGTCTCCAACCGGGTAACGGTGGTTTCGAAGTCGCGCAAAGCCTCGTAGGCGACGAGTTGCGACAATTCCTGCAGCACCCGACGAAATTCGCGAGGAACCGTATTTTTGTCCCGCAGCTTGCTGACTTTCAGGTCGGCCAGAGGATGACGGATCAGGCGAAATCCGGGGATGGGTTCTTCGGTCATGGGCTGGAGGGAGAATGGCTGCGCGACGGATCGCGGGTCAATCCCGGCGTGTCCACGGGATGTTTGCCGCTGGGGGTTTTCCTGTTACTCTACGCGCTCCCGTCGTTGTTACGGCGGCTCTTCCTGTATGAAAATTCAACGC
>Ga0207937_1000594_pt1 | contig 12584 bp, 3 predicted proteins | sample LakMenEpi04Sep11_FD_150668 | JGI IMG/M metagenome (GOLD analysis project Ga0207937, IMG submission 150668) | Freshwater microbial communities from Lake Mendota, WI - 04SEP2011 deep hole epilimnion (SPAdes) | ecosystem: Environmental > Aquatic > Freshwater > Lentic | place: Lake Mendota, Madison...
GATTTCTGGTGATCGCTTGGCATTCTCTGAGAATCGCTTGAGTTCAAGCGTCCGCAACCATAAATATGCGCGTTTCACAGTTCTATCCAGCATTGCGATTCTTCCATGGCTTCATTCCGAGACCGTCGCCTCGATTCGTGTCACGATGTTTGCCAAGGCTGATGCGTTTTCACCTTCCATCATGGTGAAGTGATCGCCCGGGGATTCAAACAATTGGAGACGGTCCTCGAGCACTGCTTTCCATCCCAGATCGTGATCGAGCTTCTGTCCAGTCATCTGACTAAGAACGTCAGGCTTCATGGGTCGAACCAAAACGACATTCACATCGATAGGTTTTAGATCATAACCACTGATCATCGTTGCGTGTGCCTTCGCGGCTTGGACCACTTTTCGGAAGTAGCTGATCGGAACGCCACGCGGCAATGCTCCTGAGGACTGTGCCAAATCGGACGCGAACTGCCATCGTGAATCTTCATCCATGGCTCCCAGTTTTTCTAACATGTCACTGTCGATTTCGATGTTGGTCCCCTTGAACCAGTTGGCAAATCGCCCCAAGTCAAGCATGAATCGAACGTCGTCATCAAGCTGAACATCAGCGTAAATAGAAGGCAACGGTGTATCCAATAACGTAAGCGTACCTACTTCCTCTCCGTTTTCGGTCAAGATACGTGCCAATTCGTATGCGAAGATACCGCCAGCAGACCAGCCCGCGAGATGATAAGGGCCGCTTGCTTGGACCGTGCGTATCGCATTCAGATAATCGTCCATCATTTCCTCCATCGATGGATGAGGATCGTGTTGACCCTCGCTGCCACGACCTTTCAAAGCGACAATCGGACGACCGGAGGAGTAACGGGCCAGGTCGGCATAACATTGAATAGCGCCACCAAGTGGGTGAATGCAGAAGAGAGGGGAGTTGCCGTTGGTCGATTGTAGTTGCTCGAGAGGCGACCAACCTTCTTCCTCTGCGGATTGTCGCTCTTCTGACGTCAATATTCCCTCATCCGCTGATTCACTTTCACCGCCAGGCCCTTCACGGTTCTCAACATGCGTTAAGACCACTTTGGCTAACTGCAAAAGCGTTGGACCGCTCAGTATCTCATTCATGGGCATCGAAATGGCCGCTTCTTTCTCGACACGGTTCTTCAGTTCAATGGCCATCAGAGAATCAAGCCCCATTTGATTCAATGGTGTTTCATGTTCAACGTTTTCTACAGCAATACCGAAGACACCAGCAATCTGTTGTGCGATAAAGGCCTTGGTAAGCTCCAGTCTCTGGTCTGCACTCGCGGACCGGAGGCGCGACACGAAGGAACCACTTGCACCCGACTCCTTTTTGGTACGAACGAGCTGTTCAAAGAATGAGAGTTCTTTGAGCAATGGAGCGAAGCTGGCGGCGAGATTCCAATCCACCGTGGCAATCGAAACTTGAGGCGTATCAAACTCGACCGCTTGATGAAACGCACGTACCGCTTCCTTCATGGGTATCGGAAGTAACCCGGTCTTCTCTAAGTACTCTGCCGTTTTCTGATTCCGCTCGACAAACCCAGCGCCACGAAGCGCTCCCCAATCGATCGTTAACGAAGGCAATCCGCGAGCTCGTCGATAATGGGCCAACGTATCGAGGAAATAATTTCCCGCGTTGTAATTGGATTGACGCGGTGCCCCCAGTAGACTGGATACCGATGAAAAGCAGATGAAATCCTCGAGTGAAAGATGGAGCGTTGCCCAGTGAAGATTCCAACCACCGATCGCTTTCACTTGGAGTACCGCATCGAAGCGTTCCGCGGTCAATTCTGCGATGAACTCATCGTCGAGCAGCATGGCTCCATGCAACACCCCAACGAGCGTTGGCATCGAATCCTGTATCGTAGCTACCACCCGTTGTACATCGCTCAAATTTGAAACATCACCGCGTGCATCGACGATCTTCGCACCCAATTCTCGCATTCGTTCGATGCTGACGTGACTTGGTTCATCGCGTGGTCCACTGCGGCTCATCAAGACAAGATGTCGAGCCCCATGTTCCACCATCGATTTGGCTAGCTCCAAACAGAAACCACTTGCACCGCCGGTTATCAAATAGGTACCATCGGCTCGGTACTTGTTCTTTGGGCTGGTCGTCGGGCCAACAGTCACACTGGGGTCTCGAAACGTAAGAACGTTTTTTCCAATATGTTTGCCTTGTGCCATGTATCGGAAAGCATCTGTACATTGGCTAATCGGGAACGTCTTGTAGGGAAGCGGGCGGTAATGTCCCGATCCAATTTCGATCGATAGCTCTTCGAACAATTGTGCAAGATGACTGCGGCGACAGATATGATGTTGGCCGAGATCGATCACGAAGAACGAGATGTTGTCCTTCAGTTGGATCATACCGAGTTTTGAATTACCATAAACGTCGATCTTGCCAATCTCCAGGAACCGTCCGTAAGGCGCCAGTAGTTCTAGGCTCTTTGGAATAAACTCTCCCGCGAGCGAGTTCAGAACGGCATCGACTCCTTTCCCGCTGGTTAGTTCGCGGATTCGATCAGAAAACTCAAGCGTCCGGGAGTTCAAGACATGATGGACCCCCTGCTCTCGGAGCAGCCTGCGCTTCTCGTCGGATCCGGCAGTCGCAAAGATCGTTAACCCAATCTTTCTCGCAATCTGAATAGCAGCCTGCCCCACTCCTCCTGTGCCGCCATGAATGAGGATACTCTCTCCCGGCATCATTCGAGCCAAATGGTGCATCGCGTAATGCGCGGTCAAGAAAACCGTCGGAAGAGTCGCTGCTTCTTCAAATCCCATGGATTCTGGAAGCGGAAAGACCATTCGTGCGTCAACATTGATTCGCGACTGGAATGCATAAGGTGCCATCCCTGCAACACGATCGCCAACGCGAATTTTGTCAACATTCTTACCTACAGCCACAACCGTTCCAGCAAAGTCATCGCCGTACCAATGCAAATCCACAGGGTTTCCAGGATAGGTTGCCAGGGCTTTCATAACATCGCGAAAGTTGATTCCACCAGCTTCTACTTGAATGGCGATCTCATCGCACCCGGGCTCTTCAACCGAGGTTGCGTTCCAACATAGGTTGGTGAGAATGCCCGTTCCTCGGCTTTCCAAACGGAAAGGGACCGTGCGTTCCTGATTTGCGATCGCGTTCTGTTTACGAAGCGGAATATCCCCTGGTTGCACTCGTTCCAACTGAGGCAGATAGCGAACACCTGATCGAAATGCAACCTCAGTATCTTTTGAATCGCTGAGAAGTTCCCGTACGCAATCGTCCAATAGGCTTTCGCTTCGCTCGCTACCCAAATCTAAAATTTTGGTACGCGTAGGATAATGCTCATTGTTTGCAACTCGTGAGAATCCGACAATCGGCGACGCAGCTATACCTTCGCATCGATCGGTGTCCAAAATTGGATAGACATTGTCAACAAGGTACCAAGTTGACGGGACCCGTTGTTTCAGCTGGCCGATTCGCAAAGCGGACATCACTCCCACACGCTGAAGCTCTTGCAAGTCGGCAGTCGACAAATTCTTGTTGGATTGTTCGTTTGCACTCCAACAGTGAATAATTCCTTTATACGCGTTTCCATCCGTATTGGCCAACTCCATCACTCGCGCATAGTGCTCGCCTTCCATGGGATGGATCACCCATTGATCGTCCGCCACCTGGGCAAAACCGCTTCCGTGTCGAACCTTGAAAACGCGAGCACCTTTTTGGGATAATCGACTACTAATCTTCTCCCCTAGCCCTTGCTCATCTACAAGAACAACGTACGAAGAACCTGCCAGTGGTGATGGAGGTTCGCTTGGCGATTCGACGACTGCTGGCCCGCGAGCTACCATTGCGATGTGAATCGCATCGTCATTGCATGGGGTTGTCGAAAACGACGTTGCATCGAGGAAACCGCAATCCGAAAGCAAAGACTGCCATTGGTCTCGACGTAACAAAGGCGAATTCTTTCGAAGTTCAGTGTCAGTGAAACGCCACCAACCATCCAACAACCCAAATACCATTCCCTCCGGATAGAGAACCCGTTCTGTGACTTCCACGAACAGCAACACGCCATCTCGATAGAGCAACGACTTCAAATAATTCAGCGATTGCTTTAAGTCGGCAGTCGCATGAATGACGTTTGTTGCGAGTATCAGATCAAAGGAGTTATTCGTGAGTCCTTGCGATACTGGGTCTTTCTCCAGATCGAACGTTTTGAAGTCGACGAACGAGAACTCAGACAACGTCTCTTTGGCCGTGTTGAGGAATGCTGCCCCTAAATCGGTGAAAACATACTCGGTTTGATCGGCTGGGAACTCGCTGATGATCGCCTTGGTCAAAGACGCAGTTCCACCCCCAACCTCCAAAACGCGCAGGGGTGCATTGGGCCCTAACGACTTGACCATCTCACGCACCCCATGACGAATCATTTCGTGCATGCAGGAAATATCTGATCCGCGCATGTAAAAGTTTCGAAGTCGATCGTTGCTTCCATGTGGGAAAAGTAGATGAACCGGGTCAACCTCACCGCAGAGTACTGACGCCATATTGGCGCCCGTTAATCGAATCAAATCGAACTCTTCCGAAAAGCCATAAGCCTCTTGTAGAGAGTTCAATAGGTATTGGAAGTCGACAACCTTTGGTTCCGTAACTATTTGCCAATCGTTGTTTTCGATTCGACTTACGGTACCGAGGGACGCGAGTTGTGCGAGTTGAGCCGATACAAGTCTTTCGTACTTGGGCAGAATTCCAAGCTGTTCAACAAGTCCAGGTGCGGAAAATGTCTGACCAATTTTTGGTTCCCAGCCTAGTTCTAAGTAAGCGTTTTGAATTGCAAGGGGTGTGATTGCGTTCAATTTGGGAATGAATTCATCGCTATAAATGTCTGCCTTGTTTGTTTTACGCGATGAATCCATGGATAGATGCGCCGTCTCGACCCAACTCGCCGGACTAGGGAGAGTCTTGGGAGAACGCGTGTCGAATCCCTTGTGCCGTCGCGAGCTCCAAACAGTTTGGTAGTGTATCTGTTCGGCTTCTGAACTTAAACTTTGACTTTGTGGTGCGCGTTCGGCTCGAAATCCAGTGATCTGAACAACGCATTCTCCCTCTTCGGTGACCAACGCGATATCGCATTCGATGGCCATCGGTTCGCTCAACGTCACGATTGCATAGGCTCGTAAATTACATGGCGGCTTCGCGTGAAAGAGCTGAACACGTCGTACTTTGGCTGGCAATAAAAAGTCATCCGTGGCATTTTCGCTACTCGGCCTCGCCGCAGAAATTTGGAAGCAAGCATCCAGGACTGAGGGATGAATTTCGAAATCGGCTATCTGCTCTTGCACAAGTTCCGTCGCGGTTACATCACCTACCGCTGAATTGATTCCTCGGAAAATCGAATTGAGAAGCTGGAAGTTCGGTCCAAATTGAAATCCAGCCTTCAGAAAATCACTGTACATCCGTTCTTTGGACAGATGTTCAGGCAAAGTAGATGCAATCGAGTTAAGGTCCCATATCTTCGAGGAGTTTACCGAACTCGCTATGAGACGACCTGTTGCATTCAGTTCCCAATCGTTGCGACTTCGTGGGCGACTGTAAATGGAAAAAGTCCGATCGTTCTGCGACCATGTTATCTGAAGCTGGGGAGGGTCTTCCTGAGAAACGAACATCGCTTTATGAAACGTCACATCTTCTACCACCAGCGATTCTTTGGGAAAGAGATGGCGAGCGATCGCAAGCCCGATCTCTACATATCCAGCACCTGGAAAAACAACGGCATCCCACAATCGATGGTCGTTGAGAAAAGAAAGGCGATGCAAATCGAGTTCCGTACGCCATGTCGGCAACGCGTCCTCTGCACGAATCCCGAGCAATGGATGATCGGGGTCAGCAAGTCTTGTTTTTCGCGATGCGTCGGTTTCCAACCAACAAACGTCTCGTGCAAAAGGATACGTTGGCAACCTGACGGGTTCTCCAGAACCGATGTTTAACGACTTCCAATCGAGCGGAAACCCTTCGATGTACAATTGAGATAGATTCTCGAAGAGTTGGTTCGTTTCGTCTGTCTCTCGTCGCAACGAGTGAAGTACCAATCCCGCTCGCCCTGTGGCCTCAAGGCAATCTCGCAACGAACTTGCTAGCGCGGGATGCGGTCCAATCTCAAGGAAATGGTGCGGATTTGACTTGAGCATAGCGATTACCGTCGGTCCAAACAGAACTGTCTCTCGTACGTTTTTCCACCAATATTCCGCATCGAGTTTGGTTCCATGTAGCTCTTTTGCGGTCACTGTGGAAAAGAAAGGGACTTTCGCTTTACGGGGTTCAATATGCTGGAGCACGCTCAACAACTCATCGCGGATAGGCTCCATTTGATGAGTGTGAAAGGCATAGTCGATCGGTAGCCAACGCATGAATCGACCTTGCTCCTCGAACCGCTTGGCCAGTCGTTCCAATGTTTCTGTGTCGCCGGCCAGCGTTACCAAGTTCGGATTGTTGATCACTGCAACTTGAATGCGATCGAGTTCGTCGCCGATGGCCCGATTGGCTTCTTCTTGTGAAAGACCTACGGCAAGCATACGCCCATGACCACCTGTTGAATGCTGGAGACGACTACGATGAAAGATAACCGTTACTGCGTCATCGAGAGAGTAGATACCCGCACAGTACGCTGCTGCAACTTCTCCCACACTGTGGCCAATCACTCGCGACGGCAAAATACCCCACGATTCCCATAGTTTAGTCAATCCGACTTGCAAAGCGAAAATGGCAGGCTGAGCCACATTCGTCCTGTCGATAGGTGATTCGTCCTTGGTGGATCTCATCGCATCCAAAAGGGACCAACCGGCGAATGGCTTGAGTTTGGCGTCGATCTCTTCCAGGACATTCAGAAAGAGTGGTTCTCGGTCGAGCAATTGTTGTCCCATCGCCCACCATTGAGCCCCCTGTCCGGTATACACGAAGGTCAGTTCTTTCGCACTCTTGGAGGCACGTCCTGAGAAGACCCCTTTCACCTCTTCGGCACCGTCGAACCAAGCTCGCAATCGGCGTCTCAGTTGCAAAGCATTCTTGCCACTTACAAACAGGCGGCGTTCATGATGTTCTTTGGCCGTACCAGAAGCCGTACAGAAATCTTGGACAGCCAGCGATGGGTCGCCAAGTCGGTTCCAGTAGGCCTCGGCATAGCGATGCAGAGACGCGTCGTCCCTGGCCGAGATGGGAAGGACCAGGGGCCTGTCAGCTCGTTTTCTTGAAGAGCTTGAAACGTAACCCAAGGAACTCGCCTGCTCCTCACGAACCGGAGCTGCCTCTAAGACGACGTGCGCGTTCGTACCTCCAAATCCAAAGGAATTGACCCCAACGATAGGGAGATGATCATCGATTTGCGGAAGGGGTTGGTTTTCCTCGGCAACACGAAGCGATAATGCATCGAAAGGAATATTCGGGTTTGGTTCTCGAAAATTTGCATTCTTTGGAACAATACGATGATGCAACACCAACGCAGCTTTGATTAAGCCCGCGATGCCAGAGCCTGCTTCGAGGTGTCCGATGTTTGTCTTGACGGATCCGACAACGATCTTCGCGTTGGGGGCTCGCCCTTTACCAAGGACCCGGCCAAGCGCCGTGAGTTCGATAGGATCCCCGACTGGAGTACCAGTCCCGTGCGCTTCGACATAAACAACTTTCTTCGGATCGACTCCTGAAATTGCGTAAGCCTTTCGAAGCATTGCCGATTGACCTTCGACGCCAGGAACCGTCATAGAAGAGGTGTGCCCATCTTGATTGGCTGCAGCTCCCCGAATCACAGCGTAAATCCGTTGGTTGTCTGCTAAGGCTCGATCGAGTGGTTTCAAGTAAACGACACCAACCCCTTCACCACGTACATAGCCATTCGCCCGTGAATCAAACGCAAAGCATTGCCCGCTGCGTGATAACATCGAAGCTCGACTAAAACCGATCGATGCGTGAGGCGTGATGATCGCATTGACGCCCCCGACAAGGCTAGCGCTGCATCGCCCTTGCCACATGCTTTCGCAAGCGAGCCAAACAGCGACGAGCGATGACGAACAGGCGGTATCGACCGAAAGGCTCGGACCTGTCAAATCGAGCATATACGAAATACGATTGGATGCGATACTTGACGTGCTACCGCTATTGGTATAAGCATCGACGATTTCGTGATAGGGAACCTGCAATCCGCCATAGTCGTTCCCGGCGATGCCAACAAAGACACCAACATCTTGCGTTCGCAGATGGCTCGGTGCGGTACCCGAATCTTCTATGGACTCCCACGCCGCCTCGAGTAACCAGCGCTGCTGTGGGTCCATGCGGACTGCTTCTCGAGGAGACAGACCCCAGAACCGCGGATCGAATTTATCGACATCGCGCGCGAATCCACCCCATTTTGTGATCAAGGAATCAAGACACTCTGGGTCGGAGTGATAGAACCGCTTGTTGCTCCAACGATCCGATGGAACCTCGCATATACCGGATCGCCCTTCCATCAAAAGAGACCAAAACGATTCAGGGTCATTCACATCACCTGGCAGGCGGCACCCGATCCCAACAATGGCGATGGGAAAGGGTTTCACCTCTTCGGGACGGTCGATCATAAACGATTTCCTCGATGTCAAAACTAGTAGCACGTCACAGATAAGGCCGTTCATGGCCGATTTTCATGATAGTTGGTAAGGCTAATCCTACAACGCGCCTGTCCATCCGCTCGCTGTCCATCCGCTCGCTGGCTGAATCGAAGTTCGTCTCCAAAGGATTCGTCTCGCGCAAAGTCTAAGCTGAATTGTACGATCCTCGCCAAATAAGCTGATAAAATGCCAGGGAAACGCTTTCAATACACGATAGAATTCTCAGGTGGGTCGCAAAGCATGAAGGCTGGAGTAGGATGAACTCAGAATCGCGCGTTTGGGTTATGGGCAGTCGGAGTCTATTGTTTCTCATTTTGTCCCATTGCAATGTGTTTTGGATGTATGGCCAAGAGACCTTGAAGTGGCGCGAGCTACCCGCATTACCAGACCAAGAAGGCTTCGCCGGACCATTCGCAGGTACGCACAACGACGTACTTGTCGTCGCTGGAGGGGCAAACTTTCCGACGAAAATGCCATGGGAAGGGGGAGGAAAGGTCTGGTATGACCGTGTGTATCTGCTCGAGTCACCGAGCCGAAATTGGCGGGAGGTCGGGAAACTGCCTCGACCATTAGGGTATGGCGTGTCGATCTCCACCGCAGATGGAGTCGTTTGCATCGGCGGCAGTGATCCGAATCAACATTACCAAGATTGCTTTCGACTGCGGTGGCAACAGGGCAAACTCGAAACAGCAAAGATTCCATCACTGCCTAAGCCCTGCGCCAATGCATGCGGTGCTTTGTTAGATAACACAATCTACGTTGCTGGTGGACTCGAATCGCCAACAGCAACTGAGACACTAACGACATTCTGGTCGCTCGATCTGTCAGATACGACAGCACAATGGCAACAACTGGAGCCATGGCCGGGGCCTGCCCGAATGTTGGCGACAGCAGTGGTGCAAGGCGGTTCGTTTTTTCTCTGTAGCGGTGCGGACCTCAAGACGGGTGCCGATGGGAAAGCCGTTCGAGAATACCTGCGCGATGCCTATCGTTACGAACCTAAACGAGGATGGAAAAGAATCGCCGATCTACCACGCGCGGCAGTGGCGGCACCGACTCCGGCACCTGCCTATGGCGAATCGACGTTTTTTATCCTTGGCGGAGACGATGGTACGCTGGTCGATTTCAAGCCGCCGGAAAAGCATCCCGGATTTCCCAAGACGATTCTAGAGTATGATATTGTTTCCGGTCGTTGGCGAAACGTGGGTGAAATGCCGGTTGGGCATGTGACAACGAGCATCGTTGGTTGGCAAGATCGCTGGATCATGCCGACCGGTGAAGTCCGACCAGGCAAACGTTCCCCTTCCGTTTGGTCACTACAATTGTCGAAGTAGCCTATTAACTCGCCTGCCACGATGAGTTCATCTTGCACGCTTCCTCTCTTTGCAATCCCTTCCAGTATTTAGGAACAATCTACCGTGCGAATGATGTTGCTATTGGTCACCATGTGCTTGCCCGTTTGTGTTTGGGGCGCGGAACCAAAACTGGAAACGATCGATGTTTTTCCACCGGGCATGAACGGTATTGCTCGTTATAGAATTCCCGGCATCGTTGTAACTCCGAAAGGAACCGTGCTTGCCTACTGTGAAGCCCGCAAAAATAACAGCTCCGATTGGGGTGAGATTGAAGTTCACTTGCGACGCTCCATCGATGGTGGCATGACCTGGCTACCATCGCAGAACATTGCACACCGCGCAGATCGAATCGAAGGGAATCCTCACAAGGCTTCCGGTGGCGAACAAGAACAAACCGTGAATAACCCGGTCGCCATCGTAGATCGTGAAACCGGAGCTATCGAATTCCTTTACTGTGTGAACTACGCTCGCTGCTTTTCGATGCGCAGTACTGACGATGGGCTTACGTGGAGCAAGCCTGTTGAGATTACTGCTACGTTCGAACCCTTTCGCCAGAAATACAACTGGAAAGTTATCGCTACCGGCCCAGGTCATGGGATTCAAATCAAAAGTGGTCGTCTGGTGGTTCCGATTTGGTTAGCCTATGGAAACACCGGGGATCACAAACCGTCCGCCTCGGGCACGATCTATAGCGATGATCATGGCAAGACTTGGAAGGCCGGTGACATTGCGTTTCCCGACGAAGGAGAGTTTGGCGATCCCAACGAGACGATGATCACCGAGCTGTCCGACGGTCGAGTCATGTTGGTCGCGCGGAGTGTATCTAAGGCCAACCGTAAATTGATATCCCATAGTTCCGACGGAGCCACTGGCTGGAGTCGTCCCGTATTTCATGAGCAACTTTGGGAGCCGATTTGCATGGCGAGCATCGTGGCTCATCCCGCTCAGCCGGGAACGCTGATTTTCTCGAATCCGCATAGTCTCGAACTTGATAAAGACGGAAAAGAAAAACCTGCCGGCAGGGGTAAGCGGCGGAATCTATCCATCAAACTGAGTCGTGACGATGGAAAGACTTGGCCTGTGAACAAGACGCTCGACGCTGGCCTCAGTGCTTACTCCGATTTAACTGTCTTGCCGGATGGCACAGTGCTCTGTTTCTACGAAGCCGACCAATCGATTGCTTGCGCGCGGTTCCATTTGGAGTGGATCATCGCTCCGTAAATAGGCTATGTCTATGTATCAAAGAGTCGGTCCAATCGGCCACGGGCAGAATTCGTCATCACCATATCCTAAAAGTTCGCTCTTGGTTTTCTTGCCACTCGCTGTTTCCAAAATCGCTTCAAACAATCGATCTCCTGCCTCCTCGAGACTCTCCCCTTCCAGCACCGTACCCATATTGAGATCCATGTCGTCTGGCATTCGTTCAAACAAAGCACTGTTCGTCGCAACTTTGATGCTCGGAACAGGTTTGCATCCAAAGCAACTCCCTCGGCCAGTCGTGAACACAACTACATTGGCTCCACCCGCAACCATGCCTGTGACACAAACCGGATCGAAGCCTGGTGCATCCATGATCACCAATCCCTTTGTTTGGACGCGATCACCATATTCGTAAATCGCTTGAAGCGGGCTGCTCCCTCCCTTGGCTGCGGCACCCAGCGACTTTTCAATGATGGTTGTCAGACCGCCTGCTTTGTTTCCGAGCGAAGGATTGTTATCAAACTCCTCTCCGTAATGAGCCGTGTAGTCCATCCACCATTCCATTTTGGCTAATAGGTCTTGAGCGACCTTCTCATTGTTCGCTCTCTTGGTAAAGAGTTGCTCTGCGCCGTATAGCTCGGTAGTTTCGGAGAGTATGGAGGTACCACCGCAAGCGACGATCCTATCAGAAGCGATTCCCAAAGCCGGGTTGGCGGTAATGCCAGAATAGCCATCGGACCCGCCACATTTGGTTGCGAGGATGATCTCGCTGGCCGGGACGGTCGTGCGATGGAAACTATTGACGCGCGGCAATAGCTCTTTTACCAGCTCGACACCTCGACGGACGGTTGCCGTGGTGCCACCCATATCTTGCATCGATAGGATAGGGATCTCAGTTTCGTTTTCTTGCGTTCCTTGGACTGCTCCTGGCATGCGCAACGATACCAACCGCTGCGTCTTCATGAGATGCCCAAGAGTGTTTTGTTCGCAGCCCAAGCCGATCAAAAGATAAGCCCCAATGTTTGGATGTCTTGCGATTCCACCCAACACGCGGCTCAAGGTCCGATGCCGGATACCTTCATACGCCAACCCACAACCACTTTCGTGTTTGAACGCGACGACTCCATCGACGTTGGGGTAAGCGCCTAAAATCTCTGAAGTAAAATGATTCGCGATGTAACGCGAAACGGACGCAGAACAATTGACCGTTGAAATGATTCCGATGTAGTTGCGAGTTCCCACACGACCGTTTGGGCGAACATAGCCTTCGAACGTTCGACCTTCGATCGCAGAGAGAGGTTCAGGAGTCTCCGTTGCGAGATCCTTGTAATCCAACGTATGCTCACATTTTAGGTTGTGGTCATGGATGTGTTCACCGGCTGCAATGGGCTGGGATGCAACTCC
>Ga0207937_1000601_pt1 | contig 12517 bp, 11 predicted proteins | sample LakMenEpi04Sep11_FD_150668 | JGI IMG/M metagenome (GOLD analysis project Ga0207937, IMG submission 150668) | Freshwater microbial communities from Lake Mendota, WI - 04SEP2011 deep hole epilimnion (SPAdes) | ecosystem: Environmental > Aquatic > Freshwater > Lentic | place: Lake Mendota, Madison...
GTAGAATATCTTGTAGGTCTTGCCAAAATTGCTTTACTGCTGTTTGTTGTTTGTTGCTCATGGGTGTTATTTGTTTCTGCAAACCTAAATAAAAAACCAACACGCAAATGTTAATAAGTGTTAAAACAAAAAGCCCCAACAAATGTCGGGGCTTTTCGTACCATGAAACCAAAAAACGCTTATTCAAATACGCCAACAGGGGCGTTGTATAGCACGGGGAATTCATTGGGTGCTGACTGCCAACCGAAGGTAACCATGTATTGTTGCACATCGTTTTCATCAGCCTTGGCTGGTTTTGCGATGCAACGTACTGGCTGCTCAACAACTCGGATTTCATCTTCCTCGTAGTAGAACCAAGCCAATTTGTACTTGCCAATGGTGTTCAGCGTTTCGTAGAACGTATCGTTGCTGCTGTCCACGTTCGCATCCATTACCGATAAGGTATGGTTGAACTTGGTTAGGATGTCAGGCGTGCCTCGGCGTGGGTTGGTAATGGTTACCTCTTCCGCTTCGGGATAGTTCGCCTTGATTTCCTTGATGATTGCTACATCGCCAGCGGCAATAGCGGCAGTCCACTCGGCAGCATCGGTGTAGTCCAAAAAGGTGTAGTCATTGTCAATAACGGCCACGGCAGATATGCCCGTTAGCCGATTGATTTCGCAGACGTTTTCGCTGTAAACAGGCAAATTGTCAAAACAAGAATAGCTCATATTTGTAAAATTTAGTTTATCAAAGGTAGTAAAGCCGTTTTAAACCTTCCGCCATTTGTCGCTATAATCGTACATTTGTAGTTATGAACGTGGCACAACTTTCATTGGCCGAACTTTTCGACCTTAAATTTGCGGTGAATAGCGAACTCAATCGCCGCATTTCGCTGGCAGCCGATGACTTTCTTTGGTCGCTTTGTGCATACTACGGGGTTGATTACGCCGCATTTCGGGGTGCAACACGGCGGCAGTACTCCGACATTAAGCGAATTGCGTCTTATTATTTCGTGGCCATGAAGGGGTTGTCAAGCGGCGAAGCGGCAGAACTTATCGGCATCAATCGGGTAACGGTTGGGCAGCACGTTCAACGGGTTTTGTTTTTCAAAAAGAACGTGCCCGGCAAATGGTTTAAAATTTACAACATAATTCAATCTACAACAAAATGAAACCAACCGCAATTACAATAGGTGTTGGCGATTACCTGAAGCACGCTGAAAAATCGGCAGAACTTGTCCGCAAGCATCTTGGCCTTGAAACCCGAATTATAACTGATGAACATTTGCACCATGCTTTAAACTTGCATCAGTTTAAAGAAATGGTGTGGACATTGAAGTACAAGATTTGGGATATTTGGCCAGACCTTGATTTGGTAATGTACCATGACTGCGATTGGCGGCCCGTTCGGGATTTTGATTTGGCAGATTATTTGCCCGATTTCAAAGATGTTTACTTTTGCCTTGACCGGGACAATGACCATACGAAAGAACTTGAACAGCAATACCGCCTAAAGCCATCAACCTATTTCAATGCTGGTTGGTTTGTGGCCAACCGCAAGCACAAGCCGATATTTGATTTCTGCTACAAAAACTATTTCAGGTACGAAAACATATGGGGCGACCAATGCGTTTCAAATCAGGTTTTCAAAAACTTGGTAACGCTGGCAGACAAGCGGTTGAACGTGATGGACGTTAATACAAATATCCCCAATGAAGAAGTGCTGGCTTTTCACTCATCAGCAAATTACTCAATTTACGAAGGTAACAATGACTTTGAATGGGGGAGCCCCGAATCACAAATTGAAAACTGGGACTTTGCTCATACGTGGATAACGGACAAAATGCACATAACCGAAATTCACAACGTGGCCAAGCAATACAAAGGCGGCAAGGCCCTTGAAGTAGGTACTTTTAAGGCACATGGGGCAAAGGCTATGGCAATGGCTGGCATGTCGGTAAAGACAATCGACATCAGCGATGAACATTTAAAGGCAAACATTGCGTTTTGTAGCCCATATTTAATTGATTTTCGCATAACATCAGGCGAAAAAGAACTGCAAAACGATGAAAAATACGATGTGGTGTTTCACGACAGCTATCACGGGCCCAGCGTTATTCAAGAATTGGTGCAATACTACCAAAAAAAGGTAGCCGAAAATGGCGTTTTAATCGTTCACGATGTGGATTCATTCGATGTAAACGAATTGCTTGGCTTAATTGGTAACCCAAGGCATACAATTACGACCGATAATAGGGGCCGACAATTAGGCTGCTTTTATTCAGGGGTATAAAACCCAGCAGCCTCGGCCCGGTCTTTAACATTTTGCGGAACATCTTCGGTTGCCACGGGAATTAACTGATGCCCGCAATTGTAACCGCCACGAAGTGCCCAAATGGTACTTGAATTCGTTGCCCTGTTCTTGCCGTCCCAATCAAGCGAAGCCCATGCCTCGACCTCTTTGCTGTGGTATATTTGGTTGTTCCGCTGGCTGCAAAAACTCCGCGTACCCTTCACATCAACACCGATGTATTCGTAGAACTCGAAGCCAAGTTCTTCGGTCATTTCGTTAATGACTTGGGCTTGGCTTATTGAATAGAAATCGTAGGCGTTCTGCTTGGCGTACCTTTCCATTCGGCCCTGAAAGTCCGCACTACCTTCAATGTTCTTTCGCACGTTCCTCAGCACTTGGCCAAAGTTTTCGCCCGTGGCCACGCTGTTTTCAATGACCTTGCGAAAGGCGGCGGCGGCATCGGCTGGGGCGTTGGTAGATAGTAAATCTAAGGTTGTGCTTTTAGCGTTACCCAATATAGCCTGAACCTTGGCACTTTGCGTGTATGCCTGCCCGGTTATTACCCCCATCAGCTTTGCCGAAAGTTCAGCCCCCTCGCTCATACTGTCAACAAAACCCCTCAACGCCTCGGTGTATTTAGGGTTGTTGTATGCGGCTTTCATCTTGTTAGTAAGCGTTTGCACCTTTGCAAAGTTGCCTTGGCTTATGATCACGTTGCCAGCTTCATCAAGGGCAAGGTCGGCTAACTCCGAAACCATTAAAGCAAACGCCTCACGCTGTGCCGCCTTTACGCCTCTAAAAAACGCATCGGGCACATCGTCCATGCTCTGGGCGATTTTCTTTATAAGCCGTTCCTTGCGGGTCATTACAGCGGGTTAACGATAAACCGTTGGTCTTTCTTGGCTACCTCAACAATGCACGGTGCAATCTCGGCGGTGTCCCCGTAGTCGGGTTCATACTCCCCAATCTTAACGTACTGCACCCCGTTCACGTAGAAGTTGCGGTGCATTAACCCAACCGCAATAGCTTGGTGGGCGGCAGGAAATATCGCATCAATGGCAAGTTCCTCTACCTTGCGGCCGTTGCTGAAGAACGAACGCTGGTAAGAATCAACGCCCTTGCGTTCATCGTGGGCAAGGCTTACAATCTTGCCGTTCAATAGCCGCCCCTCGACATACATTCGGTTTGTGAATCCCGTATTGTAGGCATGGCCGAATGAATTGGTATCGTTGTTCCAAGTTAGTTCGGTTTCGCAGTCCAGTTCTTTAACGTGGTAGCATTCGGAACAGGCAAATGTTTCAGGCTGGAAGTTTTGAATCTTGTACTTTAAGGTAGCACAAAGGGTAGCATTGTTGTTGTGGGCCTTAATGATGATTCGTTTTGGCCCAGCGGCCATGCCAAAGTTGCTTAGCGTAAATGTATGCACCCCGTTGCTGCCGTGCGGGCTTGAACAAACCTGCCCTGATAGGTCATTATTTTGAATGCATACCTGAACATTGCCTGAGCCATGCCCGCTAATGGTCAACTCAAATTGTACGTTGGTAACAATCGTGCTAATGTCGCAGTCAATTCCCTCGGCATAAGCAAAGTCATCTTTTCTGCTGCTATTGAAACAAACCTGATTGCCGTCTATGCTAATGCCAGCGGCTATGTCAGTATTCCAGTTGCCGTCTTGCCCAATCGTTTGAAATACCGCACATTCGGCCTCCTCGCTTAGGCATACTGAAACATCGCAGCCCTCGGGCAGTTCAATACACTTTTCAATGATGCCGTTCTGCAAGCCGCCGCCCGTGTAGGTAAATGCCGTCCACGCCCCGCCGTTTACGCTGTATGCGTAGGTTCTTTTTACCAAATATGCCTCGCTGTTGCATAACGAAATGCAGCCCGTAAACTCACCTGTTGTTATAAACTGCAATCGGTTAATGTTTAACGGTTCGCCAAAGTACCAATCAAATGTACCGGGCGATGCAATCGGCAGCGTGTAAAGGGTAAGGCCTAATGCTGCGTTTAGCGATGCCGTGCCTTGGCTGTATGAAGTAACATCAAACGTGCCACGATACCAATTGCCAGACGCCCCCACAGGAAATTTAATTTGCACCTCGCCGTCAAACCTATTAAAGCAAATTGAATGGTCGGCCAATATGCTCACGTTGTTAATCTCTGTAATTGATATAACGGTAAGAAAAACGCTGTAAATTGCGTAACCTTGGCCCGCAATAAAAGCATTTGCCCCGCTTGGCGTTCCAACAAGTGTTAACGTGGTAGCGGCCACTCCGCCTGTATTTACCGCAAAGGTATCCCCTGTTACCACGTTGCGAACGAACTGGTATTGCAGTATGCCGTTAACAATAAAGTTGCCGCCTGTATCAACCAACGTAGAAGCTGTGCCGCCCGTTGCCGTGCCTGTTTTTACGGGTAGGCAACTAAGCAAATTGCTGCCCGTTTCTCCCGCCTTGAATTGAAAGCAAAAATCTTCGCTGGAATCCCAAGGTAGGCACATTGGGGAAGCGTAAAAGCCGCATTCTTGGGCTATCTGCTCGTTGAATGATAGTTCGCCCTCCCCGTAGAATATCGGGCTGCTGTAAGGTATCGGTTGTGCGTTTCTAATTGCCATAATACAAAGGTAGTTTATTCGGGTTCTTCTATGCTGTTCAGGTTTTCAAACTCAGGCGGCACTTGGTCAACCAGTCGGCCAGCCAGTTGTGCCTCGGTTTCCCCTGATAGCAAATTGCGTGTCATGTCAAGAATGTACATATTTCGCCCCTCGCCCGCATCGTTGACCTGATACTTTAATTGGCTGAACGGCGATGCCGCTATTTGCTGCCATGTCGGTAGGGGCAAGTTGCCTGACCATTCGTTTTTTAGTAGGTAGTTGTTGCCGTCTTCAACCTGAACGGCATCGCCGCCGTCCACGTTGGTAAATCTTAATGTAAAGTGGCTGCTTTCGTAAATAAACAATTGACTTGGAGTAGGTGCAACATAATCAATGGTTAAAAATATCTTATCGTTTGCATTTAATAAAATAGGGATTGTAAAAACCTCCATTTTTATTTTCTTAACCAAGAAAGGAATGGGGGGAATAGTTAAAAAATCGTTTTGGTTGTCGGAAAACTGAGCCAAAATATTGCCAGTAGTATAGCTTGAATCGGTTCGCCAAAGGTTTAAATTAACAACGTAAAATGACGGCCCAATAACAATCCCCAAGTTTGTTTTTGTAATTAAATCAAGAATCCCATAAAAAACATAATATCCAGTTACTGGAATTGTATATTCATACGTGATGTTGTTGTAGTTGCTTCCTCCGTCAAACGCTGGGGCAACCGAATCGTTATTCCATTGGCAATAAAACTGACTTGAAGGCACAATACCTGTTCCAAATGTTCCTGTACTTGTTCCGTTCCAGTTTATTCCGGGAGAGCCTTTTGATGCAATTAATTCAAGTAAATCAAATTCAAATGGGGTGTTGGCTAATAATGGTTGTTGAACATACGGCCCTGATGAATTGGCATAAAAGCCAGTTGTAAAAAGGTTTAGGTACTGCTTAAAAATCGTGGCGGGCAACCCTGTAAAGTTGTTTATCAATACATTTTGATTGCTGATGTCGCCGTTTAAATAGTATTCCCCGCTAAAATACAACGTGCCTTTTTCGTCCCAGTCAATGCCGTTGTGCTTTCGGCATATCACGTAAAACACCTCGTTGTCTTTGCTGCTATCGGGGTTGGCCAACCCTTGCTGCGTTTGCGTGTAGTAAATTAAATTAGTATCCGTAATCAATGCCTGCATACGCAAGTCCAGTTCCTTGTCCACGTTGCTGCGGTAACTCATCGAAAACTGCTCCTCGAAGGTTGAAAGAAAAGGCGTAAATGCAAAATACCCGTCAAGGTCTTCATCTTTGCTGCCAAGTCGAACGCACGAATATAGCGTGTCGCTGTTTATCATTTCCTTTACAGGCGTAGCTACGTGCTTGGTGTCTATTACGCCCGATTGCCGTATGTCATCGAACCTTTCAACACGAAGGCGAAGGTTGCCGACCGAATCCCTTTCAATGTACTGAACCAAGTTGTATAGCTTGGCAAGGTCGCTGTATAGGTACTCAAATGAAATGTTAGGGCCGTATTGTTTGACGCCGTCCCGTAACGCCTCGCCGCTGAATAGGTAACCTTGGTTCAGCACGTTTTGAACTGGGTCTAAATACTCCTGTAACGCATCGGAATAAAAGCCAATTTGGTTGTCGGTCATAGCGGCTACAAGGAATTTCATAGCCTCATATCTGCTCCAGCCTGTTACCCTGTTTGGAAAGTAAACAAGAGGCGGCGTTGGTAGGTTGTTCAATACCTGAATTTGTGTTGAACTGGCAACCCCTGTGATGTTTGTGCCGTTCTTTGACCGCCCTGAGCCAATTATAAATTCAATGCTTTTGTTGTTTTCAATCTTGGCAAAAAACGAATTGTCCACCAGTTGAATCTCGCACGTCTGGGCGTATAGGTCAAAGGTGCAATCGGTAACGAATACAAGGCCATGCAATACGGTTTCCCAAACGCCAGCATACTCATCGTACCTTGATAGCGTACAAGGTAATTGGGTGTCGTAGTTGGTACGCAATAGGTTTTGAAAGTATCGGAATCCTTGGCCGCCCAATAGTACCGTACCCGTTATTTCTTGAAGGAATGCCTTGCGTTCAATGTCGTACCAAATATGCTCCGACAAATCGTTCAGGTCGCTTATCGTGTCGGGCGTGTAGTCAGTCCCGTTTATGAATAATCTTGCTGTCATGCTCCCCTAAGTTTTTTGCGTGTTTGTTTCATGGTTTGGAATCCGTCCCGAAGCACGGCCGTTTGCTCTTTCATATCACGGTGCAATCGGTAGTCATCGAAGTTGCTGGACATTTGCAAGGCCATTGAATTCGCCAAGCGGTCGGCAAAATCTTCCTCGGCTTTCCGCTGTTGTTCCATCAACGCGGGCCGCACAAAGTTTTTGTTAATGTACCCGTCAAGGCTGCCATCAATCCACGATTTCGCAAGGCCCGGGTATTGTAGGTTCTTCCCGGTTGGAATAATCGCTTCCCCTTCGTGTGCCATTACAGGAATGGTATCCTTGCCTTTTGGGTTGCCGCCCAACTGCAAATAAGGCGTACCTTCAAAGAACTTGTACGGGTTGGGCTGTGCTGCGATGATACCGATTTGAAGTGCCCCAAATGCACCAGCGACAGCGGCGGCGGCAGCGGCAACGCCGGGCCCGATTAAAGGTATGGCGGCGGTTGCGGCAAAGGCGTTCAATGCCGCTTGTGCTGCCGACATGGTGGCGTTAATAATTTGACTTGCTCGGCCTACCTCAAACTGCTCGGCTAAGATTGTGTTCTTTTTTGCCTCGTATTCTTCCTCGATGCGTAGCCGTTCCTCAGCTGTTAGGTTTTCATTGGCCAGCCTTTGGTTCTTTTCCTTTTCAAGATTGTTTAATTGAAGGTCAAAGTACCCGTTCAATGCGTCCATTGCTGGCCCAAGGACCGAATTAACCGCACCAAATACCTCGCCCATTTCGGATTCGATTTCCCCTACTTTTTTAAGGGCATCTTGCTTTGCCTTTTCTTGAATTGTTAAAATTACTGGAAGTTCAATCCCTTCTTCATCGGTAAATGTGCCAAGGTCTGCTGATGATGCAATCAGCCCAAACTCCTTGGCAAGTTTGTCCGCATAATCAAACGATAAATCACTTGCCCTGTCCAATGCTTCAAGGTCTTCATCGCCCACAATGCCACCCCTTACCTCTTCTAATTTGTTTTTGAATATCGCCAGTTGGTTTTCAAGTTTTGAAATTGCCTTTTGATATTCACTTGCCTTTTCAATATCGCCAGCGAATGTAGCATTTTCTTGTGCGGTTTTAAGTTTGCCAAGTTCTTCGTTTAGCTTTTCGACTGCTGTCTTTGCTATTTCCTTGGCTTTTGTATCGCCCTTTGTTTTGTCGGTGTTTGCCGCTGTCGCATCTGTGCTTTCTTTCGTTGCGGCGGCTTGCGAACTGATTGAAGCGGTGTTTTTGTCTGCTTGGTTTTTGGCCTCTGTTGCAAGGTTGGTGTAAACCTGAAGGCTTTTTGATGCCTCGTCAAACTGTTCATCAAGGCGAATAAGTTCTGTAAACTCATTCATTGCCGCAGCCGCCGCACCTTGGCCTCCTAATGTCAAAGCAAGCTGAGTAAACCTACTTAATGCTCCTGAACCTTGCCTTGCTTTAATTTGGGTTTCGGTAAAGCCTTCCATTAAAAGTTTTTGCTCGGCTTCAATAATTTTTGCCTGTACATCAATTTGCTTTTGCGATGCAACCGATGCGGCCGCTTCTGCTCCCCTTAATTTTATGCGTAAAGCAAATGATTCATTGGCCTTTTTTAATGATGAATTTAACTGCTCATTAAACTTAGCCTCATCTTTAAGGTCTTTGATGGCAACTGGCGAAAGTTCATTAAACCGTTGCAGCAATTTTGCCCTTTGTTCGCTACCGGGATTGGTGTTTTTTAAAGCCTCGGCAACTAAGTTCAATTCGGCCTGTTCTTTGCGTAGGTTTTCGGTTGCTTTGTCGGAAGCCTCTGCTATATCGTTTTGCAACTCAGTTACCCCGCTGAACATGTCGTATATCTGTGGGCCGTATGCAACCAATACCGCAATAGCCGAAGCAATCAATCCGAATGGGTTGGCCGCAATTGCTTTTGAAAGTCCTTGTACGCTTAATGTCGCACCTTTCATGCCTTGAATAGTAGCCGCCAAGCCCTGAACCAACTGCCCGAACTTGAACCCAGCGAAGCCAGCGGCCGCTACCGCAATAGCCTTGCCAAGATTGCGTATCGTGTCCTCATCAATGCCGCCCATAAAGTCCCGAAGCCCCTCGGCAGCGTCAAGCAAAACGGGCATCAAGGCATTGCCGATTTCAATCTTCACGTCCTCAAACGCATTTTGCATCAATTGAAACTGGGCATCTGCGGTTTGGGCTTGCTTTTCAAATGCCAAGTTAACGGCATTCGACCCCGTGGTCATGTCGGCCAAGGTAGCTGTATAAGATTCGTTTACCGTGCCGCCAAGGGCAAGGATAGCCGATGCGGTTTCAACGCTGCCAGTAACCTGTGCAACGGTCATGCCCGATGCCTCGGCTTCCTCTTTGATTAACTTGAACGCATTACCAAGGCCGCCCGATGTTTTGATTAAGTCAATGCCGTCCTTGGCCCCCAGTTGTTTAAATATATTCGACAACTCCTTGCCGGGCTTCTGCATTTCGGTTAACGCCTGTTTAAGCTGCGTTTGTGCGGCAGCGGCTGGCGTTCCCAATGTAGTTATGGCGGCGGTTGATGCTTGCAAGTCGGCCAATGAAACCCCAGCGGCGGCGGCGGCAGGTGCAACCCCACCGAATTGTGCGGTAAGTTCGGCCAATGTGGTCTTGCCCGCCTTTACGGTTTTGAATAGAATGTCGCTTATCTGCTCGGCACTTAACCCCTCGGCGGCAAATGCGTTCACGGCAGACGTCATTATGTTCGCAGCCTCGGCAGTTGTAGCCAAGCCAGCAACACCTAACTGGGCAGAACTTTCAAGAACGGCCATAGCGTCCTCGGCACTTACGCCCGCAGAACGCACATCGTACAAGGCAGATGACAATTGCCCCAACTCAACAGGGGTTTTCTTTGCCAAGTCCCTGACCGATGCACCCATCGAATCCATGCTTTCCACGTTGGTATCAACCAAGGTGGCAATGTTGCTCATTGATTTGTCAAATGCGGCGGCAGCGTTTACCGCCTCACGGCCAAATGAAACCAACTGTTGAACAGCAAATGCCGCAGCAATCGTTTTGCCAAGGTCTTGCAACGTGGCCTTTAAGCCGTTTGCACCTTTGCCTACATCATCAATTTTGTCATCGGCTTTCTTGGCATCGGCTTCAACCGCCTTGAGCCTACCTTTTAGGTCGTCTAATTCCTTTTTGAGCTTTGTGGTTTCCGCCTGAAACTCCACTATTATTTTGTCGATGGCCATCGGCTTCTTTTGTTTTAAGTTTTAGCAAGCGGATGAAGTCGTTAATCGTGCCCGAAGACATCAAATCAACGAACTGCGAATGCTCACCGTTACACAAAAATAAGCAATCGCTGTCAAAGTCGCTTAGCCAATTGTAGACCGAATCTCGCCAAGAATTGACTTTAGTATGTCCTTCTTTTTGCTTTGATATCGGTCGCTGGCTTGCCATAGCCCCTGCCATACGTCTGCCAGTTGAGCGGCATTGGGCAAGAATTCGTTCATGCCAGCGGACAAAAAAAAATCGTGGTTGACAAACTCACGCTTAAACAAACGCAACTTTTCAGCCTGTATCGTTTCGTTTATTTCGAATGGGTTTTCATCGTCCCTAATCAGGTTCAACGCTGCCAGTTCTACAATCAAGTCGGTATGCAAGCCCAGTTCTTTGTGGCGGCTTTCGGCTTCTTGTATGGCCCAAAGGCATTGTTGCAAGCCCTTACCCCTATCCTTGCGGCTTTGTCCTTCAATGGCAGCAACCACGCTTTCACGTGCAATCTGTAAAATGCTGATAAGTTCATCGGATGTTAACCGATTATCTAACTGAATTAAAACAGCCTGAATCTCTTTGTAACGCACCAATGGCACATCGCCGCTGTCCCGAAACTTGTAGTACTTGTGGCCGTCAATGTCCACCATAAATTCGCAGCCCGCTTTCCAGTTCTTTGAATCGGGTTTCAAAGCAACCAACACCGCATCGGGGTAGTTCTTAACCAGCCAATTTGCAACTTTACTTATGACCATTTGGCAAGTTTTAGAATGATGCCGTTCAGCCCAGCAAGGCAAACAACGAAGATAGGCCAGCCGATGAATGTTAATAGGTCGGTAGTGTTGCCGCTTATCATGTGCTGCCCCCAATAAGCCAAGGAGCCGTAAACCGAAGCCATGCATGTCGGGCAATCAATTACGGGCTTGGCAAGGTTTGGCCATAGGCTAATAAACTCCCAGCGAAGTTGGTCGCCAATCATGCCCTCGGCGGTGGATAGCCATACGCCGAAGATGAATAGTGAAGTAAAAAGCAATGTTTCAATCATGGGGTTTTGGTATTAAAGGTTTCGTTGTAGTGTTGTTCACGGCTTCTGCAATTGTTTGTAATATCCAAAATTCTCCGTGTTTAAAAGCCTCATTACTCTGCTCCTTTTCCATTTCTTTGGCTTGATAAAAATCAACTACTGAAAGTTTACCATTTTCATTTAGTTGCACTTCCAACCACTCTACTGCGGTTTGTTTTGGTGTCATGGTTTTTTGGTTTTTGGTATGGTCAAAGGTAGTTAAACTACCTGAATGTTTTGCGTGGTCGGGGCGGTTGTATTGCTTCGCCAAAAGTACAGCACGAAGCCAACGTATAGGTTGTCAATCAGCACGTAGTCGGCAATGTCATCGTTATTCACCACAACGTGCAAAGAATACAAATTGTTGCCGTTAAAGAACAGTGCGTTGGTTTGCAAAGATATGGTTGCAAGGCCCGCCCCGTTGGTAATGATGTCGTATTTAATAGTAGTTTGACTGCCGATATTACTAATGAAAACATCATAAGCCGTTGAAGGGGCCAATGTGCCGATGTTCAGGTTAGCGGTTGCTTGGCAGCTTGTCGGTGCGGCTAATACTTTGGCCGTTGTAAGGTCTTGAATGCAAATCGGGTTCATTGTGCTTGGCTAAATTTGTTCAAATATACGGCAGAATCTTTAAAACAAGGCGATGCAATCTTTATGTAGGCTTCTTTTTTGCCCAGCAATCCATTCCAAAGTTTCGCACCGAACCATTTGCCGGGACGCTGCCAATACCCAACAACGCTCAAATCGTAGTCGGTTGTTAGCGTTACCTTGGCCGCTGAATCGGGGTGCAAAAATGCGGTCAGCTTTATGCAGTTGGTGTCAACCGTAAAGGATTGAATCGGGCATGGCAGAAGGTCGATGTGCCAGCGTTCAACCTCCACTTCAAAGGTGTCGGTCTTGGTTCGCCATTTGGTGCGATACACGAACTGAACCTTGCCGCTTTTTATTTTAAGGCTATCCAGCAGACGTTTGTTCTCTGCGGCTAATTGCTCAGCCGTCAAGTCCAAACGCCTTGCTGTGCTTCCCGTTGTTTGCTGGATTGCCTCATAATTGCTTTTATGCCGCTCGGCCTCGGCCCTGTGGTTGCATGATTGCTTGCCCAATATGAATGCGGCAGCAATTGCGATAAGGCCGTAATGCCTTGATATAAAC
>Ga0207937_1000603_pt1 | contig 12493 bp, 8 predicted proteins | sample LakMenEpi04Sep11_FD_150668 | JGI IMG/M metagenome (GOLD analysis project Ga0207937, IMG submission 150668) | Freshwater microbial communities from Lake Mendota, WI - 04SEP2011 deep hole epilimnion (SPAdes) | ecosystem: Environmental > Aquatic > Freshwater > Lentic | place: Lake Mendota, Madison...
AGCCTTATGGAAAAAAGACAATTTATCAAAGACCTTGTTTTAACAAGCATTGCAATGCCAATAGGATTTAGTGGGATGGCAAAAGCTTTTGAAAGCCATGCTGAAAAATCACCAACAGCACTCGCAGAGGATAATGCTTTTTGGGAGCAAATACGTCAGCAATATATTTTAAAACCTGACTATATTAATTTAGAAAATGGCTACTATAATTTTTTACCTCAACCAATTTTAAATAAGTACATCGAGCATATCAAAGAAATCAATTACCAAGGCTCTTATTATATGCGAACGGTGCAATGGGAGAATAAACAAAAATCTGTGATTGCATTGGCGGAGATTGCTGGATGCAGCCCAGAGGAATTAATCATTACACGTAATACCACAGAATCACTAGATACAATTATTGGTGGCATTCACTGGCAAGCTGGTGACGAAGCCATTATGGCCGAACAAGACTATGGTGCTATGTTAGACATGTTTAAATTAGTAAGCGAAAGACATGGCGTAGTGAATAAAATAATTTCCGTTCCCAATCATCCAAAAGACGATGCGGAGGTTGTTGCGCTTTATAAAAACGCCATCACCCCAAAGACTAAAGTGATATTAGTGAGTCATATGATCAATATCACTGGCCAAATATTACCTATTAAAAAAATATCTGAAATGGCCCACCAGTATGGGGTACAAGTGATGGTAGATGGTGCACATGCTTTTGCACATATACAATATAGTATTGCAGATTTAGGTTGCGACTATTATGCAGCATCCTTACATAAGTGGTTAAGTGTGCCGTTAGGTGCAGGTATTCTTTTTGTAAAAAAAGAACATATTAAAAACATCTGGCCGCTTTTTGGAGACAATGAAAAAGATCCAAATAAAATTAAGCGTATCAACCATACTGGAACCCATCCTGTGCATACAGATTTAACGATTCCCGACTCCATTGCCTATTATAAAATGATTGGCCCGGCAAAAAAAGAAGCTAGATTAAGGTACTTACAGCAATATTGGACCAGCAAAGTCAAGGACAATCCGAACATTTTATTGAATACCCCGACTACGCCAGATCGTTCTTGTGCCATTAGTAATGTGGGTATCAAAAATATGAAACCTGCGATTTTGGCGGAGCGCTTATTGAAGGAACACAAAATATTCACTGTAGCCATTGATTATGCCAATGTGCACGGATGCAGGATTACGCCTAATTTATATACGACAACCAAGGAATTGGACGTATTTGTGGATGCCTTAAATACCTTGAGTAAGGCTTAAAACTTAACATTTAGGTCATAATTTGTTAACATTCGTTCGTATTTGCGGTTTTTTGTTTATTTTAACATTTGAATAACCGCATAATGCTAAAAAAAGAGCGTCAAGAATTCATTTTACACCAATTGAATTTGCATAATAAAATTTTATGTGCGGATTTAAGCAATAAAATGGGTGTGTCAGATGATACCATCAGAAGGGACCTTCAGGAACTTGCGCAAGGAGATAAATTGATCAAAGTGCATGGCGGAGCACTGAGCAAATCATTCCACACTGCTTTTGATAGAAAGATGGTGTATAATTTAGAGGACAAACACATTATCGCGCAAAAAACAGCAGCTTTAGTTCAAAGCGGAATGTATATTCTAACTTCTGGCGGTACTTCCATTTTAGAATTTGCACAATCTTTAGACGCAAATTTAAATGCCACATTTTTTACTTGTAGCCTAAACGCTGCCATTGAGTTTGCACACCACCCTAGTATCGAAGTGGTTATGATTGGTGACAAAGTTGCAAAAGACTCCATGTTAACGACAGGTGCTAGTGCAGTTCAAACCATCGAATCCATACAAGCAGATTTATGCATTCTAGGTATCAATTCTTTAGACACACAATTTGGACTCAGTGAAAACGACTGGGAAGTAGTTCAAATTAAAAAGGCGATGATTAAAGCTTCCAAAAAAACAATTTGCATCGGCATTTCTGAGAAATTAAATTCTCAGCAAAAAATTAAAGTAGCCAATCTAGATGAGATTGATATTTTAATTACAGAGCTGGATCCAAACGATCCAAAACTGTTGCCGTTTAAACACAAAGGATTAACCATTTATTAATATTAAAAAATCAGTTATGAGACTAAAAAAAACAAGCAAGCTTTATATGGCAAAGCTTATGATGATTTTGGTTTTGCTGTCTGGTTTTTGTATCGACACAATTGCCCAAACTATTAGTGGTAAAGTGTCGAATCAAAAAGACAACAGCGGAATTGAAGGGATTTCAATTGTTATCAAAGGAACACGTAATGGTGTATATTCTGATAACCTTGGTAACTTCTCTTTAAAATTAAATTCCAACAACGCTATTACTTTGGTAGCAAGCGGGGTTGGATTTAGAACACAAGAATTGAATGTGGATCCAAGTAAAATGGCTTCTGGATTGAACATTGTTTTAACAGAGCAATTTTCAAAATTAGATGAAGTTGTTGTTACTGGTACATCTGCAGGAACTACTAAGCGTCAATTAGGAAGCTATATTAGTAGTGTAAATGCGGATGATTTAACTAAAGGTGCTACTGGAAACGTATTAGCAGCTTTACAAGGTAAAACCGCAGGTGCTCAAATTATCCAAAACAGTGGAGATCCTGCTGGTGGTATGTCTGTTCGTTTAAGAGGTATCAGTTCTGTGTTATCTTCTTCTGAACCTTTGTACATTGTTGATGGAGTAATCATCAACAACGCAACCAACAGAGTAACCAACACTTCGAGCAACTACGATGGTGGTAATTTCGTTGGAAGCATTGGTCAAAACAGAATGGTGGATATTAACCCTGCTGATATCGAAAGAATTGAAGTTTTGAATGGTGCTGCAGCTGCTGCTACTTATGGTAGTAGAGCGAATGCTGGTGTGATTCAAATTTTTACAAAAAGAGGTAAATCAGGTGCAGCTAAAGTAAGTTTCTCAACTACTTACATGAATAGTAACTTAAGAAAGAAATTAGATGTGAACCAATCTCCTACTAAATTTGGAGGTCCAACAGATGGCCCTGGTGCATTGACACAAGATATCTTAGTGCCAGCTGCAATTACTACTACTAGTGTAACACGTTACGACTATCAAGATTATATCTTCCGTAATGCTTCTGGTACAGATAATACTGTTTCAGTGAGTGGTGGAAATGATAAAACAAAATACTATTTTGGTGGATCTTATTTTTACAATCAAGGTATCATCCAAAATACAGATTTTCAAAGATTTAGCTTTAGATCAAATATTGACCAAGTGATCAACAAGTGGTTAAGCATGAATTTGGGTTTAAACTATACCAATTCAAGTGCTAATGAAAAGCCTGATGGACAATCTTTCTTCTCTCCTACAAACGCTGTGACCATTATTGGTAACTTCCATGATATATGGACAAGAGACGCCAATGGTAATATTAAAGCAGTTGGTGAAAGAGGTAGAGTAAACCCTGTATCTGTTATTGAAGATATCAAACAAAGACAAATTACCAATAGATTAATTGGAAGCTTTGGAATGAAAATGAAAGCTGCAAAAGGCTTGACTTTTGATTACTTAATGGGTATTGATAATTATGCACAAAATGGAACCACTTATATCCCTCCTTATGCATACAATGCAAGCCCTGGTTTCTTTGGTGGTGGTGCAACATTAGACCCTACACAAAATGGATACTCAAGTGCTGCTAATAATAATTTCTTCCAAATCAACCATGATTTAACTGGAAACTATACAGTAGATATCACTAAGGACTTTAATTCAACCACTCAAGTTGGTTTCTCTCAACAGTATGAAAAAAGTAACTTTGCTTTAATTCAAGGTAGAGGTTTTGCGCCTTTCATTGAGACTGTGAACGGTGCGTCTACCCCATTACCTGGTGTGGATGACCGAAGTGAGATTTCAATTTCTGGTTTATACATCCAACAAAACTTTAAGATCAAGAATCAATTTTACTTAACAGGGGCTGTACGTCGTGATGCATCTAGCGTATTTGGTGCAAACCAACGCAATCAAATTTATTCTAAAGCAAGTGCTAGTTATATCATTTCTAGTACCGATTTTTGGAATCAATTAGATATTGCTAAAGCATTTGATTTAGTGAAAGTTAGATTAGCTTATGGAGAAAGTGGAAACCTAACAGGTATTGGTGCTTATTCAAGATTCAATACTTATGGCTCAAATTCTTTCCTAGGTAGAAGTGCATTGAATTCAAGTTCAACACTTGCAAATGAGAATGTAAAACCAGAAAGACAATCAGAGATTGAATATGGTCTTGATTTAAGTATGTTGAATAATAGAGTTGGATTAACAGTGAACGTGTACAATAAAAAAGTAACTGACTTATTAATTAACAGACAATTATCTCCAACCAATGGCTTTTCTAGTTTATTAGATAATTTTGGTGCTTTAGAAAACACAGGTTATGAAGTTATGTTGACCTTGGTTCCAGTTCAAAACAAAGATTTGAAATGGGAGATGACCACTATTTATAACAGAAACAGAAACAAAGCAACAAAAATTGGACAAGCTTTAACCCTATTCTCTACTAACTCTGGTACACCAATCGGTATCGTTGAAGGCCAACCAATTGGTATTTTTTATGGTACCTACTTTGCTAGAAAAGCAGATGGAACATTTATTGTAAATGCAGCAGGTTTCCCTCAAACTGCGAGAGGTACACAAACTAGCGTTACAAACCCTACCGAAACATTGGATGCGAGTGGCTTACCAACAGGTTCTGTTTTAAGAAAAGTGATCGGTGACCCTAATCCTGATTACACAGCTAGTTTAGTGAACGAAGTAAGTTACAAGAAATGGAATTTCCGTGCACAATTAGATGTGGTACAAGGCGTAGATGTATTCAATGCTGATTTCAGAACAAGACAAGGTGTAGGTAACGGTAAAATTGCTGAACAAGAGCAAAGAGGACTTTTACCAAGAGGATATATCAATAGTATTTATGCAATTGAAGAGTGGAGAGTAGATGATGGTTCATTTGTAAAATTACGTGAATTATCTGTAAGCTATAATGTTGGTAAATTGAAATTCATCAATAACCTTAGCATTAATTTTAGCGGAAGAAATCTTATTTCATGGGATAATTACAAAGGATACGATCCAGAAGTTAACTCTGGTGGTCAAAGCACCTTGCTAAGAGGTATTGACTTTGGTGCGACACCTATCCCTCGTACTTTCAGTTTTGGTATCAAAGCTGATTTTTAATCTTTAATTCAATAAATCAAGAAAAATGAAAAAGATACAATATTTATATCAATTCGCTTTCTTACTTGGGATACTATCCCTTGCTAGTTGTAAGAAAGATTTTCCAAACCCGAATGCACCAACCACCGATCAGGTGTTTAGCTCTGCAAGAGGTTTAGTTGGAGTGAACATTGGTGCTCAAAGGGTTTATTCTTTTGGTGGCGCAAGTGTTATTTATGGTATGGTAACTGCCAATGGTTTTGCAACCAACGAAGTTATTTTAATGAACCAGGGTAATGTGGCGGAGTTCCAATTTAGTAGAGGCGGAAGCACGGTAGATAATACCAATACAGTTTTGGCGAATATATGGATCAACTCTAATAAAGTGATCTATGATGCGAATACTGTGCTAGCTGCTGCTGCAAAAGTAAATGACAAAGGCTATGCAAGTGGTTTAATTGCACATGCTTCTATCTTAAAAGCATTGGCAATGGGTACACTTTCTATGTTTTGGGAGCAAGTGCCTGAGGGCATAGGTCCTAATGTAAAGTTTAGAAGCCGTGCAGAAGGATTTGATGCTGCAATTGCCACAATAAATAGTGCATTAAGCACCATTAGTGCCGCTCCAGTGAGTGCAGCTTATTTATCTGATGCCACACCAGGTATGGATTATGTGAATACATTAAATGCACTTAAAGCAAGGTATTTATTATTTACAGGTAAAAATGCGGATGCACTTACAGCAGCTAATTTAGTAGACCTTACAAAAAGATCTACTTTCAACTATGATGCAATTAGTACAAATCCAATTTTCACTACTGTAACTGCAACGAATAATGTTTTTCAAGTAATTGATTCTACATTAGGATTGCCAGCAACATTAGCGCCTGCATTAACAGATGGTCGTATTGCATTTTATACTTCAATTAATGCGACAATTGCTCCAAGATATAGAATCAATGGATTTTATAATAGCACAACTACATCTATCCCAATTTACTTACCTGGTGAAATCATGCTTATCAAAGCTGAAGCAATGGCAAGAACAAATAATTTAACGGGTGCATTAGCTGAGTTAAACAAAGTCATCACTAAAACAGCTACGGCTGATTTATTCAGAGTTGGTGCTGGATTACCTGCTTCTACAGCAAGTACTTCTACAGCAATTCTTGAAGAAATTTACAAAAACAGATGTATCGAATTGTATATGTCAGGTTTGAAACTAGAAGATATGCGTCGTTTTGGAAGACCTCTTACTGAAAGAAAGAGAAACTTTTTCCCTTATCCATTTAGAGAAAGAGATGGTAATCCAAATACACCAGCTGATCCTAGTTTTTAATTAAAAAAAAGAATTGAATGGATAAGTCATTTATACGTATAACAGAATCGGATTCTAACTATGATCATATTGAAAATTTCAGTACCACTGAGATTTTGCAAAATATCAATGCAGAAGACAAAAAAGTAGCTTATGCGGTCGAAAAAGTGATTCCAACAATTCAAACATTGGTAGACTCAATAGTGGGAAAGTTATCGAATGGGGGACGCCTATTCTATATCGGGGCAGGAACAAGTGGCAGACTCGGTTTAGTAGATGCAAGTGAATGCCCTCCCACTTTTGGTGTCCCAAATGATTTAGTGATTGGGGTCATAGCTGGAGGACACCAAGCCATGTTTCATGCTGTTGAAAACGCTGAAGACAATATGGAACAAGCTTGGAAAGACTTATTAGATTTTAATATTAGCAATCAAGATGTAGTAATAGGTATTGCTGCTAGTGGAACCACCCCTTATGTGATAGGTGGACTTCAGACTTGTAGACAACATCAAATTACAACAGGTAGTATTAGCTGTAATTTAAATAGTCCAGTGTCCGCTCATGCCGACTTTCCTATCGAAGTAGTGGTGGGTCCAGAGTTTATTACTGGTAGTACAAGAATGAAAAGTGGTACCGCACAAAAGATGGTACTTAATATGATTTCAACAGCTATCATGGTAAAACTGGGTCGCATAAAAGGAAATAAAATGGTCAATATGCAATTAACGAATCAAAAATTATTTGATCGTGGTATAAAAATGATCGTAGACGAATTACATTCAATTGACGCAACAAAAGCAGCTGAACTTTTAAACACTTATGGATCTGTTAAAAAATCCATTGAAGCATTTCAGTTAAAATAAGTAATCCCCCATTACTATAAAGCCTTCCCAAATTGGGAAGGCTTTTTTTATATTCAAAAAATTATTGAGTTGATTTAAATTTATGGATTACAATTTCTTAAAACAACATCTATTTTGGAAAACTTATCTTCCCCATTGTAGTTGGAATTTTAGTTGCATGACCTCCAGCAAATAAAGGTGTTCCAGCAACAGCTTCGTTGGCTAGTAAAGCAAATAGGATGGCTTCCTTGGCATCAGGGTTAATGCCAATCACATCTGAAGAATACAATGTTGCATCAGGTAATAAGCTGGTTAAATGATCCATCAATACAGGATTATGCATCCCTCCTCCACTGCTGTACATATTGAATTTGGATCCCGCAGGAATACTGGATTGGATGCAGTCTGCAATGGTTTCAGCCGAAAAACGATTTAAGGTAGCCATTACATCTTGTGGCGACAAGCCTAATGTATTACTAGCATTTTGTGCTTTGAATAAAAAATCTAAATTGAATAATTCTGGCCCAATAGTTTTTGGTAAGACTAAAGAAAAAAACGAATGTGCTTTTAATTCGGATAATAAAGCTGCACTGATTTTCCCAGAAGCTGCAATTGCCCCATTTTTATCATATGCCAATGGTGCAAAATGCGCTCTCGTATAGGCGTCCATTAATGTGTTACCAGTACCTGTATCAGTTGAAAAAACTTGATCTAAAGTACAACCTGCAGACAAATAAGTGAAATTGGCAATCCCACCCATATTTAATAACAATCTATTTTCAGTTGGATGACTACATAATAAATAATCCCCGTATACTGCTAAAGGTGCCCCCTCTCCTCCTGCTGCAAGATGTTTTTGTCTAAAATCACTTAAGGTTAAAATGCTTGTTGTCACAGCAATATGATCCCCATCTCCAATTTGTAAAGTCGCGGGATCATATTCAGAATTAGGATGTAAAGATTTTGGTGCATGATATATTGTTTGTCCATGACTAGCAATCATGTCTACATTTTCAGGTGCGATTTTCCATGAATCCAATGCATTTAAAACCATCTTGCCATGTTGCTTACCAACCCATGCATTGAGTAAACAAAGTGTTTCCAATGCCACCATTTCTTTTGAAAAAATACTTAAAATCTTTTCTTTAAAATCATTGGTGTAATCCACTGTTGTAAATGCTTTTAATTCAAATTTGGTGTTACTTCCTGACCCTTTGATTGAACACAATGCAATATCTAAGCCATCCATGGAAGTACCACTCATTAAACCAACCACCATACGCTCTTGCTTAGCTGCGACATTCACTAAATTTTGTATATTCTGATGCATTTTATGGATTATTTATCCTCCTCAAGATACTAAAGACCAAGCTTAATTCAAACTAGTTAAAAGTTTTTCACACTCTTGTAAGTCAATCATTTATACCCCTTAATCCACTTAACTTTGCCCTATAATAATTTTGTATGCTTAAAGTAGGTGTTTTTGGTGTGGGGCATTTAGGGAAATTTCATTTGAACAATTGGAAACAGATTCCAACAGTAGAATTGGTTGGTTTTTTTGACCCTAACAATGAAGCTGCGGAAGAAGTAGAAAAAACTTATGGTATCAAAAGATTTTTGAATGAAGCTGATTTAATTGCTGTTGTGGATGCCATTGATGTAGTCACACCAACCCATTTACATTTTCCAGTTTGCGAAATGGCTATTAAGATGGGAAAGCATGTTTTTGTAGAAAAACCAATGGCCAACACAATAGAAGAAGGTAAAAAGATCATGCAGATGGTCAAAGAGGCCAACGTGAAATTACAAGTGGGTCATGTGGAAAGATTTAATCCAGCATTTACGGCATTAAAAAACGAAACATTAAACCCTTTGTTTATCGAAGTGCATCGCTTAGCACAATTCAATCCAAGAGGAACCGAAGTGAGTGTAATTTTAGATCTAATGATCCATGATATTGATATCATTTTAAGTATTGTAAAAAGTGATGTTAAAAATATTTCTGCAAGTGGTGTGGCAGTATTAACTGATACACCAGATATTGCAAACGTTCGAATTGAATTTAATAATGGTTGTGTTGCTAATTTAACTAGTAGCAGAATCAGCATGAAAAAAATGCGTAAAATTAGACTCTTCCAAAAAGATGCTTATATCGGTATTGATTTTCTTGAAAAAAATACAGAAATCATCAGGTTAAAATTACCTGATGAAGCAGACGCATTCTCATTTGATATCGAAACACACCAAGGCACAAAGACCATCACTATCTCTAACCCTGTGGTAGAAGAAGGCAATGCAATTTTAAGTGAGTTGACTAGTTTTGTAGAAGCAATCGAAAATGATGGACCTACTGTGGTCAATGAAATTGACGGCTATTTAGCAATGGAAGTGGCGCATCATATATTAGATAAAATAAGCAAGTCCGCTTCGGTCGTTAATCAGTCTGCTGAGTAATTTAAAATGTTGATTCGCCTTTGCGATTTATTGAAATAAGTTTTGAAGAAAAGTATTATCCTAATCTTTAGATGCTCTTTTTACTAAAATATATGCAGCAATTGCTAAGTCCAAAGGTCTTGTAATTTTGATATTTTCATACTCCCCTTCAATTAAAAATACTTCTGTACCACTTGTTTCTAGCACATTGGCCTCGTCTGTGAAAGAGGACTGATAGGCTTGTTCAAAGGCTTTCTGCAAGATAGCTGCATTAAAAGTTTGCGGCGTTTGTATCATCATCACATTTGTTCTGTCCACCACATGGTGTTTAGTACCTTCGGTAATTCTTATGGTATCAGTTGAGGCAACTGCTGGTATGGCAGATCCTTTTTCTAATGCTTGTTGATAGCTTCTTTGTATTAAATCAGGTGTCAACAAGCAACGCACTGCATCATGCACAAACACAATAGCATCAGGCGCTACATGAGCCAACCCATTTTTAACCGATTGAAAACGGGTTTCACCTCCAGCAGTAAATTGAACATGCTGGGTTAAGCCACTTGATGCTATTAAATTTTTTCCTTCCTGAATATAATCTGCTGGTAATACAATTACAAAATTGATATCGGCAAACGCAGCCACAAATTGGTTTACTGTATGTAATAAAATAGATTTTCCTTCAATGACTAAAAATTGCTTCGGCATTGTAGCACCCATTCTTTGTCCAGTTCCTCCGGCTACGATGATGGCTGTTTTTTTCATGAGCTATTTTACGAATGCGTTGTAACTAATAATTTTTTGACTTCAGTTGCCAGTGTATTTTTATCGATTGGAGCTGTACCCACTAACTCGCAAACCAATCCACCTGCTATATTCGCAATTTCTGCAGCCAAAGACATATCCTTTGAATAAGCATACACAAGCGAAGCTACAGCAATCACAGTATCTCCAGCGCCACTCACATCTGCAATATTGCGAATATGTGTTGGGATTAATTGTTGCTTATTTTCTTGTGCATAATACACCCCATGTTCTGATAATGTGATAAATGAAATAGAATGATGCAATGCTGTTTTTAATGCTTGGTGCACTTGATCCATATTTGCAAGATCCACTGTTGGAATCTCCATTTTCAACCCCTCTTTCACCTCTTTTAAGTTGGGCTTAAATAAAGTACAATTTTTATAGGCTAAAAAATTATTTTGTTTTGGATCCACCGCTGTTGGAATACCTTTTTGATTGCAATATGCAATCATTGTTTCTATAATTTGAGGTGTTAAAACCCCTTTATTGTAATCCTCTAATATGATTAATGCAGGTTGTTCTTTTTCAACGTAGGCATAAAAATTGTCTAATAATGCTTTGGTCTCTGCCTTGTTGATATCGTGTGTATTTTCATGGTCTAAACGCATCATTTGTTGATTGCGTCCCATAATCCTTACTTTATTGGTTGTCACCCTTGATGCACTTGAATAAATATATTGTGTGTCTATACCCTCAGTTTTTAAAAGCGCATTTAATTCATCTCCTTCAGTGTCTTTACCAACTACTGCAAACAATGTCGTAGGAGCTCCTAATGACCTTAAATTAAGTGCAACATTGGCTGCTCCTCCTACCCTAGTTTCCTTACGTTGAAGTGAAACAATTGGTACTGGTGCTTCTGGTGAAATACGATCTACACCACCCCACCAATACGTATCTAACATGATATCACCAACCACACCAATTTTAGTGGTAGCAAACCCCTCAAATAGTTGATTGAATTGTTTTATATCCATCATTTAAGATGCGGTTTTTTGATTACGCAATGCTAAATAATACAATGGAACACCTAATAAGGTAATGATTAAACCTGGCCATGTGAAATTAGGCTTGTAAATAATTAACAAAACACAAAAGCAAGTACCCATCAATAGGTAAATCGCAGGTAATACTGGATAACCAAATGCTTTATAAGGTCTTTCTAATTCTGGTCTTTTTTTACGAAGGATAAAAATTCCAATGATTGTAAGGATATAAAATATCACTACAATAAAGGACACCATATCCAATAAGTCTCCGTACCTACCACTCAAACAAAGTAAACCTGCTACGATACATTGAGCCCAAAGTGCCCATTCAGGAACTGCATGCTTATTTAAAGTACCTGCCTTTTTAAAGAACAATCCATCCTGCGCCATGGTATAATAGACCCTTGCACCTGCAAGAATTAATCCATTGTTACAACCAAATGTGGCAATCATAATCATGATAGCAATCACATAAGTACCAATATTGCCAAAGATAGCATTAGATGCAGCCACCGCCACACGATCTGCTGGTGCATTGGCAATCTCATTTAATGGTAGCACACTTAAGTACATCAAGTTGGCCGCAATATAAATGACAGTTACAATTAAAGTACCTAAAAAAAGGCTCAAGCCAATATTACGTTTTGGGTTTTTAATTTCACCTGCAATAAAGGTGACATTGTTCCATGCATCACTACTAAATATAGAACCAACCATCGAAGCTGCTATGGCACCTAAAATAGCCACACCAAAAATGGGTGTTGTACCATTGTCCGATGCAATTGTTTTCATCTCCCATGCATTGGCCCAATTGGCATCCCAGACACTAGCTTTTGAAGCTAATAAAAAACCAAACCCAATCAAACCAAATAAGGATGCTAATTTAGTAATAGTGAAAGTAG